>Ga0209889_1000244_pt1 | contig 13817 bp, 14 predicted proteins | sample GWRWN1_0_10_FD_187233 | JGI IMG/M metagenome (GOLD analysis project Ga0209889, IMG submission 187233) | Riverbed sediment microbial communities from areas with no vegetation in Columbia River, Washington, USA - GW-RW N1_0_10 (SPAdes)... | ecosystem: Environmental > Aquatic > Freshwater > River >... | reverse complement strand
CTCTCCTCGGACGGCATCTTCGTCTTCATGTCCAGCTCCGCCACGATCGGCGGGTACACGCCCGCGGTGGGCGACGAGGTCGTGCTCGGCGGCAGGGTGGCGGAGTTCTTCAACCTGACGCAGCTAACGAGCCCGATCCATGTGGAGACCCTCGCGACGGGCCTCGATGTGTCGACCTCGGTGGAGATCACAAACGCGGTGCCGTCGCCGCTGCTCGCGGACGCGGACCGGTTCTGGGAACGCCATGAGGGCATGCGGATGCGGGTACGCGCGGGCAGCGGCACCACGAGCGGGCGCGACGTCTTCCCCAGCACCGCCGACTCGGAGATCTGGCTCGTCGACGTCGACGACCCGCTGCTGGACCGGGCCGACCCGTATGCACGGCGGGTCTTCCGGGACCCCCACCCGTTGGACAACCAGCTGACACCCCTGTTCGACGACGGCAACGGCCAGCGGATCATGCTGGGCAGCCTGGGCGTGAAGTGGGCTGCCGGAGACAACACCGTGCTGCTCCCGCCGGCCCGCGTGTTCGACACCCTGACCACGGACGCGGTGGGCGGGCTCTACTTCTCGTTCGAGAAGTACGGTGTGCAGGCCGAGTCGGTCGCCTTCGCATCCGGCGCCGACTCATCCGCCAACGCGGCCCCGGTCGCGGCCAACCGATCGGAGGAGTACGCGGTCGCCACGTTCAACGTGGAGAACCTCTACGACTACCGCGACGACCCGTTCGACGGCTGCGACTTCGCCGGCAACCCGGGCTGTCTCGGCGTGAACCCGCCGTTCGACTACGTGCCGGCGTCGGCGGAGGCCTATGCGGCCCGGCTGATCGCCGAGGCCGAGGTGATCACCGGCCCCATGAAGGCCCCGGACATCCTGCTCATTCAGGAGGCCGAGGACCAGGACATCTGCGCGGTCACCGGCGGCGCGCTGGTATGTGGCGCCACCGATAACGCCGACGGCAAGCCCGACACGCTGCAGGAGCTCGCCTTGGCCATCGCCGCGGGAGGCGGGCCGGCCTATGACGCGGCGTACGACCGCGACGGCGCCGACGACCGGGGGATCGTGGCGGCATTCCTCTACCGTTCCGACCGGGTGTCACTGGCGCCGGCCGGCGATGGCGTGCTCTCCGCGACTCCCGGCGTCGAGTACCGCGCGGCGGGGTTGGCCTACAACACGGACGTCCAGAACCCGAAGTCACTCAACGCCGACCTGCCGGACGATGTGGACACCTCGACCGGCACGGACGGGTCGAATGTCTACACCCGGGCGCCGCAGGTGGCGAAGTTCCTCGTGGCAGGGGCGCCCGGCTCCGCCGAGAAACTGACCCTGTGGGCCGTGAGCAACCACTTCTCGTCTACACCGAACATGCGGGTGGGGCAGCGTACGGAGCAGGCGGCGTACGGTGCGGCCATCGCGGCGGCGATCTCGGCGGCCGACTCGAATGCCCGGATCGTGTACGGCGGCGATCTCAACGTGTTCCCGCGCCCGGATGACCCACTGGCCACATCGGACTCCGATACACGGTCGGATCAGCTAGTCGCGCTGTACGACGCGGGTCTGCACAACCTGTGGGACACGCTGGTAGAGGAGGTGCCGTCCTCGGCGTACTCCTATGTCTTCCAGGGCCAGGCGCAGACGCTGGACCATCTTTTCGTGGACCCGGCACTGCACGGGGACCTGGTGCAGATGCGGGCGGCCCACGTGAACGCGGGATGGCCGGCCGACTTCGACGGCGACGGGCCGCGCGGCGTCAGCGACCATGACCCGCAGATCGCGCGGTTCCGCTCCCGGGCCACCTTGTCGGTGGCCGACGTCACGGTGGTCGAGGGCAACTCTGGTACGACGCCGGCGGTGTTCACTGTGTCGGTGTCGCGCCCGTTGTCGCAGCCCGAGGTGGTGTGCGCGGTAACGCTCCCCATCACGGCGTCGGATCCGTCTGACTACGCGGGGCTCGCCGAATGCAAGACCCTGGCGGACGGGGCGACGTCCCTGACGTTCACGGTCTCCGTCCGAGGGGACAAGAAGAAGGAGGTGAACGAACGGTTCGCGCTGATCGCGGTGGCCGTCGTATACGTGCGCCTTGGCGACCCCGTTGCGATCGGGACAATCACGAACGATGACTGACCATCAGGTCGGCCACGAACTGGTCGATCTGCGCCGGGGTCACACCCGGCATACAGATGAGATGGCTCTGGCCATTACTTGTGGCCAACCGCCATGTGCGAGCGACCGGGTCGGGCGGCGTGTCGAAGACCACGGTGAACGCGTGCGGGTGCCGGGAGGCACGCCAGCCGATCTGGTGCAGCCGGGCGTGCGCGTAGGCAGCGACGTGGCGGGATTGCTGGGCGCGGGCACGTAGCCCTTCCACGCCGAAGGTGTTGATGGCATACCAGAGCAGCAGAGGCGCGTGGCCGGAGCGGGAGCCGCCGAGCGTCGTGTCGGCGGTGGCGATGTAGTCCACCGGGGCGCCGATCCGGCTGCGCAGGCTCTCCCGGGTGATCACGATGCCGCACGGGAATGGCGACCCGACGAACTTATGCCCGGACACGGAGATGGAGTCGGCCCCGTCGGCGAGGTCGAAGCCGGGCCGGCAACCCGGTGCGACCAGGGCGAGGGGCAGCCCGGACAGGGCGGCGTCCGCGTGGATATGGGCGTGGCGGATCGGCACGTCGTTGAGCACGCGGCGGATGGCGGTCACGTCGTCGACGGCCTCGGTCATCGTGGTGCCGATCGTGGCCACGACGATCGCGGGCTTGTCCCGGTGTGTGCGCAGTGCGCAACGCAGGTCGCGCAGGTCGATCTGCCCGTCCGTCGCGGTGCGGACGGCGATGGCGGGCATGCGCAGCTTGTCGACGAGTTTCGGCACCGAGTAGTGCGCGGCCTGGGAGAAGTACGTGATCGCGTCCGGGTGGAGGCTTCGGCCGAGGAGGAGCCCGTACTCGTTGCCCTCGGTGCCCCCGGTAGTGACGTAGCCCCACCGGTCGCCCGCGGGGGCGCGGAGCAGGTCGGCGAGGAAGGCGATGACCTCTTGTTCGAGATGCTTGGTATTGGCCGGGAAAGCCGAGGGCTGAAAGGGATCGCCGACGTTGTTGAGGACCCGGTTGAAGAAGGGCCACAACGCCGTGTAGTCGATATCAAAGGTGGACGGGAAGCCGACGTTGGTTGGCCGGTCGGCGTCGAGGTGCGTCGCCAGCGCGGCAAGCACCCCGGCGACGCGGCCGCTGTCGACGTTCGCCTCAGGATGGTCGGCGTTTACAGGATGATCGGCGTTTACAGCATGATCGGCGTTCACAGTGTGGGCCTTGGCCGCTGGTGGAAGGTGAGCTGGTGAAGGTCGTTCATGAGGTCCCATACGTCGCTGGGTGCGGGCATCGTCGACACAGTGGGATGATGGGTCCACAGCCGTGGCGCCAGCCCACCCGCGTAGTTCAGGTCGGTTGTGGCGTGCACGCCTATATCTGTGCGGGCACGGCGGCGCGCACCCCGGTCGATGAGGATGGCGGTGTGGTCGGCCAGCAACGCGAAGCAGCGTCCCGGTACGTCGTCGACGTCCATCGCAGTGCCTAGAGCCTCGTCCCATGTCGCCTCGAGAGTGTCGAGTGTGGATACTCCCAACCCGATGTACTGCGCCCGGCCGGAGGTGCGGTCACGGTGGATGGCCATCTGCACGGCAGGATCGAACCCGCCCGGGGTTGGCAGGTACCGCTCACGCGCCAGTGCGGTCAGCCGGAACAGTAGTTGCGGAAGGTCCCGTACATCGGCCGAGTCGTTGACCATGCGGGTCGCCGCGGCCACCCTGAAGAACTGCACCCCCCGAAAGTGGCGCTGCTCCTCCGTCTCGTACGGGCCGGGCTCCGATCGCGGGACCGGGTCGGCGAACAGAAACCCGATCGCGTGCGGGCACACCGGCTGGGAACGGCGGTTCTCCCACGCGTGCGTGGCGTGGTTCCGGCTCATCCTCACCATCCGGTCGACGACCTGGTTCCGTACGCTCGCCGCGACCGGATCATGCCTGGGCTCGCTGGTCCCCCCGCCGTCCGCGACCGGTGCTGGTGCGGCTGCGGCGGCGTACCCGGGCGGTGGCGGGGTGTGCAGGGTGGGGTAGCTCATCACGGGTCTGTCGTCCTTGAGTTGATGGGTGGTCAAAGCTCGACACCGATCAGGTGGTGTTCGAGCACGGCGAGGGGTTCGGGTTCGCCTCGGCCGACGCCCGCGGTGATGTCGCGGTGCCGGAGCCGCACCACGATGCCCCACGCAAGGCCGCCTGCCGCGACGGCGGCCACCAGGGAGGGCACGAACCAGACCCAGGCTGAGCCGGCCTGCGCGCCGGTCATGGAGTGCAGGTTGGACACCGTGACCGCGACGACCACGGCCATCGCCACCGCCCCAGATAGCGGCGCTCCAACGCGGGTCCAGACCCCTTCCTGGGCACCGCCGCCCCGGCGGTAGAAACCCATCGCGGCGACGCAGTTCACCACCATCAAGGACATGATCCCGACCGCCGCCAACGCCGCGAGAGTGGTGAACAGCCGCATCGGGTCCAACCCGAAGAGCCACCACACCACGATCACGGCGAGAGCGAGCGCGGACTGGACCGCTGACCCGCCGATCGGGGCGCCGCTGCGGTGTCCAACCTTGCCCAGCCGCCGTGGGAGCAGCCGTTCCCGGGTCATCGCGAACAGGTAGCGGGCCACCGTCTGATGGAAGGACAACATCGCCGCGAAGACGCTCGTGGCAAGGAAGATGCTGGCTAGCACGACCGCGAACGGACCGGCATGGCCATGCAGGACGGCGAAGATGATGCCAGCCCCGTCCGTGGCCGCCACCGCCGCGACGTTGCCGGGGCCGGTCGCCGCTGTGACCGCCCACGCCGCCAGGGTGTAGAGCACGCCGAGGAACAGCAGGGACACGAACGATGCTCGGGAGATGGTGGTGTGGCTGACCGCCTCCTCCGCGAATGCCAACGTCGACTCGTATCCCACGAAACACGCGACAGACAGCGCCAGGACGCCGCCCACACCGTCGCCGAACAGGCTGCCCGGCCACAGTGGAGTGAAGTCCAGGTGTCCGCCGGCCGGGAACGCCAATGCCAGCGCGACGAACCCGGCCACCACCGCGAGTTCGACGCCGAGCAGCATTGCCAAGGCCTTGGCGGTGATCTTGACCTCCAGGATGCCGAACGTGGCCACCACGACCCACGCGGCGAGCGCCCAGGCCCACCAGGGACCGAGACCGAAGCCGGCCATCGTGAAACCGAACAGGCCATACAGGCAGATCTGGATGCAGTTGTACGAGAGGAGGGCGACCATCGCGGCGGCCATGCCCCGGATCGGTCCCAGGCCACGCGCGACGTGCGCGTACAGCGGACCGGCGTGGCGGACGTGACGGGCAATGGATACGTAGCCGACGCTGAAGAGCATCAGGGCAGCGGTCAGCAGCGGGAACGCCGCTGGCATGCCGATGACTCCGGTGCCGGCGAACGCGGCCACGATCCCGCCCGCGAGCACCGCCATCGGGGCCGACGCGGACACGGCGAAGAAGAACAGTCCCCACCCGGTCAACGTGTTGCCTCTAAACCCCGCCGGGGGTGCCACCACATCTGGCCGTGCGGCCATCCCTGTACCCACGACGGTCCATCCTGCCCGCGCGGTCCACCGGTGCGGAACGACCAAACGCGAACTCTTGCCGACCCAGCGCGACCGCCGCGACCGATCGTCGAACCAGCCGCCGGTGCCTAGATGGCGAGCAGCGCCAGCATCTCCCGAGCGGGCGTCGCACAACGGAAGCCGGTCTCGTGGCCGCCGGCCCCGGTCGGGGGTTCGCGCCGGACGGGACCGGTGGGAGTGCCGCACCATTCGGCAACGCTGTCGATTGTCATGCCCTCGTCTCCGCCAGCTGCCCGGTTCCACTGGTCACTGGTGGGCAGGGACTTCGATGCCCAGGCAGCGTACGCATTCGCGTCCGCCCAACCGGCGGTGGTGACGGGGTGGTCGAGCAGCGCGGCCGGGCAGATCCCGTCTGGCCAATGTCGAGGCGGGCGGTGTCCGGTCGATGTGACGAAGCGCGTGTACTCGACGTTCGTCGCCGGATACAGGTCGATGAAGAACGCGGGAAGCCACACCCGCTTTCCGTTGCTTCCGACGAAGGGCCCGGCGTCCACCATCGTCATCAGCCTGCCGTCGACCGGATGCCTCGCCAGGTGGCGCAGGGCCGGGGCGGAATCTAGGATGCCGCGGACCCGCTGCGGAACACGTGCGGCGGCACCCACGGCGATGAGTGTGAACCTACTCTTCTCGGCCGGGCTGGCCATGGCGAGCGACGTATCAAGCGCGGCCTGGTTAAGCGGGCGCGGCCGGATCGCCCCTCCCCCGGCCTCCCATTTGGACACCACACGATCGCTGACACCCAGGTGAGCCGCGAACTCGCGCACGCTCATGCGGCGCGCCTCGCGCAATGCCCGGACCTCCAGGCCGGACCACTGCGGAATGGACTGCTGCGGAACCGTGGACACCAGCGACTCCTTCGATGGGTGAACGGCCGCGAGTGAGCGTACAAGCCCTCACAACCGAACAGCGCCGCCGATCGGCGGTCGATCGGCGCCGCCAATCGATCGTTCCCCGGTTCCGGTGGAAATGTGACTGACTCACACATAGTATGAGGGCATGACGACAATTCTGGAGACCAAGCTCGAGATCAAGTCGTGGGACGAGAAGCCATACCGGGAGCTCGAGGACGGGCGAAAGTTCACCAGGGCAGACGTCGTCCTAGCCGGCTCCGAGGATGGCGTCGATGTCAACGCCACCTGGGAGGCTCTGATGTACTACGCGGCCGACGGCAGCAGCACATACGTCTGTCTTATGCACATCACCGGTCGGCTGGGTGACCGCTCCGGCAGCTTTGTCCTCCAAGGCAGCGGCACGTACGACGGACAGCAGGCACGGACCGAATCCGTCTTAGTGGCGGGGTCGGGCACGGGCGAGCTGGCCGGCGTGACCGGAACCAGTGAGAGCGTGTCGACACACGAGGACTATCCGTTCATGCCGCTCACGCTCAAGTACGACGTAGAGTGACCGACCTCGGCCGCGAAGCCAACCTGCTCGGCGCCCTCGCCCTGGTGGTCACGGACCGCACCTCGGACGCAATCGCCGCAGCCGCCGGACAATCTGTTACGGCGGCCGCAGCGCTGTCCGCGCTCCACCACTTCCTTGACCGGCCGACCCTTGACAAGCTGCGCCACGTCCTCGGATTGACGCCCTCCGGCGCCGTCCGGCTCGTCGACCGCCTCGCCGACGCCGGGCATGTCACGCGCGGCCCAGGAGACGATGGCCGCTCCCGATCGGTGACGCTGACCAGGAAGGGACAGCGGGCCGCGTCGCAGGTCTCCGCCCGGCGGGCCGCGGTGCTGAGCGGCGCCCTGGCCGAGCTCTCGCCGGCCGAACGCGCGATGCTGCACTCGCTGCTTGGCCGCGTGATGGCGACGTTCGTGCGGGACAAGCTGGATAGCGGACCCGGCGTCGGCGGCTGGATCTGCCGGCTGTGCGACACCACCGCGTGCGGGCGCGATGAGGGCCACTGCCCCGCCGCGACCGCCGCCGCCGCTCGGTTCGCCTAACGGTTGTTCTTCAGTCTGACCACACCTTGGAGTTGGGCGTCGTGCGGTCGGGGGTTACGGTGCACCCATGTCCCGGACCGGCGTTAGACGCTCTCGCGTCGGCCGGCGTCGCCCACCGAGTCAGGTCCTGGGCGCCATCGGCGCCGCCATCGCGGACGTCACCGAACCCGACCTAACCCATTGACGAAGGCATTACATCGTGTCGGAGAAACCATATGCTTTCACGGTGGCAACGATTGATGCTTCGTCAGTGCCCCGTACGCGGCCGCCGGAGGACGGCACGGAGCGGGAGATCCTGACCGGGCTGCTCGATTTCCTCCGCGCCACGGTCGTCAATAAGGTCGCTGGCCTGAGCGATGAGCAGGCCTTCGCCACTCCCCTGCCGCCGTCCACCCTGACCCCAGCCGGCGTGGTCAAGCACCTGACGGGCGTCGAGCGATTCTGGTTCAGCATCGACTTCGCAAAAGCCGACGTGCCCTGGCCGTGGACGGACGAGGACCCGCACGGAAACTTCCCGTTGGCGCCGGACGACACGCTGCCGAAGGTCGTCGCCGGATACCTGCATGAGTGCGAACGCTCGCGTCAGTCCATCGAGGGCGCTGCCCTCGACGACCGCGCGCGCGGCCCGGACATGGCGTTCAATCTGCGGTATGCGCTTGCGCACATGATCGAGGAGACCGCCCGCCACTGTGGTCATCTTGACCTGCTCCGCGAGCGTATCGATGGGCTGACCGGCGAGTAGCAGCGACGACAACGAGCGCCAAGGAGTGAGATGTGACCGAGGCCGAGTTCTGGTCTGATGTTGACCGCTACCTGACCCGCTATGGGAGCTCGTTCGTACCGGTGATCATCGAGCGCGCCGCCGGCTCGTACGTCTATGACAGTTCCGGACGCGCCATCCTCGACTTCACCTCCGGCCAGATGAGCGCGATTCTCGGCCACGCCCATCCGGAGGTGGTCGAGACCGTGCGCTCCTTCGTGGCCACGTTGGATCACTTGTTCAGCGGCATGCTCAGTCGGCCGGTGGTCGATCTCGCCCGGGCGTTGGACGACGCGACGCCGGCGCCGCTACAGAAGTCGCTGTTGCTCACCACTGGCGCGGAGGCGAACGAGGCTGCGCTCAAGATGGCCAAGCTCTACACCGGCCGCTACGAGATCGTCAGCTTCAGCCACTCCTGGCACGGCATGACCACGGGCGCGGCCGCGGCAACCTACAGCGCGGGCCGCCGCGGCTACGGTCCACCGGTTCCGGGCAACATCGCCATCCCCGTGCCGAACGCGTACCGTCCCCGGTTCGGAGAAGCCGGCGTTCATGACTGGCGCGGTGAACTCGACTACGCCTTCGACCTGGTCGACCGCCAGTCCAGCGGCAGCCTGGCCGCCTGCCTGGTCGAGCCGCTGCTGAGCTCGGGCGGTCTGATTGACCTACCGATCGGCTACCTGGCTGCTCTCAAGGCGAAGTGTGAAGAGCGCGGAATGCTCCTGATCGTCGACGAGGCGCAGACCGGCCTCGGCCGCACCGGCGACATGTTCGCGTTCGAGCGCGACGGGATCCAACCCGACGTGCTCACCCTGTCCAAAACACTCGGCGGCGGGCTACCACTCGCAGCGGTCGTCACCACCGCAGAGATCGAGCAGCGCTGCCACGACCTCGGTTACCTGTTCTTCACCACCCACGTCTCCGACCCCCTCCCGGCGGCGGTGGGCCTCACCGTCATGAACGTCATCACGCGCGATCAGCTGCACGTGCAGGCCGCGGCCCGGGGCAAGCGCCTCCACGATGGACTGATCGCGCTGCAGGACCGGCACGAGTGCATCGGAGACGTCCGGGGTCGGGGCCTCATGCACGGCATTGAACTCGTCAAGGACCGCCAGACCAAGGCACCCGCCGACGACCTAGGCCGCCAGGTCACCGCCGAATGCCTCGCCCTCGGGCTACACATGAACATCGTGCAGTTGCCCGGCATGGGCGGGGTGTTCCGCATCGCGCCACCACTAACGGTGTCCGACAGCGAGATCGACCTCGGCCTCGACATCCTCGACCGAGCGCTCACCAGTGCGACGGCTGGTAAAGCGATCACGTGATGGCGAGCGTCGCGACACCAGCGAAGACCAGTACGGCGCCGAGCGCGGCCGCCAGGGTCGGGCGGGCCCGCGATGTGGGCAGCCACGAGAGTGCGATAACGAACACGATGCTGCTCTCGCGTACGGCCGCGACCGCGGGAACCTGGATCACGCTGACCATAGCGAGCGCGGCGAGGACGAGGCCGTACGCGCCAAAAATGCCGACGCCCATGGCCAGCGTCGAAGGCCGCAGCTGAGCCCGGACGGCGCCCGTGCCGCGTCCCACCACAACGCGAATCACGAGCAGGACGGTGGCGACCGGAATCATGGTCAGCCACAGATATGCTGCCGGGTCGGCGTGGTGCAGTCCGCGGGAGTCGACGAGCGTGTACGCGGCAATGCAGACCGCCACCGGCACCGCGTACCCGACTGCCCGACGATCAACCTCGCCCCACGAGGTGAGCAGCACGCCGGCGCTGATCGCCGCGACCCCCAAACCGGCCCAGGACGGCAACCGGCCGCCACTCGCCGCCGCAATCGGCAGCAGGAACACGGGGGCCAGGCCGCGTGCGACCGGGTACGCTGCGTGCGCCGGTACCCGCGCGTACGCGAGGTTCAACGCGCCAAAGTACGCCAGCTCGAGCGCCGCCGACGCGCACACATACGGCCACACTCCACTGTCGACGCGCCAGCGGGTAATCGCCAAAGGCGTCCAAGCGAGCAGACCCAGGGCGAGGGCGACCGCCGTCGTGTCATTGCCTCGCGGTGCTCGGGCGAGCAGCACGTTCCACGACGCGTGCAGCAGGGCTGAGGCCAGTACCGTCACCAGTACCAGCGGCGGCAAACGGTCAGCCCCAGCCGTGGCCGCTACGCAGCGCATGGGCGACCGCGTCGAAGCGCGCACGGTCCAGGACGGCGCCTTCCCGCCTGACGCCGTTCTCGGCGACCTTGAGTACGCGGTCCAGGCGGACCCAACTTGGCCGTTCCTGCCGATCCCAGGCGCCGTTTCCCAAGGCGAGCCAGTTGCGCTCGCCGTCGTGGTCGGTCTGGCTGGACAGCATGAGCCCCAACAGGACGTTGCCTTCGCGACCTACCACCAGCACCGGGCGGTCCTTTCCGCGACCCGGGTCGTCCTCGTAGGTCACCCACGTCCAGACGATCTCGCCGGGGTCCGCCCGGCCGTCCAGCTGCGGTGCGTACACAAGCCGTCGACCGCTCGTCGCCGCCGGCGGTCGGATCTGCCGCGGGGGGCCGACCGGCACCCGCGATTCCGGTCGGCCTGCGAGCCGGCCAAGTTTGACAGCGACGCCCTTCCAGAAACCGCCCACGGCATGACCTTAGCCGCACCGGTCAGCCGGGCAGGAGCCGTGCTGCCATGACCGAGACCCATGCCCAGGCGAGCACCACCGCGACCGCGAAGGCCACATTGACCCCGACGCTCCCGGACCCCGAGGCGATGCCGGCGAACGCCGCGAAGAAGATCACGCCCGTGGTCACGGAGTACGCCGCCCATCCCCGCTGTCCGAGCCCGGCGAACCGGCGAGCGAGCACGAAGGTTGCCGCGATCAGGGAGAAAAACCCCACTCCTGCGGCGATAAAATGCAGAAGGCCGTGCCAACTCACCACGTCGGGAGCGCCCTGCGGCGTACCGGGTGGGAAGCCGAAGGCCGGGTCAGCGACGAGGGCCCCGGCGACGACCAGACCGACCCCATAGGCGCCGACCAGCAGCGGTCCCCAGGTGCCGCCCCGGCCACGATGCAGCGCCCGCCGCATCCCGACCGCGCACGCGACGACCAGCAGACCGGTAACCACGAAGCTCGTGATCTGAATCCAGCCCAGATCTCCGTTGCTGAGCAGGCTGACCGCGTGACGTCTGAGGTCGAACCCGTCGCGGGTCAGCGCCTGGATCCCGGCCACGACTATCCACAGAGGACCAGCGACGACGCCGCAGACCAGCAATGCTGGTGTCACGTTCGCGCTTGGCTCGGCGGATGCACTGGGCCCACCGGGACGAGGTGTCGTCAAGTTCTGGGCGTTCATCCGCGCCGCTCCCCGATGCGCACCATGTTGCCCGAGGGATCGCGGAATGCGCAGTCGCGGACGCCGTAGGGCTGGTCGATCGGCTCCTGCAACACCTCCGCCCCGGAGGCGCGGACCTTCTCGAAGGTGGCGTCGCAGTTGTCGGTAACAAAGAGCAGTCCGGTCAGGGATCCCTTGGCCAGGAGAGCCCTGATCGCCTCCTGGTCGGTCGGCGGGCGCATATCGGGTGTCTCGAGGATGATCTCGATATCGGGCTGGGATGGCGGGCCGACGGTCAGCCAACGCATCCCCTCGAGGTCGATGTCGTTGCGCACCTCGAGCCCGAGCGCATCGCGGTAGAAGGCGAGCGCCTTGTCCTGGTCGTGAACGGTGATGCTGCAGTGCGAGAGTGTGAAGTTCATGGCGGCCACGTTAGGTGAGGTCCGCGGCGCGCGCTTCTCCGTTCCTGCTCGGTCGGGTCATGACCTTGGCGACGCACGCCGGGACGGTAGCGTCGGCGTCGTAGCGGCGCGCGCGGTACACGGTCGGGCTCTCGCCGACAAGTTCCGTGAAGCGCGAGCTGAACGAGCCCAGCGAGGTGCAACCGACTTCCATGCAGACCTCGGTCACCGTCAGGTCACCGCGGCGCAGCAGCGCCTTCGCCCGCTCGATGCGGCGGGTCAGCAGGTAGCTGTAGGGCGTCTCGCCGTAGGCGGCGCGGAACTGGCGGGAGAAGTGCGCCGGCGACATGAGCGCGGTGCGCGCGAGCGCCGGGACGTCGAGCGGCCGCGCGTATTCACGGTCCATGCGGTCGCGGGCCCGACGCAGATGGGCAAAGTCCTCGGGCGTCACTCGACCAGCATCCCACACGCGCGCCCACGGCAGAGTCAGTGAATCTTGGTTCGTGGAGGTCTCTTCGGCCACCATCAACGACCACGATCTACTAGCGTCGGGATCGTGCGATCCGTACGCAGGCCGACAACGACAGACCTTGAGCGCGCGGCCGAGGCGGTGTCGGCCCACCTCCGGCCGACCCCGCTGTTGCCCGTGAACATCGCGGGCGACGAGGTCCTGCTCAAGCTCGAGACCTTCCAGCCGACCGGGTCCTTCAAGGTCCGTGGCGCTCTGGCCGCACTATCGATGCAGGCGGCAGGCAGCGCACGTGTGGTTGCCGCGTCTGCCGGCAACCATGGCCTGGGCGTCGCCTATGCAGCCACCGCGCTCGGCATGGCGGCAACGGTCGTCGTGTCAAACAATGCCTCGCCGGCCAAGGTGGAGGCGTTGCGCCGATTCGGGGTGGAGTTGGTCCAGCACGGTGCGGACTACGACGCCGCCGAAGCGCACGCGCTCACGCTGGCCGAGCAGGGCGCGGTGTTCGTGTCGGGCTACAACGATCCACATGTGATCGCGGGTCAAGCCACGCTGGCCGCGGAGGTGGGCGCGGCCATCGACGGCCCGCTGACCCTGGTCGTACCGGTCGGCGGCGGTGGGCTGCTCGCGGGCACGGCCCTGTGGGCGAAACGCCGGCCGGATGTACGCATCGTCGGCGTCGAGGCGGCCGCCTCGCGCGCTGTGTCGAGCGCGGTCGCGGCAGGCCACTGGGTCGAGGTGAGCGTCGGCGAGACACTGGCCGATGGGCTCGCCGGCAACATGGAGGCGGGGTGCATCACGCCCGAACTCGTCCGCGACGTCGACCGGATCGTCGCGGTGACCGAGCCGCAGATCGAGGAGGCGATCCGCTTCCTCGCCACGACCGCGGGCGTCGTCGTCGAGGCTTCGGGCGCCGTCGGCGTGGCCGCACTCATGGCCGGGAAGGTTGACTCCGTCGGCCGTACCGTCGTCTTCATCACCGGTCGCAACATCGCCAGGCCTGTGCTGGTCCGGATCCTCGCGGACTAGGGCACGGCGGCGCGTCGGAAGGCGTGCCGGTAGGTCTGTGGCGAGACACTCGTGATCCGGCGGAAATGCTGACGCGGCCTGACCGGCGTGGAATCGCGTAGGGCGACGTAGACTGCGGCGTGCGAAAGATCGCAGCATTCGTTGGTTTGATCATCGGTCTGTATCTGATCGGCCGCGCGATCGTGGAACTGTTCGTCATCGACATGTCCGACCCTGCCTCGTA
>Ga0209889_1000241_pt1 | contig 13835 bp, 10 predicted proteins | sample GWRWN1_0_10_FD_187233 | JGI IMG/M metagenome (GOLD analysis project Ga0209889, IMG submission 187233) | Riverbed sediment microbial communities from areas with no vegetation in Columbia River, Washington, USA - GW-RW N1_0_10 (SPAdes)... | ecosystem: Environmental > Aquatic > Freshwater > River >... | reverse complement strand
ACCTAGACGACGTGGCCCTCGCGGACGAGGTGGCCGCGTTCGAAGCGCTCGAGCCCGAGGTTCGAGATATCGACGGTCCTCGCCGCTCCCTCGACGATCAGCTCCGCCAACAACTTCCCGACCACCGGGGCGTGCTGGAAGCCGTGGCCGCTGAAGCCGTTCGCCAGGTAGAAGCCCGCGACGCCCGGCGCCTGCCCGATGATGGGATGGCGGTCCGGCGTCATCTCGTACAACCCGACCCACGAGTGCTCGATCGCCGCCTCCTCCACGGGCGGGAAGATGCGTACCGCCGTCGGCAGGAGCTCCTCGGCGATGAACGCCTCGTCGGGCGTGGTGTCGAACGAGGCGACCTCGGCGGCGCCCCCCATCCCCATCAGCACGCCGGCGCCTTCGCGATGGAAGTAGAAGGTCGTCTCGGCGTCGATCACGAGGGTCCGCCGTTCGGGTGCTCCGAGGAACGGCCCCGTGACCAGGACGTGGCGCGGGATCGGCTCGAGCGGGAGGTCGATGCCCACCGTGGAGGCGAGCCTCCCCGCCCACGGCCCGGCGGCGTTCACGACGACGCCGGCATCCACCGGCCCACCGGAGGTGTCCACGCCGAGGACTCGGCCGTCCGACGATCGAACGCCCTGGACCTCGACCCCCAGCTCGATCTCGGCGCCCGCTCGGCGAGCGAGCGTGGCGTACCCGTGCGTGAGCCCCGAGGGATCCGCGATGCCGTCCATCGGCCCGTAGGTCGCGCCGACCAACCCCTCGGCGGAGATCCCGGGCGCCAGGGCGACCGCCTCGTCGGGCGACAGCACCTCCGCCTCGACCCCGACGGACGCGTGCATCCTGTTCGCGGCGAGGAAATCGCGCCACAGTGACTCGGTGCGGACGAGGAACAGGTACCCGTGCTGCGCGACGTCGAGCGGGAGGCCGTGCTCTTCGGTGAACCCCGTGATCATCGGGATGCTCGCGCGGGACAGGCGGACGTTGACCTCGCTCGAGAACTGGTACCGGAAGCCTCCCGCGCACGCTCCCGTCGAACCCGCGGCGAGATGATCCGCCCGTTCGAGCACCAGCACGTGGCCGGCGCCCGCGTCCGCGAGGTGGTATGCGGCGCTCCTGCCCACCACGCCGCCCCCGACGACGACGACGTCGGCCGTTCGCGTCACCGCGGTCGCGCGCGCCGGAGGGCGAGCTCGGCCGCGCGCCGATGGCCAGTCACTCAGAGCTCCCCGAGGTACGCCTCCCGCATGAGGGGGTTGTCCAACAGGTTCTGGGCGGTGTCGGCGAGCACCACCTGTCCGGTCTGGATCACGTACCCACGGTCGGCGATCGACAGGGCCATGTTCGCGTTCTGCTCGACGACGAAGATCGTCCGGCCCAGGGCGCGGATCTGCTTGATGATCTCGAAGACCTGCTCCACGAGGATCGGCGCGAGTCCCATCGACGGCTCGTCCATCAGCAGGACCTTCGGATCGGCCATGAGCGCTCGACCCATCGCGACCATCTGCTGCTCGCCTCCGGAGAGGGTCCCCGCCTTCTGCTTGAGCCGCTCCCGGATGCGGGGGAAGGTGTCGAGCACCCTCTCCCGGTCCTCGGCGATCTTCGCCTTGTCCCTCCGCTGGTACGCACCGAGATCCAGGTTCTCCGACACCGTCATGTTGGAGAACAGCCGTCGGTTCTCCGGGACCATCGAGATGCCCTTGGAGACGACCTCGGCCGTCGGCAGCCCGGTCACGGTCTCACCGTCGAGCACGACGTCACCCTCGGTCGGCTTGACGTACCCGAGGATCGTCTTGAGGGTCGTGGTCTTCCCGCTGGCGTTCCCGCCGAGCAGACACACCATCTCGCCGGCGTAGATCTGGACGTTCACGTTGCGCAGCACGGCCACCAACCCGTAGTGCGTGCTCACGTCGCGGAGCTCGAGGACGGGTTTGCCCTTGCCGTCCGGGGCGGACTCGGCGTGGACCGGGAGCGCCCCGGTGTCGACCGGCTGGACGGCGACCCCGGTCTCGGCGGGGTCGGCGCCCGTAGGGATCCGCCCGGCGTTCCCGGTGTCGTCGCTCATCCCGCCGCCTTGGTCCCGAGGTACGCCTCGATCACCTGCGGGTCGTTCGCGACCTCGTCGTACGAACCCTCCGCGATCTTGCGGCCGTAGTCGAGGGCGACGACCCGATCCGAGACGCCCTTGACGACCCGCATGTCGTGCTCGATCACGAGGACCGTGAGCCCGAGCTCGTCGCGCATCCGGACGATGTGGTCGCGGAGCTCGAGGGTCTCGCGAGGGTTCATGCCCGCGGTCGGCTCGTCGAGCATCACGAGCACGGGATCGGTGGCCAGGGCCCTCGCCATCTCGAGGCGTCGCCGGTTCGCGTACGAGAGCGCGAACGCCGGCTGCTCCTCGCGGTAGCCGGCCAGGCGCGCTCCGAAGAACGCGAGGCTCTCCCTCGCCCTGGCTCGGATCCGCTCCTCCTCACGCCGGGTCCCGGGCAGGCTCAGCACCGACCCGACCACGCCGGACCTGGTCCGGCAGTGCTGACCGACCATCGCGTTCTCCAGGATCGTCATGTTCGGGAACAGGTGCACGGTCTGGAACGTCCGGGCGATCCCGAGCTTCGTCACCTGGTTCGGTGCCAGGCCGACGACGTTGTCCCCACGGAAGCGGATCTGGCCGTCGTCCGGTTCGTACAGACCGGTGACGACGTTGAACATCGTGCTCTTGCCCGCCCCGTTCGGGCCGATCACCGAGACGATCTCTCCCTCGTCGACGTGGAAGGTCAGGCCCGAGAGCGCGTAGAGGCCCCCGAAGTGCTTGGCCACGTCGTGGAGCTCGAGCAGGTGCTCCGGCTCGCTCATCCGATGTCCTCGCGTTCGACGCCGAGACCGCCACCGGGCAGCACCGCGGCGGCTGCCTCTCGTTCCCCGCTCGCGTCCTTGGCCCAGGCGTCCTGCGTGACCTCTTCTTCCTCCAGCTCGCGGCTCCGACGGACGTTCGGGATCAGCCCCTGTGGTCGCAGGATCATGATGGCGACCAGAGCGCCGCCGTAGATCAGCAGCCGGTACTCCTCGAACTCTCGCAGGAGCCCGGGCAGGCCGATGAGCACGAGCGCGCCGACCAGGACGCCCGGGATGCTGCCGAGGCCGCCGAGGATCACCACCGCGAGCGCCGTGATCGAGACGAAGATCGCGAAGCTCCTGGGCGTGAGCGACCCGATGCTGACGGCGAACAGCGCGCCGCCGAGCGAGCCGATCGCCCCTCCGAGCGCGAAGGCGAGCAGCTTGAACTTCGTCGTGCTGATACCCATCGCGTCGGCGACCTGTTCGTCCTCGCGCATCGCGTTCCACGCTCGCCCGATCCGTGACGTCGATAACCGCCACGAGACGAACGCCGCGAGTAAGACGAACGCCAGCGCGAGGTAGTAGAAATGCTGTGGGTTGTCCTGGAAGTTGAAACCGAAGACCTCGGCCTTCGTGACGCCGCGCATCCCCTGCGGGCCACCGATCAGCGGCTGGGCCCACTTCGACGCCGTGATGACGCTCACGATCTCACCCAGACCGAGCGTGACGATCGCCAGGTAGTCCCCCCGAAGGCGCAGGACCGGTGCGCCGATGAGCAGACCGACTCCGGCCGCGAGCAACGCGACGATCCACACCGCGACGTAGAAGTTCAGGTCGGCGGAGAGCGCGGGCTCGGCGGCGCCGGTCGTCGTGTTCAGGAAGGCTCCCGTGAGGACACCGGTCGTGTAGGCGCCGAACGCGAAGAACGCCACGTACCCGAGATCGAGTAGGCCCGCGTAGCCCACCACGATGTTCAGACCCAGACCGAGCAGGACGTAGATCATCACCTGTCCGAGCACCTCGGAGATGACGGTGCCCAGAAGCAGGGGCAGGATCGCGAGGACGGCGACGATCGCCACGAACAGCCCGACCCGAGCGGCGGGAGCCTCCTCCACGGTCGCGCGGACACGTTCGCGGGTGCGCCCGCCGTCACGGTTCCAGAGCGCGTCGGCCCCCGCCGCGACGGCGAAGACCACCGCGGCGCCGGCGAGCGTGAGCCCGCTCGCCGGGCGGTACAGCCAGTCCCCCTGCGCTTCCAGGCCCAACTCCACCAGCATGATCGGGATGATCCGCTGAAGGAGACCGAGGAGCAGCACGGCGAGCACGCCCAGCGAGACGGGTTTGCGGATAACGGCGGGGGCGGTGCGGGCGAACCCTCCGATCGCCCCGCCGAACGCGCACAGCCCGACCAGGATCGGCAGCCCTGCCGGAACCCCCTTGTCGAACGTGAGGAAATCGAGCAGCGGCTCGGTGACGGCGACGAAGACCTCGCGGATCCGGTCCACGCCGAACCAGTTGGCGAACACGAGCGAAAGGGCGAACACCACGCCGCCGACGAGCCCCACGACCGCGCCGAGGGCCACACCGCTCCGGAGCTCGACCGACCGGCGCTCGCCCGCGACGATCCTCGGTCGCGTCGCCGCGTACGCGGCGACGAGAGCCGGCGCCACGATCAGCACCCGGCCGAGCGTGATCTGCTCCCCCACCAGCGCGAGGTCGGCGAACTTCGTGTACAGACCGACGAGCGAGATGTAGATCGACCCAGCGCCGGCGAGCAGACCCGTGCGAACGATGGAGCGCGACGAGATCCCGCCCATCAGACCTTCTCCGCTTCGCCCGACCCGAGGAGCCCTCCTGGCCGGAAGATCAGGACGAGGACCAGGACCAGGAACGTGAAGGCGTCCTTGAGCTGGAAGGACGATGGGATGCCGTAGCCGGTGAGGATCAGCGCGGGTCCCAGCGACGTGAGGAGTCCCAGCAGGACCCCGCCGAGAGCCGCGCCCGAGATGCTGCCGATGCCGCCGAGGACCGCCGCGGTGAACGCCGCGATCCCCGGACGGAACCCCATCGTGAAGCTCACCGACTCGAACGTGATCGCGAACAGCACGGCGGCGATGCCCGCCAGCAGGCCACCGATCACGAACGTCGTGACGATCACACGGTCCACGCGGATCCCCATCAGGCTCGCGATCTCGCTGTCGGCGGCGACGGCACGCATCGACTTCCCGGTCGTGGTCCGCGAGACGAACAGCGAGAGCGACGTAACCGCAACGATCACGGTGAGCAGCACGACGACCTGGATCCGATCGACGGCGACGCCGAAGATCGTCCACGTGCCCTCGAGGGCGGCCGGGACACCGAACCCTCGGCTCTGGGCCCCGAAGAAACCGCGAGCGGTGTTCTGGAGGAAGAGCGATGCGCCGATCGCCGTGATGAGCGGCACGAGCCGAGGCGCATTGCGCAGCGGACGGTAGGCGATCCGTTCGAGCAGGACGGCGACGCCGATCGACGTCAGCATCGCGATCACGAGGAGGAGGCCCATCGACAGGATCGGGTTGCTGTCCAGGAACCCGCTCTGCTCCCAGGCGTCGGCGAAGAAGAACGCGCCGAACGCGCCGAACATGAACACCTCGCCGTGGGCGAAGTTGATCATGCGCAGGATCCCGTACACGAGGGTATATCCGAGCGCGATCAAGCCGATGATGGCGCCCTGAGCCAGACCCAAGATGATGAAGTTCTTCCACGTCGTTGCCGTGTATCGCTCGTCGGCCGGAAGGGTCAGCGTCTTGTACGCGCCGATCGCGACCACGGCCAGGATCACGATCGACAGGAGGATGAGGACGATCCTGCGCCACGGGAGGCGTTCCAGGAGTCCGAGATGCGCGCCGCGGACCTGTTCGTCGGTGGCGGTGGCCATCGCGCGAGCCTAGCCCATCTCCGGAGGTGCCGCTGCGGGCGGGCCGGAGGCCCACCCGCAGCGTGCGGTGGCGGTCGTACTAGAGAACGTCTTCCAGCGTCTTGGTCTCCGAGAAGACCGCGTCGGCCGGCTCGGTGCCACCCTCGACCGGCCAGGCGTCGTACTCGAAGATGCCGATCGTGACGTCGGTCGCGCAGTCCCCGAGCGGGGTGCACGTGATGGTCCCCGTCAGGCCCTCGTAGCCGCTCGTCGCCAGGACGGCGTCCTTGAGCGCGGTCCGCGAGATCGTCAGGTTCCCGCTCCCGTCGTCCACCGCCACCGCCGAGATCGCGTCGAACAGGACGTTCGTCGCGTCGTAGGCGTGAGCGTTGAACACCGAGGTGGGCTCCCCGAACTGATCCGTGTAGGCAGGGAGGTACTCGTCCTTGTAGAACGCCCCACCCTGGTACGCCGTCACGTCCGGCGAGGACGCGAAGTAGTCGGCGCCCGAGATCGGGGCACCGACCGTCTCGATGAACGAGCTCTCCAGGCAACCGTCGGAGCCGACCTGGATCGTCCCCTTCGCCAGGATGTCCGCGCCCTGCGTGTAGCTCAGGGCGCACACGGGGTTGAAGTTCGGCCCGTAGACGACCCCGGGGTCACCCGAAGCGATGTTCGTGAAGACCGGACCGAGGTCCGTGTCGGAGCTGCTCACCTGCTCGATACCGGTGATCGTGCCGCCGAGCGCCTCGAAGTTGTCGCGGAAGGCCGCGGCCAGACCGTCGGCGTAGGGGCTCTCGTCGTTGATCGTCGCCGCCGTGTCGATGCCGAGCTCCGTGAAGACGAAGTCGGCCACGATCGCGCCCTGGATCTTGTCGTTGTGCGCGGTGCGCGCGTAGAAGGGCTCGTGCGCCTCCTCCGACGTGAGTCCCGGGTTCGTGTTCGACGGCGAGAACAGGAGCATCCCCTTGTCGCCGAGGATCGTGTCGGCGACGCCGAGCGCGGCGCTCGAGCACGAGGTCCCGATGACGGCGACGATGTCCGGGTTGGCGGCGATCGCCGTCCCACCGGCCTGCCCACCCTCCGCCGAGCACCCGTCGTCCTCCTGCTGGAGGGTGACGTCGTGCCCGAGGAGCTGTCCGGGCGTCGCGTCGAACGCGTCGTCGAGGTAGTCGATCGCGAGCTCGACGCCGTGGTTGCTGTCCGTCCCCAGGAACGCGGTGTCCCCCGAGATCGAGAGCAACGACGCGAGCTGGATCGGCTCACCTGCGGCGATCTCCACGCAGCCGAACTCGTCCGCTGCGCAGTCGACGGCCCCGCCCGTTGGAGTGGCCCCCGTGGCCGCGCCGCCCTCGTCGTCGTCGCCGCCACATGCGGCGGCAACGAGCATCAGCGCTCCGACGAGCGCCACCATCGAAAGATACCTGCGGTTCTTCATCCAACCTCCTTCCGAAGCTGTCCTACGATCGTTGCGGTACTCGAACATGCAGGTGGAACGGTGGTTCGCCCCCTTTCTCACCTCCGTCGGGTCGTACCTATCACATCCGGCACGCCGGGGGCCACTCCGGGCACCTGACGCGGTCCCTCAGGATGTACGGAACGCGGGCCGTGCGAGGACTGCCGTAGCTCACCCTGGGCGCTTACGTCGCGTCGATGGCCGACCGGAACGCGCCCGCGAGCCTGAGCGCGGCAGACGCGTCCGCCTCGAGCAGCGGGCGAACCAGCGCGCTCCCCACGACCACACCGTCGGCGAACGCGCACGCCTTGGCAGCCTGGGACGGCTCGGCGATCCCCACGCCGACGAGCAACGGCCGATCGGTGAGGGGGCGCAGGCGGGCGACGAGCTCGGCGGCGGTCGGTGCCAGGCGGTCGCGCTCCCCCGTGACCCCGTAGGTCGCCACGCAGTACACGAACCCCCGGGACGCCTCCCCGATGGCCCGAAGGCGTTCTTCGGAGCTGCCGGGCGCCGCGAGGAAGATCGAGGCGACCGACGCATCCGCGCACGCGCTCGTCCACTCGCTGGCTTCGTCCACCGGGAGGTCGGGCACGATCGCACCGGAGACGCCGGCGTCCACGCACGCCTCGAGGAACGCCCCGAAGCCCGCGTGCCAGACGGGATTCGCGTAGGTCATCACGGCGACGGGGACCCCCAGCCCGGCCTCCTTGACGATCCCGAGGACGCTCGACGGCGTGGCGCCGTCCACGAGCGCCCGGCGCGACGCCTCTTGGATCACCGGACCGTCCATCACGGGATCGGAGAACGGGATGCCGACCTCGATCGCATCTACCCCCGCCGCCTCGAGGCCGCGAAGCAGGTCCGCGTCCACCGCGGCCAGCCCGCCGGTCACGTAGGGGACGAAGGCCCGACCGCCCCGAGCCAGCACCGAGCGCAGAGCCGCCTCGAGGTCAGCCACGCGACGTCTCGACGACCGCGGGAACCGAGCCGAATGCCGCGCGAACGGTCTCGAGGTCCTTGTCGCCGCGACCCGAGAGGTTCACGAGGACGAGCGTCCCTTCCGGGAGCGGACGGCGCAGCAGCCAGCCGATCGCGTGAGCCGGTTCGAGGGCGGGCAGGATGCCCTCGAGCGTCGCGAGCACGCGGAAGCCCTCGAGCGCCTCGGCGTCGGTGACCGAGACGTAGGTCGCGCGCCCTGCGTCCCTGAGGAAGGCGTGTTCGGGCCCGACGCCGGGGTAGTCCAGACCCGCCGAGATCGAATGCGTCGGGACGACCTGACCCTGCTCGTCCTGCAACAGGTACGAGTAGGACCCGTGGAGCACCCCGGGCTCGCCGAACGTGAGCGAGCGGCAGTGTTCGCCGAGCCCGTCTCCCCGGCCACCCGCCTCGACACCGACGAGACCGACCTCGGGATCGGCGACGAACGCCTCGAAGATCCCGATCGCGTTGCTGCCTCCCCCGACACACGCGACCACGACGTCGGGGTCTCGTCCCTCGCGCTCGCGGATCTGGGTCCGGGCCTCGTCGCCGATCACGCGCTGGAGGTCGCGCACCAGCGCGGGGAACGGGTGCGGCCCCGCGACCGAGCCGAGCACGTAGTGCGTGTCGATCACCGAGGCGGCCCAGTCGCGGAGCGCCTCGTTGAGGGCGTCCTTCAGCGTTCGGCTGCCGGAGGTGACCGTGACGACCTCCGCCCCGAGGAGCTGCATCCGGGCGACGTTCGGCGCCTGCCGGACCGTGTCCTCTTCTCCCATGTAGACGACGCAGGGGAGCCCGAACAACGCGCACGCCGTCGCGGTGGCGACACCGTGCATCCCGGCGCCGGTCTCCGCGATGATCCGGCCTTTGCCCAGCCGGCGCGCGACCAGCACCTGCCCCAGCGTGTTGTTGATCTTGTGGGCGCCGGTGTGGTTCAGGTCCTCCCGCTTGAGATAGATGCGGTACCCGGTCTCGTGCGACAGACGGGGTGCGAACGTCATCGCCGACGGCCGCCCGACGAAGTCTCGGAGCAGCGCGTCGAGCTCCCCTCGGAACGCCGGGTCGTCCCGCAGGTCCGTCCACGCGGCGGCGAGCTCGTCCAAGGCCGGGATCAGCACCTCGGGAACGTACCGGCCGCCGTACACGCCGAAGCGTCCTCGCTCATCGGGGAGCGTTCGGGTCACGCTCACCGCCGGCCATCCCTCTCGCCTCGCAGCTCTCGGATCGTCGCCTCGGGGTCGGGCGCGCGCATCAGGGTCTCGCCGACGAGCACCGCCGAGGCGCCCGCGTCGAGCGCGCGCTCCACGTGCTCGCGGGTCGAGACGCCACTCTCGAGCACCGCGACGCGGTCGCGCGGGACGAGCGGGAGCAGCGCGAGCGCACGTTCGAGGTCGACCTCGAGCGTCTCGAGATCCCTCGCGTTGACCCCGACCACGCCTGCGTCGGTCGCCAGGAACTTGGCGAGGTCCTCCTCCGAGTGCGCTTCGACGAGCGCGCCGAGCCCCAGGTCGTCCGCGACCGCGAGCATCCCCTTCAGCTCGAGCTCGGTGAGCGCCGCCGAGATCAACAGGACGGCGTCCGCGCCGGTCGCCCGCGACTCGATCACCTGCGCGGGGTGGACGAGGAAGTCCTTCCGCAGGATCGGGACCGGTACGGCGACACGAGCGGTCCGCACGTCCGCGAGGGAGCCGCCGAACCGCGTCGGCTCGGTGAGGACCGAGACCGCGACGGCGCCGCCCGCCCCGTACGCCCGCACCTGCCTCGAGAGGTCGGTCTCGGCGATCTCGCCGGCCGAGGGCGACGAGCGCTTGAACTCGGCGATCACGGCCGGCGGAGACGCACCGCGCAACGCCTCCTCGAACGGCCGCGGCGGTGGCAGCTGCATCGCGCGGCCCATCAGGCTCGACTCGTCGAGCGGATCGCGCTCGAGCCTGCGCCGGAGGTCGTCGACGAGGTCGGTGAGGAAGCCCATAGAGCCGCAAGTCTACGCACGGCCCGGGGCGGCCCTCAGGGGATGGCGGCGAGCGCCTCCTCGAGACCCAGACCCTCGTACAGCGCGCGACCGATCACGACGCCCTCGATACGACCGCCGAGCGCCGCGACCGCGCGAACGTCGTCGACGCCCCGGATCCCGCCCGCGAGCAGGACCGGCACCGCGGAGTACTCGGCGAACGCCCAGATACCCTCGAGGTCCGGGCCCTCGAGCGCGCCGACCCGTCCGACCTCGGTGAAAAGGTAGCGGCATACCTCGATCCGAGCCAGCCACTCGAGGAGGTCCCAGAGCGCGAGTTCGACGTCCGAACCCCTCGGCTTGACCACGGCGCCGTCCGCCTCGATCCCGACGACGAGCCGATCGCCGAACTCGCGAGAGAGCACCTCGGCCTCGTCACGGTCGGCGAGGGTGGCCGACCCGAGCACGACGCGCTCAGCGCCGGCGAAGAGCAGGGCCTCGACGTGGGCTCGCGAGCGCACGCCGCCGCTCGCCTGCACGGGCACGCCGAGCTGGCACACGGCGCGGAGGGTCGACAGGTTCTCCACCTCGCCCGAGCGGGCCAGGTCGACGTCGACCAGATGCAGGCGCGTGGCTCCCGCTCGGACGAACGCGGTGGCGGCGGTCAACGGGTCCGACTCGAACGCCTCCACCGGGATCGCGCCCGACCGATCGATGCGGACGAGGCGGCCGGCGGCGACGTCGAGGGCGGGGATGACCTCGAACGACATGGCCCCGAGGCTACCCCGTGGGTGTGGGCACGCCGGAGGGCTGCGGGATCACGACCACGCCCTCGCGTTCGAGGGGAGCGATACGGACCGCCTCGGTGCCGAGCAGCACGCGGAGCTCCGAGAGCAGGCCGGCGCCCGGCTCCACCCGGAAGGTGCCGACGTCGAACGGACGCACCCCGCTGGACGAATGGAACCGCACCTGCACCGGCGTGGAACCCTTGTGGGCGCCGAGCAGCTCCTTGAGCGTGCCGATCACGCTGCTCGTGCAGCTCTGCGCCGTCAGGTCGATCACCAACAGACCCGCGGGTGGGTTCGGACGGCCACCTTCCCCGAGGTCCGGCTCCGAGATCTCGACGGCGCGCAGCTGCAGCTCTTCGCCCCGGCCGCGCCGGTCGGCGCGGCCCTTGACGAGCAGGATCGAGTCGTGTTCGAGCAGGTGCTGCACGCTCTCGTACTGCCCGGGGAACACCACGATCGTGACGCCCCCCGCCAGGTCCTCGAGCCGGAACTGCGCGTACGGCTCGCCCTTCTTCGTGTACCGGCGCGACACCGATGCCACGATGCCGACGACCGTGACGAGGTCACCGTCGCCGAGCCCCTCGGTCTCGGCGATCTCCATGTCGGCGAGCGCCGCGAGCCGGTCCTTCACACCGAGCAGCGGGTGGTCCGTGACGAACTGTCCGAGCACCTCCTTCTCCAGGCGGAGGAGGGTCCGCTGATCGAACTCGTCCGACGTGATCACGCCCTCGTCGATCTCGTTCGCGGCCTGTTCCCCACCGCCGAACAGCGAGAACTGCCCGGCGGCCTCGGCCTTGCGCTCTGCCGCGATGGGGACCGAGATCTTGTCCTGGTTCTCGACGAGCCCGCGGCGGCGGTACCCGAACGAGTCGAACGCACCCGCGTAGATCAGGCTCTCGAGCACCTTCTTCGTCAGGACCGAGGGCTCCACCTTTCGGCAGTAGTCGGCGTACCCCGTGAACGTGCCCTTGGCCCGGCGCGCCTCGATGATCTGCTGTACCGCGCCCGACCCCACGTTGCGGACGGCGGACAGTCCGTACCGGATCTTCGGCTCGCCGCTCGTCACCGGCGCGAAGTCCTGCTCGGACTCGTTGACGTCCGGGGGAAGGACCTCGAGCCCCATCAGACGGCACGCGTTCAGGTAGAACGGCTTGCGGTCCTTGTCGTCACGGACGCTCGTCAGGATCGCCGACATGTACTCGACGGGGTGGTGCGCTTTGAGGTACGCCGTCTGGTAGGCGATATAGCCGTACGCGCAGGCGTGCGAGGCGTTGAACCCGTAGTCCGCGAACGGCTCCATGAGCTCGAACAGGTCCGTGCCGAGGCGTTCCGCATACCCGTTGTCGACGCATCCCTGGATGAACTTCTCCCGATGCACCATGAGCTTCGCGCGGATCTTCTTGCCCATGGCCTGACGGAGCAGGTCGGCATCGGCCATCGAGTACCCGGCCATGCGGACGGCGATCTGCATCACCTGCTCTTGGTAGACCATGATCCCGTAGGTGGGGCCGAGGATCTCCTCGAGGTCCTCATGCGGGTACGACACGGCCCTGCGCCCGTGCTTGCGTTCGGCGTACTCGACGTGCATCCCCGCGCTGAGCGGGCCCGGCCGGTACAGGGCGACCAGCGCCATCAGGTCCTCGAACCGGTCGGGCGCGAGCTGCTTGATCAGCGAGCGCATCCCGCCGCCCTCGAGCTGGAAGACGCCGGTGGTGTCGGCTCGGCACAGCATCGCGTAGACGGCCCCGTCGTCGAGCGCCACGTGGTCGATGTCGAGCTCGACGGCGCTGCGCCGCAGGTGCGAGAGAGTGTCCTCGATCACCGAGAGCGTGCGCAGGCCGAGGAAGTCCATCTTCAGCAGGCCCAGGTCCTCAACACCGTGCATGTCGAACTGCGTCACGATCCGCCGGGAGTCGTCGCGTGAGTCCTTCGAGAGCTTGAGCGGCAGGTACGTCACGAGCGGCGCGTCGCCGATCACGACCCCGGCGGCATGGACCGAATCCTCCCGGCGCAGGCCCTCGAGCGCCCGGGCGGTGTCCACGATCTCGCGGGCTTCGGGCTCGCGCTGGTACGCGTCGCGCAGCTCGTGCGAGAGCTGCAACGCCTTCTCGATCGGCTCGTCGCGCCCCATGATCGCCGGCGGGTACATCTTGCACAAACGGTCCCCGACGCTCGCCGGGAACCCGAGGACGCGCGCGGCGTCGCGGATCCCCTGCTTCCCCTTGATCGTCTGGAACGTGATGATCTGCGCCACGCGGTCCGAGCCGTACTTCGAGGCCACGTACCGGATCACCTCGTCCCGCCGGCGCTCGTCGAAGTCCATGTCGATGTCGGGCATCTGGATCCGCCCGGGGTTCAGGAAGCGCTCGAAGATCAGGTCGTAGCGCAGCGGATCGAGGTCGGTGATCCGGAGCGAGTACGACACGACCGACCCGGCGGCCGAGCCCCGTCCCGGCCCGACGCGGATGCCGCTCTCGCGCGCGAACCGGATCAGGTCCCACACGATCAGGAAGTAGCCCGAGAACCCCATCGACGTGATCACGCCGAGCTCCTGCTCGATGCGCTCGAGGATCTGGGGTGTCAGGGTCCCGTAACGCTCCTGCGCGCCTTGCATCACGAGCTCGCGGAGGTAGGCGTCGCGGTCCTTGCCCTCGGGCGATACGAACCTCGGGACGTGGAACCGCTCCTCCGGCGGCGCCGAGTTCCCGTACACGAGCTCCAGCTCGCACATCTCGGCGATCTGCAGCGTGGCGTCGCACGCCTGGGGGAGCTCCCGGAACACCTGGCGCATCTCCTCGGCGGTCTTCAGGTAGAACTCGTCCGAGTCGAACCGCAACCGGTTGGTGTCCGACTGCAGCTTCTGCTGCTGGATGCAGAGCAAGACGTCGTGCGGCTTCGCGTCCTCGCGCTGCGTGTAGTGCAGGTCGTTCGTTGCGACGC
>Ga0209889_1000238_pt1 | contig 13869 bp, 14 predicted proteins | sample GWRWN1_0_10_FD_187233 | JGI IMG/M metagenome (GOLD analysis project Ga0209889, IMG submission 187233) | Riverbed sediment microbial communities from areas with no vegetation in Columbia River, Washington, USA - GW-RW N1_0_10 (SPAdes)... | ecosystem: Environmental > Aquatic > Freshwater > River >... | reverse complement strand
GCTGTACTTTCCCGAGGCCGGCCGGCCGCACCAGATCACCGCCCTGCTGTTGTCCGGCACCCTCGAGCCCGACGTCTGGGTCGACATCTCCGACTCGCTCGAGCTCAAGGTGGCGGCCGTGCAATGCCACGAGAGCCGAGTGGGCGGCGATCCCGTTCTGGTGGCCGAGCTGTTGCGGGCCCGCACCGCCGAATCGGGCGCGCAGGTCGGCGTGGACCATGCCGAGTCCTTTCGCCGGCTGCGTTTCGGCTGAGGACGCCCGGCTGAACGGCTAGCGGGTCTGGCTCGGGGACGGAGGCGAGCCCTGCTGGCGGTGCTGGATCGTGCGCCACTCGCCCATGGCTCGCAACGCCAGCGTGGCGACCACCGCCACTCCCAGGGCGCCCACAACCGCACCTCCCAGCCCCGCGAGCCCCGCCAGGACACCGGAGGTGTCGGACGTCACCGTCAGATCGACGAACGCCCAGCCGATCAACCCCCCGCACAGACCCCCCAACAGGATCGACACGAACGCCAGCACCCGGGCCGTCGCGGAGGGCAGCGCGCTGGGCGCGTAGCCGCCGTCGGAAGGAGGGGGTCCAGGCGGAGCCACGCAGGCCACTCTAAAGAGAGTGCGCGGGTGGGTCACGGTTGCGCCCATCGGCGCAGGCTCCAAGGGGCCACGTGCCACACTGGGCCAATGCGGAGTTGGCTGGTGGGAGGTGGCCTGATCCTCGACGGGGACGGCCTGCTCCTGGTTCGCAACCGGCGCCGCAGTGGCGAGCTCGACTGGACTCCGCCAGGCGGCGTGATCGACGCCGGCGAGACGCTCATCGATGGTCTGACCCGCGAAGTCGCCGAGGAGACCGGCGTGAAGGTGTCGCGCTGGCAGGGCCCCGTCTACGAGGTCGAGGTGGAGGCACCGGGGCTCGGCTGGCGGCTCAGGGTCGAGACGCATCTGGCGCTCGAGCACGCCGGAGATCTCCACGTCGACGACCCCGACGGCATCGTCGTCGAGGCCGTCTACGTCGACGCCGACGCCTGCGAGGGGCACTTGGCCGGCTGTCACCGCTGGGTCAGCGAGCCGCTGGCGGAGTGGCTGTCCAACCGGTGGGTCGACGGCCGGCGGTTCCGCTATTGCGTCGAAGGCGACGATCCCAGCACCGCCACGGTCAGCCGCAGGTGACGGCCGGTCCGTCGAACCCCTCCGAGCGCAACGGGTCGACCGCCGGATCGACAGCACCGCGGACTGGCCGGACGATCCTCCACGTCGACATGGATGCCTTCTTCGTGTCGGTCGAGTTGCTGCGCCGGCCGGAGCTGCGGGGTCAACCGGTGGTGGTGGGCGGCACCGGGCGCCGGGGCGTGGTGGCCGCGGCCAGCTACGAGGCCCGGGCCTACGGCGTCTTCTCAGCCATGCCCAGCGCCCGGGCCCGGCGGCTGTGCCCCCACGCCGTGTTCCTGCCCGGGGACCACGCCCACTACGGCACGGTCAGCGAGCGGGTGATGGGGATCTTCCGCTCGTTCACGCCCCTGGTCGAGCCCATCAGCCTGGACGAGGCGTTCCTCGATGTCACCGGCGCCCGCCGCTCCCAGGGGGACGGGGCGACCGTCGCGCACCACATCCGGGACGAAGTGCTGGCGCGGGAGCGGCTCACCTGCTCCGTGGGCGTGGCGCCCTCGAAGATGTTGGCCAAGCTGGCGTCGGAGGCCGCCAAGCCGCAAGCGTCGACGGACGGGCCGGTGCCGGGGGAGGGCGTGCACGTGATCGCTCCCGGCGAGGAGCTGGCGTTCCTCCACCCGCTGCCGGCGCGGGCGCTGTGGGGGGTCGGTCCGGCCACGCTCGACCGTTTGGCGCGGCTCGGGGTGCGGACCGTCGGCGACATCGCCGACCTGCCCGAGGACACGCTTGTCGCGACGCTGGGGTCGGCGCACGGCCGGCACTTGGCCCAGCTGGCTCGGGCCATCGATCCGCGCCCGGTCGAGCCTGATCAGCAGCTCAAGTCCGTGGGCCACGAGGAGACCTTCGCCCACGATCATCACGAGCACGAGACGCTGACCCGCGAAGCCGTGCGGATGGCCGACGGCGTGGCCTGGCGTTTACGTCGTGCGGGCGTGGCTGGCCGGACCGTCACGCTCAAGGTCCGCTTCGCCGACTTCCAGACCATCACCCGCTCGTCGACCCTCCCCACCACGGTCGACGACGGCCCGGCGGTGGCGCGCGCCGCCCTGGCGCTGCTGGCCGCAGTCGACCCCACGCCGGGGGTCCGCCTCCTGGGCGTGAGCGTCTCGGGTCTGGTTGTCGGCGGCGCCCAGCAGCTCAGCTTCGACGTGACTGAGTCGGTCGCCGACCGACGCGGTCACGGGGCGGCGGGTGGGGGTCGGGCTGGACCGTCGTGGCGCGACGCCAGCGGCGCCGTCGACGCCATCCGTGAGCGCTTCGGCGACCGCGCCATCGGGCCCGCGTCGGCCGTCGGCGAGGGCGGTCTGCGGGTAGCCCGTCGGGGCGAGCAGCAGTGGGGTCCCGACGAGCGGGGAGTCGCCGACGAGCGAACCGAGTGAACTTTTCCCTTGGGCCCTCGCGTTGTCGTTCCAGGCGGCCTGTGGAACACTTGATCGTGCCGGTTCGGTAGTCGTGCGACAAGGGGTTCCGGTGCCGCTATCCGAGGACGAGGAACGCATCCTCCAGGAAATCGCACAGCGGTTCTACGAGGACGATCCGTCGTTCGCGCGTGAGGTGAGCGAGACCACGCTCTACCGCCACACGGTCGGCCGCATGAAGTGGGCGGTGGTCGGCCTGGTCGCCGGGGCAGTCTTCCTCGTCGCCACGCTGTCGACCTCCTACTGGCTGTCGTTCGTCGGCTTCATCTGCATGCTCGGCAGCGCCCTGCTGTTCGAGCGCAACCTGCGCAAGCTGGGCCGCGCCGGGCTCGACCAGCTCTCCAAGTCGGTGCGGGCCAACGGGCTGCGCGAGGCTCTGGGAGGCGCCGGGCGCCGCGTCCGCGAGCGCTTTCGTCGCGACGACGAAAGCGACGACGAGCAGTAGGCCTTCGACCTCCAAACGTCTCGCCGAGCAGCGGCGTCGCTCAGCGCGGCACTGCTAGCGTCCGGCAGCCACCACCGCGTGGTGCTGAGTGACCAGCCGGGTCCGCCGATCGCGGCGCCGCAACTGGCGCACGTCGAAGTAGCGGAACAGCCGCGGCCACCAAGGCTCCCACCTGTTGACCTCGGCCTTGACCGAGGCCCAGGCGCGCTGTGCGCTGGCCACGTCGTCGGCCGTGGGCGCCTCCTCGGCGTACGCAATCCGTTCCATGGTGCGCGCGACACGTTGGACCGCCTCGGCCGAGCGCGGCACCGCCGCCGTCAACCGGTCGGCGGTCTCGGCGATGGTGAGCGAAGCCGGCAGCCGGACGCCGGCGGCCTCGGCCCGTTCGGTCGCTTCGCGCCAAGAGAGCCGCACCCGGTCGGCCGCGCTCCTCGCCCGGCGGCGGCGGACGAATCGCCGGCCGACGATGGCCAGCGGGACCAGCACCAGGTAGGCGGCGATGGCCAGCCCTATGCCGATGCCCACGTTCCGCACGCCCTCGGGCAAACCTCCGTCGTCGGCCTGGCTGGACTCACCCGTCGCACCACCCCCGAGGAGACCGGCGTTGAGCCGCTGTTCGTCGCCGGCGCTCAGCCCGTCGCCTTGGGTTCCGGCGTTGGTGCCGTCGACGCCGGGCACCGCCTCGGCGGCACCGTTGGTGGCATCCTGCCGACCGTTGGGGGGAAATCTGAGACCCAACCACTGGTCGCCCCGGATTGGGGCGCGCCCGGGCGTCGGCTCGAACGGGACCCAGCCGTAGCCGTGGAAGTAGACCTCGGGCCAGGCGTGGGCGTGGACGCCGCGCACCCGGTACAGGGTCCGGTCCTCGGGATCCTGCGCGCCCCATGTGAACCCGACGGCCACGCGGGTGGGGAGGCCCACGGCCCGGGCCATCGCCGCGAACGAGCCGGCGAACTGCTCGCAGTAGCCCCGCCGGGTCTGGAACAGGAACGCGGCCAGGGCGTCAGCGCCGGCGCCGGGCCCCACGGTCTGGTCGTATGTGAACGGCGGGCTCCGGAGGTACGTCTGCAGCGCAATCGCCCGGTCGTAGGGGGTGTGGGCCTCGGCCCTGCCGATAACGGTCTGGGCCAGCCCCCGGACCTCCGGTGACACGGCCTCGGGCAGGGCCGTGTACCGGCGGCCGATGTCCTCGGGTAGGTCGGCGTCGCTGACCTCGCGCAGCTGGGCTCCCTTCCAGTTGGGGATGGCCGAGGTGACCTCGTAGGTCAGGCCGTCGGAGGTGGGAACGTCGCGGTCGACGATCAGGGTGCTGGAGTCCTCGTCCCAGCCGACGTTGGCGCCTCCGACGTCGAGCGAACGCGGCTCGAAGGCCGCTGGCAGCCACACGCCGCTCAGGGCCTCGACCGTGATCGTCTGGCGGACGGTCTCGGTCTCCGCCGCAGAGTCGACGGCCCGGGGCAGCTCGCCATCGGCGTTGTCGGTGCCGTACGACGACTTCCAGATCTGGCCGTCGAACTCGTCGAGGGCGGTGAGCCGCCAGTAGGAAGGCGCCTCGCTGCGCACGGTGAAGACCTCGACGTTGGGTTGCTCGACGATGCGGGTGCGCAGGTCGACCATCGGGCTCGGCACCACCCGGGTGGGCTCAGCGTCGCCGATGTGCCGCCAATCGATCACGGCGTCGGCCTCGGCGCCCGGAAGCCGGGGACCGGTCACCGCGCCGGCCACCACCGCGACGGTGGTCAGTGCGGCGCCGGTGCCGAGCAGCGACCAGCGACCCCGCTCCCGGTGACTCGCCGCCCAGGTCGAAGACTCCTCCTGGATGAACGTGCGGTGGAGCAACACGAACAGCAGGGCCGCCGCTGCGAACACGGCGGCCGAGGCCACCCGGCCACCGGGCGCGCCGAGGGCGGCGGCGAAGAGGAACAGCGTGGTGGCCGGCAGCAGGGCCTCGAACGCCGCACGGGCGCGGAAGGCGGCCCAGTCGGCCACGAAGACGAGCAGCCAGATGGCGATGGCCGTCGCCACGATGAAACCGTTGACGACGGGGGCCGGGGCCTTCACGTCCTGGAAGACCCGCCACGCGGTGTCCAGGTCGTCACCGGCTGCGCTCAGCGTCGCGCCAGTCGGGAGCAGGTAGCCGACCGTGTCGCCGAAGCGGGTCCACGTGATGAACAGCACCGCAGCGACGCCGGTGACCGCCGCCGCCGGCAGCAACGGCAGTCGCCGCCGGCGCAGCGTGGCGACGACCGCGTGGGCGGCGATGGCCTGGAGGGCGAGCGAACCACGGTAGGAGCCGTCGATGAACAGGCGGTGCATGCCGATCACGGCGGCCAGCGTGACCAGCGCCAGCGCCACCTCGGTGGCCAGCAGCATGTGCCCGCGCCGACTCACAACGCATCCCCCTCCGGGATGTCCGGCACCGGCGTCACCGGGGCGGCAGCCGAGGCGCCTACGCCGCGAGCATCGTGCGCGCCCCTGCGGGCCGGCCGGCTGGCGGTGATGGCCCGGTCCCATACCTCACCGAACGGCGTCGCGGGCCCGACCCGCAACAACGTCGTCGAACCTCCCGCCGGCACCGAGGCCCGGGCTCCCGCCTCGGCACCGTCGACCTGAACGACCAGCAGCGAGCCGAAACGGCGGCGCAGCCGGGTCACGCCGGACAGCTCGGCTGACGTCGTCTGCGCCACGATCACCACCAACGCACCGCCACCACTGCGATACAGCAGGTCGAGCATGGTCCGCAGGCTGGCGCTGCCGGTGGCGTCGATCACCGCCAGGTGCTCGAGCAGCGCCTCGCTGTGGGGGGCGCCGACCCCGAACCCGGAATCCGTGCCGTCGGTGGTCACCAGCCGGACCAGGTCGTGCCGCGCGCCGTTGGCCATGACCACGCTGGCCGCCGCCGAGACGGCCAGCTCCAGCGACACGCTGTCGTGCGCCGCTCGGCGGACGTCGAGCAGAACGGTGGTCCGTCCCTGCCAGGGCTGCTCCTGGTGGCGCACGAGCAGCTCGTCGTGGCGGGCGGTCGACGGCCAGTGGATCCGCCGGAGGTCGTCGCCCACCACGTAGGGCCGCAGGGCGTAGAAGTCGTCGCCGGTCTTGCCGAGCGCGTGGGGACGGATGGCGCCCGCCAGCGGGTCGTGCCCGGAGGTGAGCGGGACCGGCTGGATGTCGTCGACCGCCGGGAACACCGTGACCTCGACCTCGGGAGCGCCCACGCTGCTCGCCTGCACCAACCCGAACGGATCGCCGACCACCACGCGGAGCGGGCCCACGCGCACGATCCCCCGGCGGTTGGTGGGCAGCCGGTAGGTGGCGAGGGTGGCGGCGCCACGGTCGAGCGGCGGCACCAGCAGTTCGGCCCCCGCCGTCCCCGACACCGGGTCGCGCAGCCGGAGCACCGGGGTATCGGTCCGGCGGAGGTTGCGCAGCCGCACGTCGACCCGGCTCACCTGGCCGGCATGGACGCGGGCGGGGTGCACGCTGCGGTCGATCTCGACGTCTAGCCGCGTCAGCCGCACGTACAGCAGTGCGAACACCACGAGCCCGAGCGCCACGGCGCCGAACACGTACAGCTCGTTGATGCCGAGCAACCGGGCGAGGGCGACCAGCACCACGCCCCCCCAGACGACCAGCCACCCCTGCCGGGTCAGCATTGGGGTTACTAGTGCCCGCCGGGGACAGGGAGGGCGCGCAGCACCTCGTCCAGGGCGTCGGCGGGGGAGAGGCCCTGGAGCTGAGCCTCGGGGGTGACGAGCAACCGGTGGGCCAGCACCGAGCTGGCCAGCGCCTTGACGTCGTCCGGGATCACGTAGCCGCGGCCCTGCGAGGCGGCGCGGGCCTTGGTGACGCGTAGCAGCGCCAGCGTGGCGCGCGGCGAGACGCCGAGGGCCAGGTGGGCACTGCGGCGCGTCGCCTGGGCGAGGTCCACCAGATACGCCTTGAGGCTCGGCGCCACGTGCACGCCCTTGGCGGCAGCGGACAACCCCAGCACCTCGTCGTTCCCGATCACCGACCCGATGTCGCGATAGGCGTCGTGGTCGCCGTGGGTCTCGAGGATCTCGAGCTCGGCGTCGGGTGAGGGGTAGCCCACCGACACCCGCATGAGGAACCGGTCGAGCTGCGATTCGGGCAGTGGGTAGGTCCCCTCGTGCTCGATGGGGTTCTGGGTGGCGATGACCATGAACGGCCGGTCGAGGGGATACGTCCTCCCGTCGACCGTCACCTGGCTCTCGGCCATGGCCTCGAGCAACGCCGCCTGGGTCTTTGGCGAGGCGCGGTTGATCTCGTCGGCGAGCACGACGTTGTTGAACACCGGCCCGGGCCGGAAGTCGAACGAGCCGTCGCCCCGGTTCCACACCGTGATGCCCACCACGTCGGAGGGCAGCAGGTCGGGCGTGAACTGCACGCGCCCGAAGCTGCAGTCGAGCGACGTGGCCAGCGACTTGGCGAGATTGGTCTTGCCGACCCCGGGCACGTCCTCGAGGAGCAGGTGCCCCTCGGAGACCAGGCACAGGAGCACGAGCTCGATCACATCGCGTTTGCCCTGGATGACGCGTTCGACGTTGTGGACGACGCTGTCGTAGTAATCGGAAAAGGTCGCCCCCCGGGCAGCCGCGGTTTGGCTGGTTGCCACAGCCTCGTACTCCCTCCGTCGTTGGGTGAGCCAGGTCAGGTTAGGCCGCGGACGACGTAAGGCGGGCGCGAGGCGCCGTCAATGCGCCGAGTAGGTTCCCTTACAGATGGTGCAGGTGGTCCTGGCGGTCGACATCGGGGGTACCAAGCTGGCCGCGGGGCGGGTGGACGGCGACGGCGTCCTGACCGGCCAGCGCACGGTGCCGACGCCTGCCGGGGGGACGGCCGCAGAGCTGTGGGACGTCTTGGCCGGACTGGTCTCGTCCGTGCGCCGGGGCGACGAGGCGGTGGTCGGGGTCGGTTGCGGTGGGCCCATGGAGCCCGGGGGCGTGGCGGTGTCGCCGCTCAATGTTCCCGCGTGGCGGAGCTTCCCCCTGCGGGACCGGCTGGGCGCCCTTACCGGGCTGCCGGTCCACATCGACAACGACGCCAAGGCGCTCGCGCTGGGGGAGGGCTGGGTCGGTGCTGCCCGGGGTGTGCGCAACTACATCGCCATGGTGGTGTCCACCGGTGTCGGGGGCGGGATCGTGCTCGACGGCCGCCTGCTCGATGGGGGGAGCGGCAACGCCGGGCACATCGGGCACGTGATCGTCGAACCCGGGGGGCGGATGTGTGCCTGTGGGGCGCAGGGATGCCTGGAGGCCGAGGCGTCGGGGCCGTCGATCCGGGCGGCCACCGGCCTGGACCCGCAGGACGTGGACGAGGACGTGCGCCGGCGGGTAGGCACGCTGGTGGGGCGGGCGGTGGCCACTGTGGCCAACCTGCTCGACCTGCGCTTGGCCGTCGTGGCCGGTTCGGTGGCGCTGGGCTATGGCGAGACCTTCTTCGCCGCCGCCCAGGCCGAGCTCGACGCCCGGGTGCGGATCGAGTTCGCGCGGGGCGCCCGCATCGTGCCCGCCGGGCTCGGCGACTCCGGTCCCCTCGTGGGGGCGGCGGCCGTCGGGTGGCGGGGCGTCGGGCACGGCCTCCGCCTCGGCGCGGGGACCTGATGGACGCGGCGCCGGCCCGCTGGGCGTGGCGTGCGGCGGCTGCCGTGGCCCGGCACCCGTCGCTGTGGGCGATCGGGCTGCGCCAGGCGCTGGTGCTGGCCGCGCCCGGATGGTGGCGCCGCCGCCCGTTCCTGCCCCTGCCCGCGCCCGACTACCTCCGCTTCCGCCTGCAGACTGCGTACGGCGGTGACGGGGACCGGGATCCCGATCCCGACGACCTCGTGACCTATCTCCGTTGGTGTCGCGAACAGCGCTCGTCCCAGAAGTGGCGACGGAAGGGTGCCCTCCACCAGTAGTTTGTCCGGCGATATGAGTCGGGCGCTCGTGCTCAACGCCACGTTCGAGCCGCTCTGCGTCGTCAGCGACCGCAGAGCGGTCGTGCTCGTGCTGGGGGAGACGGCCGAGATGCTGCATGCCAGCGACGCCATCATGCACTCCCCCCGGTTTGCGGTCGCCGTGCCGTCGGTGGTGCGCCTGCGGCGGTTCGTGCGGGTGCCCTACCGCTGGAACACGCCGCTCAACCGCCGCTCTGTGTTCGCCCGCGACGACCACCGCTGCCAGTACTGCGGCGGCTCGGCCGAGAGCATCGACCACGTGGTGCCGCGCAGCCGCGGCGGGGACCACACGTGGGACAACGTGGTGGCCGCTTGCCGGCCCTGCAACGTGCGCAAGCGCGACCGCATGCTGCACGAGACGTCGATGCGGCTGCTCCGGTCGCCGAGCGTGCCGCGGGGCTCGAGCTGGTTGACGTTCGCGCTCGGCGTAGTGCCCGAGACGTGGACGCCCTACCTGCTCAACGCCGCCGCCTGATCGACAGGTGACGGCTCCGGGATCGGGCTGGGAGCTGCGGCGGCTCGTCGGTCCGGCCGCCGACCTCCATGCCGAGCCGCTCCCCGAGACGCCCGCCCGAGCGGTCTGGGTGCTGGAGGCGACGGCGCCGGCGCTGGTGCTCGGCTCGACGCAGTCGGAGGAGCTCGTCGACGGCGAGGCCGCGGCCGCCGCCGGCATCGAGCTGGCCCGCCGCCGCTCGGGCGGCGGTGTCGTGCTGGTGGTGCCGGGCGAGACGACCTGGGTGGACGTGATCCTGCCCGCCGGTGACCAGCTGTGGGACGACGATATCGCCCGCGCCGCCCACTGGCTGGGCCGGACTTGGCAGTCGGCGCTGGCCGATTTGGATATCGCCTCGACGGAGGTCCACGAGGGCCCACTGGCGTGCGGTCCCCTTGGCCGGCTCGTGTGCTTCGCAACGGTCGGGGCCGGCGAGGTGACGGTCCTGGGCGGCGACGGCCCCCGCAAGTTGGTGGGGATCAGCCAGCGCCGCACCCGGGCCGGGGCTCGATTCCAGTGTGCCGCCTACCGCCGGTGGGACCCGGGCCCGTTGGTGCGCCTCCTGCGGCTGGACGGCGAAGGCCGCAAGGCCGTTGCCGATGCCGCGGTCGGGACCGACCGGGACCCCGCCGCCCTGGTCGACGCGTTCCTGCGCCGCCTGCCGGCATAGGCCGCGACTTGCCGCGCCTTGTCTTGTGGGGGCTAGTGGGGTAATTTCCCACGAAGTGGAGCAACCTAGTGGACCGGGAACCGAGGGGGCAGTCGTCGCTCCGGCGCGCCCGGATGCCGCCCGGTACTTCATGGGCTCGTACGAGCACTCGGTCGACGACAAGAACCGGTTGGTCCTCCCGTCGACCTACCGCGCCCGACTGGCCGACGGCGCCTATCTGGGGCCGCTCGACGCCTACCTCGGCCTGTGGCCGGCGGCGGGCTTCGCGGCGGTCATCGAGAGGTGGGAGGACGGCATCGGGCTCGGGATCGTCTCCGAGGAGGCCTACGACGCATTCTCGGCCGCCACCTTCGAGGTCCAGCCCGACGCCCAGGGCCGCATCGTCGTTCCCCGGTCGTTGCGGAGCTTCGCCCACCTCAACGGCCCCGTCATGGTGGTCGGCGCCCGCCAGCGGGTTGCGGTGTGGGCTCGGGACCGCTGGGACCGGCGCATGGACTCCATTCCCGAGGGGCCCGACACGGCCGTTCGCCAAGCGGCGCGGGATCTCAGGCTATGAGCCGGCTGCCCCTGGCTGGCTCGGCCCGAGTCGGGCCATCCCAGGGTGCTGCCCCGCGCGCCGACCGATCCCCGGCCGGCGCGGTGGAAGGCCCCTTCTCCGCCTGCTTCCCATCGAGCCCGTCCCGGGGAGACATCCCGGCGAGCGCCGTCGAGTGGGGATCCCGGTGAGCGGGGCAGCACCACAGGGAGCCGGGTTCGCCCACCGTCCCGTACTGGTGGACTTGGTGGTCGAGCTGTTCGCACCCGTCCCGGCCGGGGTCGTGGTCGACGCCACGGTGGGCGGGGGCGGGCATGCCGAGGCGTTGCTCGATGCCCATCCCCACCTGTCGGTCGTCGGGCTCGACCAGGATCCCGATGCCGTCGACGCCGCCACCGAACGCCTGCACCGCTTCGGCGAGCGCGCGACGGTGCGTCACACCCGCTTCGACGGGTTGCGGGCGGTGCTCGACGACCTCGGCTACGGCATGGCCAGCGGGGCGTTGTTCGACCTCGGCGTCAGCTCGCCGCAGCTCGACCGGCCCGAGCGGGGCTTCAGCTATCGGGCAACGGGCCCGCTCGACATGCGTATGGACCCCACGCGGCCGGTGAGTGCGGCCGATCTCGTCAACGGGGCCCCGGAGTCGGAGCTTGCCCGCCTGCTGCGTGCCTACGGCGACGAGCGCTACGCCGCGCGCATCGCCGGCGCCATCGTGGCGGCGCGCCCGATCACGTCCACCGAGCAGCTGGCCGACGTGGTGCGGGACGCCGTGCCGGCGCCGGCGCGCCGCCGGGGCGGGCACCCGGCCCGCCGCACGTTCCAGGCCATTCGCATCGCGGTCAATGACGAGCTGGCCATCCTGCCCGCCAGCCTCGACGACGCCATCGACCTCCTGGTCCCCGGCGGACGCTGCGTGGCGCTGGCCTACCACTCGGGCGAGGACCGCATCGTCAAGGACCGGTTCCGCCATGCGGCGAGCGGCGGGTGGACCGGGCCGTCGCACCTGCCGACGCCACCCGAAGTCCGCCCCACCGTGAGGCTGCTGCGACGGGGCGCATGGCGGCCCGCGGCCGACGAGATCGCCACCAATCCCCGGGCCGAGGCCGCCCGCCTGAGGGCAGTCCAAAAGCTCTCCCTTCAAGAGGTGGCGTGATGGCCATCGCCCGCGTCGTCCAGCTCCCCAACGACCGGACAGGCCCCCAACAGGACCGCGACCGACGCGATCGGCACCTGCGGGTCGTCTCGCCCCAGCGGCGCCCGGGCCTGGGTGTCCGGCTCAGCCCCCGCACCGGCGTCCTCCTCACCGTGCTGCTGTTCGTGGCCTTGTTCGGCGTGGCGGTGAGCAACGCCCTACTCATCGAGGGCCAGGCGAAGGTCGACGACCTCGATCAGCAGGTGGCCGCGGAACAGGCCCGTTACGAGGAGCTGCGACGCGACGTCGCCGAGCTGGAGTCACCCCAGCGCATCCTCGGCGAGGCCACCCGTGGACTGGGCATGGTGCCGGCGGGATACCCGGTGTGGTTGTCACCCGACGAGCCGGCACCCACTGACGACCTCCCCGACGACCCGCCCCCGGAGTCGCCCGACACCAGCGCCGCCCGAGTCAAGCCCTACTTGGAGCCAACGGGGTGAGTGGTGTTGGCGACACGGACACGCGTTCTGGTCGTAGGCATGCGGCACGTGACCGCACAGCTACCACCAGAACGCCGAGCACGAGCCGCCCCCGGCCCGAGCGGCCGCGGGAGCGGGCTCCACGTCAGGGTCGGACCAGGCGAGCCAGCCGCGGGCCTCGCCTGCTCCGACCCGGCGACCCGCGCTACCGGTCGCTGAGCCTTCTCGTCGCGCTCGGGCTCCTGTTCGGTGGAGTGGTGGTACGGCTCGGCTACATCCAGACCGTCGGGGCCCAGAAGTACGTCGCCTACGGCGAGGAGCAGCGGATCGAGCCCATCGCGTTGCCGGCGGCGCGAGGAACGATCTTCGATCGCAACGGCCAGGACCTGGCGCTGTCGACGCCCGCCAAGAGCGTGGGCGTCGACCCCAGCGTTGTGAGCGATCGGGCGGGGGCGGCCCGACGCCTGGCGCGGGCCCTGAGGCTCCCCGAGAAGGAGGTGGCGAACGAGCTTGCCACCGACGCCCACTTCGCTTACCTGGCACGGCAGGTCGACGACGAGGTGGCGAAGCGGGTGAAGGACCTCGATATCCCCGGGGTGCTCATCTTCGACGAGTCGGCACGACTGCTGCCGGCGGGTGACATGGCCCGCTCGGTGCTCGGCAGCGTCGACCTCGACAACGTCGGGGTGGCCGGGCTCGAGCAGCGCTACAACGACCAGCTCGCCGGCGACACCGGCGAGTACATCGTCGAGCGGGACCTCGAGGGCCGGACCATTCCTGGTGGGCGGAACCTGATCGATCCCGCCGAGCCCGGCGACGACATCGTGCTCACGATCGACCGCGGCCTGCAGTACGCCACAGAGGGCATCCTCGCCGACCAGGTGCGGGCCGTCGGCGCCGGGTCGGGGTGGGCCGCGGTGATGGATCCCGGCACCGGCGAGGTCCTGGCGCTGGCCAACGTCGAGACCAACCCCGAGACGCATGCCGTCGGCAACACCGGCAACAACCTGGCGGTGACGCAGAACTTCGAGCCGGGATCGGTGAACAAAGTGATCACGATGGCGGCAGCCCTCGAGGAGGGGCTGGTCGCGCCGGACACGGTGCTGCAGGTACCCGACACCTTGCATGTGGCCGACCACACCTACACCGACGCGCACTCGCTCCCGCCGCAGCTGACGGCGAGCCAGATCTTGTCCCGGTCGTCGAACATCGGGACGATCGAGATCGCACAACGACTGGGGATGGAGCAGCTCGACGAGTACCTTCGTCGGTTCGGGTTCGGGAAGAGGACCGCCCTCGGGCTGCCTCACGAGGAACCGGGGATCCTGCTCGATCGCGACAACTGGTCCGGTACGTCGATCGGATCGATCCCGATCGGCCAGGGGATCTCGGTCACCGCCGTGCAGATGCTGCTTGCGTACAACACGATCGCCAACGACGGCGTGTACATGCCCCCCACGTTGCTGCGGGCCACTTTCGACGCCGAGGGCGAGCGCCACCCTTCGCTGCCGGGCGAGGGACGGCGTGTGGTGTCGCCCACCACGGCGACGCAGGTCCGGGAGATGCTGGCCCAAGCGGT
>Ga0209889_1000237_pt1 | contig 13872 bp, 15 predicted proteins | sample GWRWN1_0_10_FD_187233 | JGI IMG/M metagenome (GOLD analysis project Ga0209889, IMG submission 187233) | Riverbed sediment microbial communities from areas with no vegetation in Columbia River, Washington, USA - GW-RW N1_0_10 (SPAdes)... | ecosystem: Environmental > Aquatic > Freshwater > River >... | reverse complement strand
CGGCCAAGGGGCCGGAGCCCCCGAAGCCGGCCACCGCGGCGACCTCAACCGTGCCGATGCGGCTCGCCGCCGCCGGCAGGCCCGCGTCGCCGCCCGACGCGGGCGTGACCGACCGCGTGCTGGCCGTCGTCAACAACGACGCGATCACGCTCTCGGAGCTCCAGGAAGCCATTGCGGTCTACCAGTACGAGAATCGTGAGCGGGCGCCGGAGGCGTCGAGCGAGCTGGCCCAGCAGTTCCTCACCCGGATGATCGACACCCGGCTCCAGATCCAGGAGGCCGAGCGCGAAAAAATCGTCATCGAGGACGCGGAGGTCGAAGAGGAGCTGGCGGAGCGGCTCAAGAAGATGAACGTGAAGGGCCGCGACGAGTTCGAAGCCCTGCTCAAGGCGCAGGGACTCTCGATGGAGTCGGTCAAGCGGCGGATCGGCGACGAGCTCCGACGGGGCCGGATCGTGGGCCGGAGGGTGAGGCTCCGCGTGTCGGTGATGGAGTCCGAGGTCACGCAGTACCTCGAGGCCAACCGCGCGAAGCTCGAGACGGGGCTGACCTACCATGCGCGGCACATCTTGGTCCTGCCCGATGCGGGTGTCGCCGACGCGGCCTGGGAGAACGCCCGTATCCGTGCAGAGCTCCTCAGGGCCCAGTTGCTGAACGGTGCCGACTTCGCCGAGCTCGCCCAACAGAACTCGCGGGATGCGAGCGCTCGGGACGGCGGCGATCTTGGAACGCTCAAGCGCGGCGAGCTCGCCCAGGACATCGAGACGCAGATCCTCAGCCTCGCGGCCGGCGAGGTCTCATTACCCTTTCGCTCCGCGCTCGGGTACCACATCTTCCGGCTCGAGTCCAAAGACAGCCTCGAGGGCGAGGGGTTGACGCGGGTCAAAGCTCAGATCCGCGAAATCCTCTTCCGCGAGAAGTTCGACGCTCGGCTCGACACCTGGCTCAAGGAGATCAAGCAACGCGCGATCATCGACGTGCGCCTGGACGGGCAGCCCTGAAAAATCGTTGACAATGCGGCCCCGAAATGGCAGGATAATTTGCGGCGTTAGCTTTCCAACCCCGCAGTAGACCTAGGCAAACGGCTAACCGACTCACTTGCTTGCGGCGCCAGCCGCCCGGAGCCCTTTGATGAGTGCCCGCCGAGAAAGAGGTCAAGGAAGCCCGACCCAGAACTCCGAAGTGAACGGGATGAACCTTTCCGAGCTGAAGGAAAAGAGCATCTCGGACCTGAACGTGATCGCCCGCGATCTGAACGTCCAGAACATGGGCGGGCTGCGCAAGCAGGAACTGATCTTCAAGATCCTACAATCGCAGGCGGAGAAGGACGGTCTGATCTTCGCCGCGGGCGTCCTCGAGGTCCTCCCGGACGGGTTCGGCTTCCTGCGGGCGCCTGATTACAACTACCTGCCGGGTCCGGACGATATCTACGTTTCCCCGTCTCAGATACGACGGTTCGACCTCCGGACGGGCGATACCATCTCCGGCCAGGTGCGGCCGCCAAAGGATACGGAGCGGTACTTCGCGCTGCTCAAGGTCGAGGCGATCAATTTCGAGACGCCGGAGCAGGCGCGCGAGAAGATCTTCTTCGACAACCTCACGCCGCTGTATCCGATGGAGCGGCTCCGTCTCGAGCACGACACCGAGAATCTGACGACCCGGGTGATGGATCTCCTGTGCCCGATCGGCAAGGGCCAGCGGGGCATGATCGTGGCCGCGCCGCGGACGGGCAAGACGATGATGCTCCAGTCCATCGCCCATGCGATCGCCACGAACCATCCGGAGGTCTACCTCATCGTGCTCCTCATCGACGAGCGGCCCGAGGAGGTCACCGACATGCAGCGGTCGGTGAAGGGCGAGGTGATCTCGTCCACCTTCGACGAGCCGCCCCAGCGGCACATCCAGGTCGCCGACATGGTGATCGAGAAGGCCAAGCGTCTGGTCGAGCACAAGCGGGACGTCGTGATCCTGCTCGACTCGCTCACCCGCTTCGCGCGCGCCCACAACGCCGTCATCCCGTCGTCGGGGAAGGTCCTGTCGGGCGGCCTCGACGCGAACGCGCTGCAGCGGCCGCGCCGCTTCTTCGCGACGGCGCGGAACATCGAGGAGGGCGGCTCGCTCACGATCATGGCGACGGCCATCGTCGACACCGGAAGCCGGATGGACGACGTCATCTTCGAGGAGTTCAAGGGGACCGGCAACATGGAGGTTCATCTCGATCGCCGGCTGATGGACAAGCGGATCTTCCCGACGATCAACATCGAGCAGTCGGGCACGCGGAAGGAAGAGCTGCTCCTCGAGAAGGACGAGCTCCAGAAGGTCTGGCTCCTGCGCAAGGCGCTCTCCCAGCTCAACCCCGTGGAGGGCATGGAGCTCCTGCTGGACAAGCTCAAGCTCACGAAGACGAACAAGGAGTTCCTGGCCTCGATGCACTCGATGGGGTGATCCGCCGGGCTGGCGGGAATCCTCGGGTTTTTGCGTGTTCTGGTCAGGGCTGGTATTCTTGGAGCCCCTGAGGGGGTGGCTCGAATGAAGGTGGGCATTCATCCGGACTATGTGGATACGACCATCACGTGCGCGTGCGGAGAGGTGGTTCACACTCGCTCCACCAGGCCCAACATCCACGTGGAGGTCTGCTCGAAGTGCCATCCCTTCTACACCGGGAAGCACAAGCTCATGGACACCGCAGGTCGTGTCGAGCGCTTCCAGCGGAAGTACAGGCGCCAGACCACGTCCGCGTAGCACGCGCTCCGAAGCCGGCCGGGTTGGACTCGGGCCGGCTTTCTGTTTGCCCCCCGTGTCGAGCCCGCGAAACGGCGCGCTGAGCCGCGATGCTGTTTGACAAGCTCCGTCAGATCGAAGAGCGGTCCAACGAGATCGCCCGGGCCCTGTCCAACCCCGCCACCTTCGGCCAGCCCGCCGAGTACGCCCGGCTCCGGAAAGAGCACGCCGACACCGTCGATATCGTCGAGCGCTTCACCGCGTACCGCGAGGTGCTTCGCCGGATCGGCGAAGCTCGCCACATCCTCGCGGAGGGTGGCGACCGCGAGCTCGCCGAGCTCGCGCAAGCGGAGATCGACGACCTCACCGCCCGGCAGGCGGCGCTCGAGGAGGAGTTGAAACGGCTCCTGCTGCCACGCGATCCGAACGACGAGAAGAACGTCTTCGTCGAGATCCGCGCGGGCGCCGGTGGCGATGAGGCCGCCCTCTTCGCCGCGGACCTGAGCCGCATGTACACGAAGTACGCTGAGCGCCAGCGGTGGCGGGTCGAGGTGATGGACGCCAGCGCGACCGGCGTCGGCGGGTTCAAGGACGTAATCCTGTTCATCCAGGGGCGCGGCGCGTGGAGTCGTCTGAAGTTCGAGCGTGGCGTGCACCGGGTGCAGCGTGTGCCCGTCACCGAGTCGAGCGGCCGGATCCACACCTCGACCGTCACCGTCGCCGTGCTTCCGGAGGCCGAGGACGTCGACGTCAAGGTCGAGGAGAAGGACCTCCGGGTCGACGTGTACCGGTCCTCCGGCCCCGGCGGGCAGGGCGTCAACACGACGGATTCGGCCGTGCGGATCACCCACCTGCCGACCGGGCTCGTCGTGACGTGCCAGGACGAGCGGTCACAGATCAAGAACCGGGCAAAGGCGATGCGCGTTCTCAAGGCCCGGCTGCTGGAGCGGGCGCAGGACGAGCAACAGGCGGCCATCGCGGCGGACCGCCGCAGCCAGGTCGGGACGGGCGAGCGCAGCGAGCGGATCCGCACCTATAATTTCCCGCAGACGCGCGTCACCGATCACCGAATCGGGCTCACACTCCATCGGCTGCCGGCCGTGCTGGATGGTGACCTCGACGAGCTGATCGACGCTCTCGGGGCGGCCGAGGAGGCCGATCGGCTCCAGCGGGTAGAGCAGTGATGCGCCCCGGCACGACGTTCCGAGACCAGCTCGCCGCCGCCACGACCGTGCTCGAGGCGGCCGGCGTCGCCAGCCCGCGGATCGACGCCGAGTGGCTGCTCGCCGGGCTGCTCGGCGTCGGGCGGGTCGCCGTTCGGCTGGATCCGGCCGGCGCCCTCCCCGCGCTGCTCGCAGCGCGCTATGCCGACGCCGTGCGCCGGCGCGCGCGCCGTGAGCCGCTCCAGCGAATCCTCGGCTGGGAGGAGTTCCGCGGCTTGCGCGTTCGCCTCACGGACGCGGTGCTCGTGCCCAGGCCGGAGACCGAGGCGCTCGTGGAATGGGCGCTGGCGCTCCTGCCAGCGCGCCGCGGCCGGAGGCCGCTGGCCGTCGATCTCGGGACCGGGTCGGGGTGCATCGCGTGCGCGCTGGCCGCCGAGCGGCCGGATCTCGACGTGGTCGCCATCGACGTGTCGCCGGCCGCTGCGGCCGTGGCTCGGGAGAACGCGAACGCCCTCGGACTCACGGCGCGCATCAGAGTCGTCGCCGCGGATCTGCTCGACGGGGTCCGCGATCTGGGCGCCGACCTCATCGTGAGCAACCCTCCGTACCTGCCGACCGGGCTCGTGCCCGAGCTCCCGCCGGAGGTGCGGACCCACGAGCCGGTCGTCGCGCTGGACGGTGGCGCCGACGGTCTCGCGCTGATCAGGAGGATCACCGCGATCGCCCACCGCGCCCTGCGTGCGTCCGGGGTGCTCGTCGTCGAGACGGCGGGCGGCGCCCAGGCGACCGCCGCCGCCGCGCTCCTCCGGACGGCAGATTTCGCGCAGGTGGCCGTCCGCGCCGACCTCGCTGGCGTCGACCGGTTCGTCGCGGGGAGAGCCTGATGCCCGCGCGGCTCGAGATCGACGGTGGAGTGCCGCTCCGCGGCTCGGTGCGGGTGAGCGCAGCGAAGAACGCGGCGTTGCCCGCGCTGGCGGCGTCGCTGCTGACCGCGGAGCCGGTCCGTCTGACCAACGTTCCGGACCTCGTCGACGTGCGCACGATGGTGCGACTCGTCGAGACGCTCGGCGCGACGATCCGGCGCGAGCGCGGCGAGCTCGCGGCGCAGGTGGCGCGCGTCACCAATGACGTCGCGCCGTACGACCTCGTCTCGACCATGCGCGCGTCCGTGCTCGTCCTGGGCCCACTCGTGGCGCGCCACGGCTCGGCGCGCGTCGCGCTGCCGGGCGGCTGCGCCATCGGCGTGCGGCCTATCGACCAGCACCTGAAGGGCCTCGCCCGCCTGGGCGCCGAGATCGCGATCGAGAACGGGTACGTGGTGGCGCGGGCGAGTCGGCTGAAGGCGGCACGGATCGCCACCGATCTCGTCACCGTCACGGGGACCGAGAACCTCATGATGGCCGCGGCGCTCGCCGAGGGGACGACGGTGATCGAGAACGCCGCGCGCGAGCCCGAGGTCGTCGACCTGGCGACCCTGCTCACGGCGATGGGGGCGCGGATCCGCGGCGCGGGCACCCCCCGGGTGGAGATCGAGGGCGTCTCCGAGCTGGCGGGCACCTCGCACCGGATCATTCCGGACCGGATCGAGGCGGGTACGCTGATTGTGGCGGGCGCGATCACGGGCGGGGACATCACGGTCACCGATCTCGTGCCCGATCACCTCTCGGCGCTCATGGCCAAGCTCGACGAGTGCGGCGTCGACCTCGAGGTCGGCCCGACGTCGGTCCGCGTGAGGGCCCCCGGGCGCCCCCGGGCGGCGGACGTCACCACGAGCCCGTTCCCCGGCTTCCCCACGGACATGCAGGCGCAGGTAATGACGCTGCTCGGGCTCGCGGACGGTCAGTCGCGAGTCACCGAGACGATCTTCGAGAATCGGTTCATGCACGTCGCCGAGCTTGCCCGGATGGGCGCGCGGATCGAGACCGACGGCGCAATCGCAGTCATCCGGGGCGTGTCGCGCTACCAGGGCGCGCCGGTGATGGCGTCGGATCTGCGCGCCTCGGCCGCGCTGGTGCTGGCGGGCCTTGCCGCTCACGGCCGCACGACGGTCTCACGCGTCTACCACCTCGATCGAGGCTACGAGCGGCTCGAGACCAAGCTGACGGCGCTGGGCGCCCGCATCGAGCGGCGCGCGTGAAGGAGCGACTCACGATCGCGCTGCCGAAGGGGCGCCTGCTCGACGGCGCGCTCGAGCTCCTGCACGCGCTCGGCGTCGAGGGGATCGACCAGGACTCGCGGCGGCTGATCTTTACCGACGCCCGGCGCGGGCTACGCCTGCTGTTCCTCAAACCGGTCGACATCCCGGCGTACGTCCTGTACGGCGCGGCGGACCTGGGGATCGTCGGCAAGGATATTCTGCTCGAGCAGGAACCGGACGTGTACGAGCCGCTCGATCTCGGGTTCGGATTCTGCCGGCTCGTCGTCGCGGAGCCGCGCGAGCTCTGGGAGCGCGACGATCCGGCGAAGTGGTCCTGGGTGCGCGTCGCCACGAAGTATCCCCGGCTGGCCGAGCAGTACTTCACCGACCGGGGCATCCAGGTGGAGATCGTGCGCCTCGACGGCTCGATCGAGCTGGCGCCGCTCGTCGGGCTCGCGGAGCGCATCGTCGATCTGGTCCAGTCGGGCGAGACCTTGAGGGCCAACGGGCTGGTCGAGGTGGCCGAGATTACCCAATCCACCGCCCGCCTCATCGTGAACCGCGCCTCGATGAAGACGGAGCACGCGGCGGTCAGCGAGCTCATCGACGAGTTGAAGGCCGCGCTCCGGAGCGTGCCTGTCCGGCACCCGGCCGGAGCGCGGGCGCAGCCGGCGCCGCGGGTCCCGCGCTCATGATCCGCACGCTCGATGCGCGGCGCGGAATCGATGCCGTCGTGACGGCGCTCGAGCGATCGCCCGAGGCGGTGGCGCCCGAGATCCACCGGACGGTCGACGAGATCCTCGGTGCGGTGCGCTCCCGGGGTGACGCGGCGCTCTGCGAGTACACGGCGCGTCTCGATGGCTGGAGCCCCGCCGCCGCGGGGGAGCTCGCGCTAACCGCCGCGGACTTCGAGACCGCCGAGCGCGCCCTCGCTCCCGACGTGCGAGCCGCCCTCGAGTATGCCGCCGACCGCATCGAGCGCTACCACGCGGCCGCGATGCCCAAGTCGTGGCGCATGACCGACGAGCACGGATCCGTCCTGGGCCAGGAGATCCGCCCGCTCGACCGCGTGGGTGTCTACGTTCCGGGCGGGCGGGCGGCGTACCCCTCGACGGTGTTGATGACCGTCGTTCCGGCGCGCGTCGCGGGCGTGCGGGAGATCGTGCTCGTCACGCCCCCGGGACCCGGCGGCCGGGTCGAGCCGGTGGTGCTCGGCGCTGCGCGCATCGCCGGGGTCACCGAGGGCTACCGGATCGGGGGGGCGCAGGCGGTCGCCGCGCTCGCATACGGCACGGCGCTGATCCGCCGGGTCGACAAGATCGTCGGGCCGGGCAACGTCTACGTCGCGCTCGCCAAGGCGCGCGTGTTCGGTGAGGTGGGGATCGACATGGTCGCCGGGCCCAGCGAGGTCGTCGTCGTCGCGGACGCGACCGCGGACCCGGAGTGGATCGCCGCGGACATGCTCGCCCAGGCCGAGCACGATCCGATGGCCCGTGCGCTCCTCATCACGGACGCCGCCGAGCTGATCCCGCGCGTGGCCGCGGCACTGGAGCGTCAGCTTGCGGCGCTGCCGCGCCGCGCGATCGCCGAGCCGGCGCTCCGGGCGAACGGCGCGCTGATCAGGGTGCGCAGTCTCGACGACGCGGTCACGCTCGCCAATCGGCTGGCGCCCGAGCACCTGGAGCTGCTGGTCGCCATGCCGGCGGCGCTGCTGGCGCGGGTGAGGCACGCCGGCGCGGTGTTCATGGGCGGGCACACGCCCGAGGTCGTGGGTGACTACGTCGCGGGCCCCAACCACGTGCTGCCGACGGCGGGAACGGCGCGATTCGCCTCGCCGCTCTCCACGGAAGATTTCGTGAAGCGCTCGAGCGTCATCGAGTACTCGCGGGATGGGCTGCGCGCCGCCGCCCCGCATCTGAAAACGCTGACGCGCATCGAGGGCCTCGCCGGGCACGGGAGCGCGGCCGCCTTGCGACTGGACAGGGACGGAGGGAGGGGCGCATGAGTTCCGAGACGACGACCCGGCAGGTGCGCGTCGAGCGCAAGACCAAGGAGACGGAGATCACGCTCCACCTCAACCTCGACGGCACCGGCGCCTCGAAGGTGCAGACGCCGATCCCGTTCTTCAGCCACATGCTCGAGGCGTGGTCGAAGCACGGGCTGATGGACCTCGCGGTCGACGCCCAGGGCGACGTCGAGGTCGACCAGCATCACACCGTGGAGGATGTCGGCATCGTCCTGGGCCAGGCGCTCCGGCAGGCGCTCGGCGACAAGCGGGGCATCGTACGCTACGGAACGGCCTACATCCCGATGGACGAGGCGCTGGTGTCGTCGTCGGTCGACCTGTCGGGACGGCCCTTTCTCGTCTTCAGCGTGCCGGTCGCGCGCGCCCGGGTGTCGAACTTCGATCTCGACCTGCTCCAGGAGTTCTTTCGCGCGTTTGCGTTCAACGCCGAGATGACGCTGCACGTGACCATGCACTACGGCCACAATCTCCACCACATCACCGAGGCCGTGTTCAAGGCCGTCGGACGGGCGCTGGCGGAGGCGACGCGCGTCAATCCAAGGATCGCCGGCGTGCTTCCCTCGACGAAGGGTGCGCTGTGATTGCCGTGGTGCGAGCCGCAGCCGAAGGCGAGGCGAGCCTGTGATTGCCGTGGTGCGAGCCGCAGCCGAAGGCGAGGCGAGCCTGTGATTGCCATCGTCGACTACGGGCGCGGAAATCTCGGGTCCGTCGAGAAGGCGTTTCGTCGCGTCGGCAGCCCGGCGGTGATCACCCAGGATCCGCGCGCCGTCGACGACGCGGAGGCGGTGGTGCTGCCGGGGGACGGCGCGTTTCACGACGCGATGTCGAACCTCGACCGCCTGGGCCTGCTGCCCGCCCTCGGCCGGGCGCTCGATGGCAGCCGGCCGTTCCTGGGGATCTGCCTCGGCTATCAGCTCCTGTTTTCCACCAGTGAGGAGTTCGGCGAGGGACGAGGGCTCGACGTCGTCCCCGGTGCCGTGCGCCGTCTGCCGCCCGGGCCGAAGATTCCCCACATGGGATGGAACCGCGTGGAGCACGCCGGGGACCTCGGGCTGTTCGACGGCATCCCCTCGGGCGCTCGCTTCTACTTCGTCCACTCGTACTATCCCGTTATAGCGGGGTCCGTGAGCACGGCTTTGACCGAGGGCGGCCTGACAGAGGCGCACGTGGCTCCGGACGCGCGATCTCAGCATGGGGCCCCGATCAGTGTCGCGTGGTGCGAATACGGCGTGAAGTTCGCGGCGGCGATCGAGCGCGGCCGGGTCTACGCGACCCAGTTCCATCCCGAGAAGAGCCAGCGGTGGGGCCTCCGTCTCCTCGAGAACTTCGCCGCCGTCGTGAAGGGCGGACGGTGATCGTCATTCCGGCCATCGATCTCCGCGACGGGCGGTGCGTTCGCCTGCACCAGGGGCGGAGCGACCGGGAGACCGTGTTCTCCGACGATCCCGTCGCAGTCGCGCTCCAGTGGAAGAAGCTCGGCGCCGAGCGCCTGCACGTCGTGGACCTCGACGGCGCGTTCGCCGGCGAGCCGCGGCAGAGCGCGCTCGTCACGAAGATCGTCGCCGCTTTGGTGCCGGTGCCGGTCGAGGTCGGGGGAGGGCTGCGCGACCTGCGGGCCGTCGACGCGGCTCTCGAGACCGGCGCCCGGTGGGTGGTGGTGGGGACGCGCGTGGCGCTCGACCGCGCGTTCTTGAGCGACGTCTGCCGACGACACGCCGGACGGATCATCGTCGCCGTGGACGCTCGCGGCCAGCGCGTGGCCGTGAAGGGCTGGACCGAGGTGGTGGACGACACGGTGGCGGAGGTCGGCGCGCGGGCGCGCGACGCGGGCGCGGCGGCGCTGCTCTACACCGACGTGAGCCGTGACGGCACCGAGACGGGGCCCAACGTCGACGACACGGCGGCGCTTGCGCGCCAGGTCGAGATGCCGATCCTCGCCTCGGGCGGCGTCGGGCGGATCGAGGACCTCAGACGGCTGGCCGCGATCCCCGGTGTCGTCGGCGCGGTCGTCGGCCGCGCCCTCTACACGGGCGCCATCGACTTGCGCCGCGCGAAGGAAGCGAGCGCTTCGAGCGCCGGCTCAGCCGGCCCTCGCCGAGCCTGAGCCGTGCTGGCCAAACGCATCATCCCCTGCCTCGACGTGAAGGACGGCCGCGTCGTCAAGGGCGTGCGGTTCGTCGATCTGCGCGATGCCGGCGATCCCGTCGAGGCCGCGCTCGCGTACGACGTCCAGGGGGCCGACGAGCTCGTGTTCCTGGACATCACCGCCTCGCACGAGGCGCGCGACACCATGCTCGACGTGGTCCGCCGCACGGCGGAAGGCATCTACATGCCGCTGACGGTCGGCGGTGGGATCCGCTCGGTCGACGACGTGCGCCGGCTGCTCCGGGCGGGGGCCGACAAGGTCTCGTTGAACACGGCCGCTCTCGAGCGCCCCACGGTGATCCGTGAGGCGGTGGAGCGGTTCGGGAGCCAGTGCATCGTCGTCGCGATCGACGCCCGTCGTGAGGCGAGCCGGCCGGGCGCAGCGGATCGATGGGGCGTCTACACTCACGGCGGCCGGCGCCCGGCTGGCCGCGACGCGATCGAGTGGGCGCGTGAGGCCGTCGAGCTCGGCGCGGGCGAAATCCTCCTGACGAGCATGGATCGCGACGGGACCAAGGACGGCTACGACCTCGAGCTCACGCGCGCGGTCTCGCAGACCGTGTCCGTGCCCGTCATCGCCTCGGGCGGCGCCGGCTCGCTCGAGCATCTCTACGAGGGCCTCGTCGAGGGCTGCGCCGACGCAGCGCTCGCCGCCTCGATCTTCCACTTCGGGACTCACACCATCGCCGAAGCGAAGGCCTATCTGCACGGGCGAGGTGTCGAGGTGCGGGGCGAACCGTGACGCTCGACGAGCTCCGCTTTGACGGCGAGGGCTTGATTCCGGCAGTCGTCCAGGAGGCCGACACCGGCGAGCTGCTCATGGTCGCCTGGATGGACCGCGCTGCTGTCGAGAAGACGCTGTCGAGCGGCGTCACCCATTTCTGGTCGCGCTCGCGCGGCAAGCCCTGGCGCAAGGGGGAGACGTCCGGGCATGTCCAGCACGTCCAGTCGGTCTTCGCCGACTGCGACAGTGACACGCTGCTCGTCCAGGTCCACCAGGAGGGTGTCGCCTGCCACACCGGGCAGCGGACGTGCTTCTTCGCGGTGCTCAAAGGAAGCTCGGCCGATCCTCGTCCCGCGCCGTCGGGCATGCTCGAGCGGCTCGAGCGCACCATCGAGGACAGAAAGGTGAGCCGTCCGGCGGGATCGTACGTCGCGGGCCTGCTGGCGTCGGGCGAGCCGGAAGTGTGCCGGAAGATCGGCGAAGAGGCGACCGAGGTGATCACGGCGGCCCTCGGCGGTCAGGGAGACCGGCGCGTCACGGAAGAGGTGGCCGACCTGTGGTTCCACACCCTCGTGCTCCTCGGCGCGCGTGGGATTTCGCTCCGCGAGGTCTTGAAAGAGCTGGCGCGACGCCACGCGGGACGACCCACGCCGGATCGGTAGCGGCCGCGTGTGCCGGGCGCCAGTGGCGCTCGTGCTCGGAGCCTTCGTGGTGCTCACCGGGTGCGCGGGCCGGCGGATCGAGAACGGCGTGTATCACTCGACCAAGGGCTACCGCGTCACGCTCCCCGGGGCCGACTGGTCCGTGGCCGCGGAGAGCAAGGCCGACCTCGAGTTGCGGCACCACGACGGGACGGCGGCGATGCTGGCGAACGCGCAGTGTGACGATCACGCGCGGTCCCGGAGCGCCGACCTGCTGTTGGGACACCTGTTGATCGGGCTGCGTGACCGCGCGACCATCGAACAGGAGGAGATCTCGCTGAACGGGCGACCGGCGGTGCGTCGGGTGCTGGACGGCCGGCTGAACGCCGCCGCCGCGCCGACCCGAATCGAGGCATACGTCATGAAGGACGAGCGCTGCGTCTACGATTTCGTCTACGCCGCGCCACCGCCGTCGTTCGACGAGTTGCGCGCCGAGTTTCGGAGGTTCGTCGAGAGCTTCGCGCTGGAGCATGGAGACTGATGGAAGCCTACCTGAGACGAACCGCGGTGTGGTACGGCGGGGTCGGCCTGCTGACCGCCAAGGTCTTCCGCAGCCTGGCGCTGCCGCCGAAGTACTTTCGCCTCGTGGTCCAGGAGATCGAGGTGATGGGCGTGCAGTCGCTCGGCGTCGCGCTCACGGCCGCGATCTTCACCGGCATGGTGTTCACGATCCAGAGCGCGGTCAACATGGCCCGCTTCGGCGCGGAGAGCTACGTCGGGCCGCTCGCCGCCCTGGCGATCCTGCGCGAGCTCGGGCCCGTCCTGACCGCGATCCTCGTCGGTGGGAAGGTGGCGTCGGGCATCACGGCCGAGCTCGGCTCGATGAAGGTGACCGAGCAAATCGACGCGCTCCGGACGCTCGGCGTGAACTACATCAAGCGGCTGGTGGTGCCGCGGGTCCTGGCCGCCTTCATCGTGTTCCCGCTGCTGACGGTGCTGGCGGACGCGGTCGGCGTCGTCGGGGGCATGGCGATCATGTTCCTCGAGCGCGGCGCGGACATATACGCCTACTGGAACGTCACCACGTACTGGGTCGTGCCGAAGGACTTCCTGACGGGCATCGGCAAGTCCGTGTTCTTCGGCGTCATCGTGACGCTCATCGGCTGCTACAACGGCCTCAGCACTCAGGGCGGGACCGAGGGGCTCGGTCGGGCGACGACGGCCACCGTCGTCCACGTGACCATGGGGGTCATCGTGTCCGACTTCTTTCTCACCAAGCTGTTCCTGACGCTCTTCTATTGATGGCCATGGGGGAGTCGGTCGTCGAGGCCGTCGACCTGAGGAAGAACTTCGATTCGACCGAGGTGCTACGCGGCGTGTCGTTCACCGTCGCCAAGGGCGAGACGCTGGTCGTCATGGGCGGCAGCGGCGCCGGGAAAACGGTGCTCCTCCGGCTCGTGGCAGGCCTGATCCGTCCCGACACCGGCCAGCTTCGGGTCTTCGGACGCCACATCGAGCATCTCTCTGAAGAGGAGCTGCTCCCGCTCCGGCGCCGGATGGGATACGTGTTCCAGGGTGCGGCGCTGTTCGATTCACTGTCCGTTCGTGAAAACGTCGCGTATCCTCTCCGCGAACAAACCAGCCTCGGGGAGGCGGAGATCGCCGAGCGCGTCGTCCGGAACCTGTCGCTCGTGGGCCTCTCGAGCGAGGTGCTGCCGCTCCTGCCGTCCGAGCTGTCGGGCGGCATGCGCAAGCGCGTCGGGATCGCGCGCGCGCTGTCCGTCGAGCCGGAGATGCTGTTGTTCGACGAGCCCACCGGCGGGCTCGACCCCACCAACTCCAAGCTCGTCGCCGATCTGATCTTGAAATTGCGCGGCGGCGTGTGCGACACGGCCATCGTCGTGACGCACGACGTCGAGCTGGCGAAGACGGTGGCGGATCGGGTCGCCGTCCTGATCGACGGGCGCTTCGGCGCGCTCGGCCCGGTCGGCGAGGTCCTCGGCGGAAACGATCCGGCGGTCCAGGCGTTCCTGGCTGGGGCCGCGATGCCGGGCGAGCCGCCGCCGCGCGCGAGGCGGGTCTACGAAGGAGGTCGACGATGAACGAAGAACGGCGCGAGCTCGCCGTGAAGTTCCGCGTCGGCGTGTTCGTCCTGATCGCGCTCGCCGCCTTCCTCGGCCTGGTGTACGCGCTCGGCGCGCGCGCCCGGCTGTTCGAAGCGCGGTACACGATCCACGCCGACTTCACGGAGGTGGGCGGCCTCGTGGAAGGGGCGACGGTCCGGCTCGCCGGCGTCCAGATCGGGCGCGTGTCCG
>Ga0209889_1000236_pt1 | contig 13880 bp, 11 predicted proteins | sample GWRWN1_0_10_FD_187233 | JGI IMG/M metagenome (GOLD analysis project Ga0209889, IMG submission 187233) | Riverbed sediment microbial communities from areas with no vegetation in Columbia River, Washington, USA - GW-RW N1_0_10 (SPAdes)... | ecosystem: Environmental > Aquatic > Freshwater > River >... | reverse complement strand
CAGCGTCGCGCCGGAGGTGATCGTCGCAAAGACGTTGGCGACGTACGCGCGCTGCAACCCGGCATACGCGGCCGGCACGACGACCAGTGGGATGCCGAGGAGAACGGCGAGGACCGCGGCGATCACAGCCCATCGCACCTCAGCAGATGGAATGTGCCCCGCCGCGCCAAAGACGGCATCCCACGGCACGCGCCCGGCAACGATCGCAAACACGATCCCAGCCATTGTCGCTACCGTGGCCAGCACCGCAAGCCCTGTGGCTACATAACCCATTGCGGTGCGGCGCTCTCCTCGCCCGTTCGCCTCCGAGATGGCGTTGACCAGGCCGCCGGCGATTCCCAACTCGAGGAGGCTGAGCCAGACAACGGTCCCCGTGATCGCCGAGTACAGACCGAAGCGCTCTTTCCCCAGGTAGGACAGGAGCAGCGGAGCCGTGAGCACACCCACGGCCGCCCCCACGCCCCGTCCGACCACGCCCGAAGCAACAGACAGCGCCACGCGGCGATAGCGCTCCCGCGCGCGGCCTTCTGGAGTGGATGTGTCCTGAGATCTCAAGAGTGCGTGCGCCATGGGCTAGGCGAGCCGGATGGCCACCCCCACCCCGGGAGGATAGTGCGTGTACTCGAAAAAGCGAAAGTTGCCGAACTCCTGCCCGACGGCCCGCCACACGCCGAGGAGATCGCCCCACCCGTGCGGGTCAGGTCCGCGCTCAGCCATCAACGCCGAGCGACCTACTCGGGTGAGATCGGGGGCGATGTCGTCGAATACGACCGCCCCGCCGACCGCGCAATGGGGAACGACGTCGCGCAGGTCCTGATAGGCCCCGAGGAGAGAATGGTCTCCATCGACTGTGATGAGATCGAACAGAGCCGGACGACCGCGCCGCCACCGCTGCACACGCATCCGGTCGAGAAGCGAGCCCCTTCTGTGGCCGAAGAAGGCGGGAAGGGTGCGGTGGCTATCCCCGTCGACGAAATGCACCTGCCGGGCGTATCCGACCTTTCGCAACTCCGATTGGACAAAGGCGGGGCCGGGATTGGATACCCCGGCATATTCCGGTATCCAGAGGTCAAAGCCGCAAATCTCCACGTTTGGACACCGCGCCGCGACCATCGCCATGGAGAGACCGCGGCGTACGCCGACCTCCAGGTATGCCCTCGGCCGCAACTCGCGGGCGAGCCACGCTAGCGCGGCCCGCAACTCCACCGCTCCGGCGGTGACCTGTTCGAAGATGGTCGTGGTCCACTTTGGGTCTTCGGTCAGCGCGCCCAGCACCGTCGCCACGAACCTGCGGTTCTCCGGCTCCGCCATGGCCCCGAACAGCACGGCCCCGTGCGCGACCGTCTTCACGTCGATCGCCATAGCCGCTCAGACGCGCGAGCGCCAGTAACTCAGACTGTCCTGCAGAGTCTGCTCGAACGGAATGCGGGGCTCCCAGCCGGTCAGGCGTCGGAATTTCGTGCTGTCCCCGACCAGCACGGGCACATCCGACGGACGCAGGCGTTGCGGATCGGTCTGCGCGGTGATACCCCGATGACTCGACAGCGCCAGCAGCATTGACAGCACGTCGGCGATCTTATGACCCTTCCCATAGCTAATGTTGTACACTTCGCCCGGCTCGCATCGCTCCGCGGCGATCCAATACGCTCGCACGACGTCGCGCACGTCACTGAAGTCGCGGATCGCGTCCAGGTTGCCCACAGAAACCGCCGGCGGCCGCTGCTCCCGTTCGATCTCCGCAATCTGCTTGCAAAAGTTGCTGATTACAAACACCTCGCCGCGTCTCGGGCCTTCGTGATTGAAGGCGCGCGTGCGGATGGTGCGGATCCGGAACGATTCGAAGTACTGGTAGGCCATGTAATCCTGGGCCACTTTGGAGACGGCGTAGGGTGAGAGCGGATTGAGCGGCGCCGTTTCCGTGATCGGCAGGTGCTCCTTGCTCACCCTGCCGTACTCCTCAGACGAGCCCGCCACGTGGACGATCGGATCGTAGCCGCTTGGCCGCAGCCGCTTTACGGCCTCCAGCAAATTGCATTGCCCCACGACATTCGTGTGGAACGTCTCTGCGGGAGAATCCCATGAGGCCGGGATGTAGCTCTGCGCCGCCAGGTGGAAGATGCGGTCGGGTTTGACGTTCTCGATCACCCGGTACATGTTGTGCGCGTCGGTGATGTCGCACTCGTGGAATGATACCTTGCCGCTGAGGTGGTCGGCCGCGTCTTCTTTGCTGCGCCACCGGCGCGTCCCGTGGATCTCGATGTCGGGATCGTGGGCGAGGATGAAGTCTGCCAGGTGGCTCCCGGCGAATCCGGTGATTCCGGTGATGAGCACTCTCACGTAGGCGCTCCTTTTCGTCGTCTCTATACTGCCCCTGAAATGACGGTCCTACGGCCGTTCGTCCAGGGCGATCAGTGCCGCTCGGACCCGGGCGTTCTCAGGATCCTCCGCCAGCATGGCCGCAAGGATGCTGCGGGCCTCGCCGCGGGCTCCTGTCTCGGCCAGAAACTCCGCCGCATCGATACCTAACGCCGCCACCTCGGGCCAGAGAAGGATGTAGATGATCGTGGGGCGCCCCAAACCCTGCCCCAGATAACGCGCCGCACTCCTCCGGTACACGGCGGCGGCCTCGGCATTTCGATCCTGCCGCCTCAGCAAGCGGGCGAGGAGTCGGTAGGCTTCTGGACGGTTCCACTGGTCCAGATCGATCGCCTTCTTCAGCAAAATTTCCGCCTGGCGCAGGCGATCAGGCGTTGGGTGGTCCATGAAGAGCCGGGCCAGCTGGATCGGGTACGTGGCGTTCATCCGGTCGAGTGCCATCGCCCGGTGCAACTTCGCGGCAGCAAGATCAACTGCAGGCGGCTGCCTGTGAGCCGCCTCGGCCGACGCCGCACCATACGACTTCGCACTCAGCGGATTCAACCGGATCGCCTCGGCATAGAGGACGGCCGCACCGGACCAGTCGCCCGCGCGCGCACGGCGCCCTCCGGCGGTGAAGCGTGAGTCCGCGGCCTGGAGCACATTGACCATGATGATGGCCGCCACAGAGATGGCGCAGACCGCGACGCGCTCCCGGATCCCAAGGGGGATCGATCGGACTTGAGTTCCGCCCTGGACCGTGCCGTACCAACCGAGCACCCCGATGAGGGCAAATGCCATCGCCGGATTCGCCGGAAACATCCAGTTCATGTCCAGACCGCTGTGCAGAGAGAATGCGCCCAGACCGATTCCCAGGCCGGCGATCGTGGCAAACTCAGGCCGCCCTGCCGACGCCGCGAGGACGCGGAGCCACAGGCGGGCGGCGCTCCAGAGCAACACCGCGCCCGCCAGTATCCCCGCGATCCCCATCTCCGCGGCAATCTGCAGGTACAGGCTGTGAGGATCTCTGGCGTAATAACGGACGTCGCGCTGATATCGGGCGTGCACTGCTCCAAACGTCCCGGGGCCGGTTCCCGTGAGGGGATGATCGCCGAACGCCGCGCCCGCGGCACGCCAGAAGTTCAGCCGTCCCTGCAGCGAGTAGTCGCCAGCGTCGGTGACGGACTTCGCCCGCGCCAGGACCGAGACGCGACCGGCGCCCGAACCCATCGTCAGGCCCGTCACGACCGCGGCCACAACCAGCACGAGGACAACGAGCCTGCGGACCGGCAGGCTCCTCATCCTGGGCCGCAGGACCAGCGCGGCGACGGGAACCACGGCGGCAAGACTGATCCACGCGCCGCGCGAGTAGGTCAGGACAAAGGGTACCGCCAAAAGCGCGGCCAGCGCTCCATGGGCCGCCGCGTCCCGCGATGTGACGGCCAGGAGCATCCTCATGAGCTCGATGGGGAGCAGCAGCAGGAGGAACGCGGCAAACGGGTTGGGCCAGTAGAAGGTGGAATACCAGCGCATCCCGGGGGTCCCCGCTCCCCAAAACGTGAACAACCCGATGAGGGCCAGCCAGCCGCCGATCACGACGGCCGCATCCACGAACCGGCGAGCGGCATGATGACCGGGCAGCGATGTGGACACGAGCAGCGTGATCGAAGCGTATGTCAACCACAGGAGAATCTCACGCACGCTGGCATCGGGCCTCACGGACCACAGCGAGGTGATCGCCGCTGCAACCACCATGGCGGCGACCGGCACAAGCAACGGGGATCGTGTCATTCTGCCCGCGGCCGCACGGAAGGCAGCCGCTGCGAGGACCGCCATCTGCGCCAGCGCGAGGGTCGGCGCGTGGCGGCCGCCGTCGCTGATGGCGAGCTTGAAGAGCACGACGACGACGCCCGCCGGGATCACCAGCAGCCAGATGGACGAAACGTCGGGCCACTTGATTTCCTGCGCGGCGACGATTCTTCGGATCATGGCCATGGGGATTCTCGCTTAGCCGCAACCTCCCATCCGCACGCCGCCCCCGCCAGCAGCCAGACCAACGGTGTCACGGCCACGCTGCTGAATGCCGCCTGGGCCTGCACGAGATAGCCGATCAGCCCGGCCACCAATCCCAAGGCGAGGATGCGTCCGGATGCCGGCGCGCGGGACATCACCTTGACCGCCGCAGCGACATTCAGCAGCCAGAAGGCCAGGTAGGCGATCGCGCCCGGAATTCCGATGGACACCGCCATCTGCAGCATGTCGTTGTGCGCCCGGTCGACGATCACGGGTCGCGGGCCGAAGTAGCGAACAAGAACCTCACGGTCATAGGGAAAGACCTCGCGCAGCGTCTCCAATCCCCATCCCAGCACCGGCCGGGCGCGGATGAGCGAGACCGTCCGGTCCCAGATAAACAACCGCGAAGCGACCGAGCCCAAGTCCGTCGCGGCTATTGCCGCGACGCGCCTTCCAACCTGGGCAGGAGTGGCAACTACTGTCACGAGGACGAGCCACGAAATAAGCATCGCCACCGCGACGGCTGCGAAGATCACCCACTGCCGGCGCCACGCCGGGCGGCCGAGCCCCGCCGCGAAAACGATCAGCGCCGCCGCGGCTGCGATCCAGGCCCCCCGCGTCAGGGTCAGAGCCAAAGCCAGGATGGCCAGGCAACCTCCCCCAAGCCAGATGGCCCGTTTTGCTCCGGCCGTCATCGCCCCAAGGGCGAGCAGCAGCGGCAGCATGAACGCCAGATATCCTCCAAATACCACCGGGCCTCCCACGGTCGATGGAATGCGGATGAAGCCGAGGCCTCCGTACCAGTCACGCGTAAACGCCTCACCGGCAAACAGCGGTGGAACGAACATCTGCATGACGCCGTAGGCGGCAACCATGATCCCCGTTCCGCCCGACCACACGGCGAGACGCCGGAGGCGGTCCTCTGAACCGAAGAACTGCGCTCCTACGAAGTAGAGCGTGGCGTATGCCGCGACCGTGATCAGACCTTCGTAGCGCGCGGGGCTGCCGAAGAACGTGAGACGAGGGTTGGCGGTGGTCCACGACGAGACCACCGCGGCGAGCAGGCAGGCCCACAACGCGACTTCGCTCCGGGTGAGATGCCAGTCCTGGCGCGCCACGAGCCGCAGCATCACCCAGCCCGCCAGCATGATGCCCGTAAGCGCGTACAGGACAAACACCTTGGGCCGGCTGTAAGCGTCCTGGCCCCATGGGGCCACGACCAGCGGTACGACAACCACCACGGCGATCGCCGCGGTGCGCACCAGGTGCGCAAGGGCCGGCGCAGCCCCCTCCCCAGCCGAGGAGCGAACGTCAGTTGCCCAGGCGCCGAATCTGTTCATCAGCCGGTTGGAAATCAGGTCGGAGATCGAGCACGCGCCGCCAGGCTTCACGCGCCGCAGCGCGATCGCCGAGGCGCCGATGGGCATGGCCCAGCAAATAATAGGCATGCCAGTCGAGGGGGTCGAGGCTCACAGCGCGCGAAAAGTCGTCCCGTGCCTCGGCATTGCGGCCCGCGCGCAACTCGATGAATCCCACTTCTCTATAGAGGCCGCCGAAGTATGTGTACGGATAGATGGCCAGGAGCCTGCGGTAGGTCAGGACGGCCTCATCGACATGCCCCTGCCGGAATTCCGCGTCGGCGAGATCGCCGTAGACCTCAACAGCGAGCGGGGCCAGGATGATCGCCTGGCGGAACAGAGGCGCCGCCTCCCTCGATCGGCCCCTCAGATGGAGGCTAAGGCCTTGACTGTACAGCGCGGAGGCGCGCCGCTCGCGTTCCATCTCCGCAAAGACATCCTGGGCCCGCCACCACAAGGGGAACGCGGCGACCATGCACACGATGATGAGGACGTTTCGTAATCTTCGCATCTGAAAAGAGTAGTGCGGCCAGTAGGGTGAGCCCTTGCTGGCCGCACCAGGCACTCGAGAACTGAATCGTTATGGTGCTGATTCCTGCAAACCGCCGCCAGGCGTATAGTTGAGTCCGCCGCCCGGGTTGCCCAGTGTGTCGCATGCGTTCGTCGCCGGGAAGTCGACGCCCATCTCGTAGTCATCCGGTGGTACGGCTGCGCTCGGCGTGTAGATGTAAGCCGTGTTCGTGCATGGATCGTTCGGCACGGCCCGCAGGTAGACCGGCGACAGCGTTGCCATGCTGGGCGGATAGCTGCCGCGGTCGACGAAGTAGCTCTCCAGCGCGGTGGCCAGGTTCTTCAGGTTACCCTTGGACGCGGCATACTGCGACTGCGCGCGCGCCCGCAGGAAGTTCGGGATCAGGATCGCGGCCAGGATGGCGATGATTGCCACGACGATGAGCAGTTCAATCAATGTGAAACCGCGCTCGTTGCGTAGTCTGCGAGAGAAGAACTGAAACATGGTCTTTCCTCCTTCAGGTAGAGTTGAAACCCACTGTCCGCGATATCCTGACGACGTACTCCGACCGTCAGAGCCGGGTTTCTCTGTACTCTAGACCTTTCCGTACCCGCCCTGCCGCCCCGTTAGACCTCGCTACGGGCTCGGGACGGAGGGGGCGCCGACCCAAACGCCGCCTGTGGGAGTATACACCACGTAGCCGGTGACCCCCGCCTGCGTGTACTTATCCGGCCCGTCGAACAGGACGAATGTCCAGCGGTTGGCGTCGGTCACATAACCGTACGGGGCCTGATCAACCGGCGAATGTGGCACCGACCGGACGTACCCGCCCCCCTCCAGGGTGGCTTCCCATGTCGCAGGGTCCGGGTACTCCTGGTGCTCGTTATAGTACAGGTCCAGACCGGCGGCAACATTCCTCAGATCCAGCTGGCACGTCGCGAGAATAGCCGCCGCACGGGAGCGGACGAAGTTTGGGATAAGAATGGCAGCCAGGATCCCGAGGATAGCGACCACAATCAGCAGCTCGAGAAGCGTGAACCCTGCCTGCCGAGAATTCCGCCTCACGGATGATATGGCCTTCCTGGGCCAAGTTCAGCCCGAAACGTCCCGGACTGTCAACGGGCGGTATACCCGCACCGGTCCGCCTTTAGGCTCTGCCACGCGTCGGCGCACGTCTGGACGCCCTCGCGCGGGGGGTATGAAGCGCGGGGAGGAAAGTCTGTGGTAAGAGTGAAACAACATCCGACGCTTCACCGAGGAGCGTGATGATGCGCGCATTCGTCGCACTTTTCGTCGCCGTGCTGATCGCCGCATACGCCGGGCCACTGTTCGCACAACAGCAGCAGCCGGTGCAGCCGCAGGAACCAGGACAACCCGGCGCTCCCACCGCTCCTCCGGGACCGAGGCGCATCATCGCGGGCCGGACACTGGCCGGGATCGAGGTCGGCCGGCCCATCGGCCGGGTTCTCGCCCGCTTCGGCCGCCCTTCGGAAGTCCGCGAAACGGCGCTTGACACCGTCTATGTCTTCAACCGATTCGGGATCAACGTGTACGCAAAGGGCGGGGTGGTCACCGCGGCATCAGGGACGAACAGCCTGCTCAAAGTCGACGACAACCTCGGCGTCGGACATCGTGTCGAAGACGCTACGGCGATGTTCGGCCGGGGCTTCCGCGAAGGAACGGTGGAAGGCTGGCCGGGTCTGATCTATGACGGCCGCGGGATCGCCTTCGGCCTCGACGGGCGGGGCGTCGCGGCCGTCATCGTCTTCCGTCCGGGCACAGCGGCGAATGTGTCGGCGCTTTCGCCCGGCGCAGCCGGCGCGCCGCCGGTGGCGGGATTCCCGAATGTCGCGCATCTCCGTCCGTTCAGCCCGGAAACCAATTTCATGTCGCTGCCCGGCTATCTCCGCTGGCTGATGCATGAGGCCTCCGGCACCTGGATTACCTACCAGGAAGCGGAGCGCGTCGTCAAGGAACAGCAGGCCGGCACGACCCGATAACCCCCCCACACCCTAGAAGAATTCTCTCCTCGCAGCTCCATCCGCCGGACCCAGTGTTCACTGTGGCTGAGCGTTCATAGTGGGCGCCAGAACCAGCCTCTGACTCGGTCCGGACGGAGTTGAGATTATCGTCGCCGAGAGACTGATGGTGGTGTCCCGATGCTGGTGATTGCGACGGCCAAAACAGAACTCGCGGCCGAAGTAGAGCTCGGCCTCATATCCATTGTGAGCGCGGCATCGGAGCTGGATGTTCTCGACCGTCGCTTCTCCACCCGCAGCGTGGGGTACGACGTGATGGAACTCGAGGAACGCCCGCGCTGTACATCGGTTCCCATTTTGTGCAGTGAAAGCGCATTGACCGCCGTCGCGCGCCCACACCGTCCGCCTGACCTCGGCCGGAATGTGACGTGAGCGTGGGATTTTGTCGCGGCTGCCACCCGGGCGATCCGTAACGCTCTCGCGCGAGAGGTCCGCGTCGTTCTCCTGCGGGCCATCTGTGACGCTCTCGCGCGGGCGTTCCGTGGCGGCGAACTTCTGCTTCGCGAGGTTCCTGAGAAGCGCCGTTAGTGCCCGATCGATGATCTCCCCAACGTCCCCGTCCGGGATTTGGTGACGCAACAGATCCTGGGCTTGCAGCAGCTTCGCATGCGTTTCTGCACTCGCCGTGAATTGCACTCTGTAGCACTGTGGTGCGAGCGGAGCAATGACCGTCGGACGTGCCGGTGTCGCCCGTCTCATTGGGGACAACGAAGGCAATTCATCGTCGGAATCGATCCGCAGCGAACCACCCGATTCCGTGGCCGATGCCGGAGTCCGGTTTGGCGCCGGGAGCCTGCGGATCAGTGAGGGCACCGAGGGTCGTGGTCGCAGCCTTGCCACGAGTTCTTCAACCTGCCGCTTCCGCTGATGTTTGGCCGCTGCGAGGAGATCGACGTGATTCTCTAACGTGAGGTGCGGCGCAAGCAACGTTATCGTCGTGAGGTTCACCGACCCATCGCCGAGCAACTCCAGGATGATCGGGTACTTCCGCGCAGCCCGAGCGGCCTCGATCCGCCCATAGGCGGCATGCTCGGAAAGCTGAAGTACCTGCAGGCAGTAAGTGAACATCGAGGAACAGCCTTCAGCCAGATACAGGCCTCGCTCATCCAGGATGGCGAGATGGGCGATGAGAACTACCGTCGCCTCGCGCTCCCGCTGGGCCAGGAGCTTCACTCGGGCCACGAGTTCAAGATCGGCGAGCTGACCAACCAGAAAGAGATCGTCTGTGTTCATGGCCTATGTATAACACGAGGATTTTGCAGCCCACGGAAACGCGTCCAGGGCGAGGCGAATCGCCCGATGCTTTCGGCGCACTATTCTTCGTCTAGATGCGGTTCTCAGACAATCCTGGCCTGTGTGATAGCCGTTTGGGAATAATGCCCTGCGCATTGCGCATGACCTTTGGTAAACCTGTCAATAACTCGTTTGAGTCATCCTCTGCATTCGAACGCAACTCGGTCTGGACCGAGTTGAGAAAGGACGAAACACCCTGGGCACCAGAATTGGAACGCCTGCAGATACGTCGAACTGGGTCTGAACCCGAGTTGTGAGGAGTGGCGAACTCGGTCTGGACCGAGTTAACGAACCATCTCGCAGCAAATTGAAAGCGGGTCCGAGCCTCAAGTGGACTCGAACCCGCCGGTGGAATCGTCGTGTATCGCCGCTACTTGACTCCTGTGATGATCTGATACAGCGGCATGTAGAACGACAGCACGATGAACCCAACCACGAAGCCGAGGAACACGATCAGCAACGGTTCGATGATCGACGTCAGCTGGGCGAGCGTAGTTTCCACTTCCGCGTCGTAGAAGTCCGCCACCTTCGTCAGCATCGAGTCCAGCGTGCCGGTCTCCTCGCCCACCGAGGTCATCTGCACCACCATCGGCGGGAACAGCCCGCTGGCCTGCATGGGCAGCGCGATGCTCTCGCCTTCCCGGATGCTGCTCCGCACGTTCTCAATGGCCCCGGCCACGACCTTGTTTTCGACCGCCTTGGCCACGACCTCGAGGGCCTGCATGATCGGCACGCCGCTGGTGATCAGCGTCCCCAGGGTCCTGGTGAACCGCGAGATCGTCACCTTTCGCATGAGAGGACCGAAGATCGGGACGCGCAGCTTGAACTTGTCGAAGCCCAACCGACCGGACGGCGTGCGCACGTACATCCGAAGGGCGTAGAGCATCAGCCCCATCAAGCCGAAGATGATGTACCAGTACCCGGTGACGACTCTCGTGAACGTGATCAGCACCCTGGTGGGCAGGGGGAGCACGAGGTCCAGCCCCTCGAAGAACCCGATGAACTGGGGCAGGATGAAAAACACCAGAAACATGATTACGCCGATGGCGAAGATGAAGATGGCCGCAGGATAGGTCACGGCCGCCCGCACCTTCTGGCGCAGCGACAGATCCTTCTCGAAGAACACCGCGATGCGGTTGAGGACATCGTCCAGTACGCCGCCGACCTCGCCGGCGCGCACCATGTTGATCAGCAGGGCGCTGAAGGTCTCCGGGTGTTTCCCGAAGGCGTCCGAGAGCGTCATGCCTTCCTCGACGTCCTTGCGCACCTCGCCGACCAGCTGCCGCAGCTTTGCGGACTCGGTCTGCTGTTCGAGGATGGACAGCGTACGCACCATGGTGAGGCCGGCGTTGACCATCGTGGCGAACTGCCGGGCAAACACCGTGAGCTCGCGCAGCCCGACCCTGCGCAGCCGCTGCAGGCCCCGCCGCAGGTCGACCTTCGCCGCTTCCTTCTCCAGGCTGGTGACGTAGAACCCCATCTCCTGGAGCTTGCCGATGACCATGACCTCGGTCTCGGCCTCGATCGCGCCCGCGACGACGCGTCCCGAGGAGTCGCGCGCGCTGTACTTAAACGTCGCCATACCGCCTCACCTCATCCGGGGCTACTGGCCGCCCCGCTCGATCATCTTGCGGAGTTCGTCCGGGTAGATTGCCCGCGCCAGCGCGTTTTCCAGGCTGATCAGCCGCCGAGTATAGAGCGCAAACAGCGCCTGGTCCATGGTCTGCATGCCGTGCTGCGCCCCGGTCTGGATGGCCGTGTGGATCTGATGCGTCTTCGCCTCGCGGATCAGGTTGCGGATGGCCGGGGTGGCGATCATGATCTCCACCGCCGGGACCCGCCCGACGTCTTCGATCGCCGGCCAGCGCTCGCGCTGCCCGTCTCCCGCCATTGAGGTCGAGGTGGGGCGCGCCGCGACCGCGGCCACCTGCCGGCGGGAGCCGCTGCGCTCCATGAACTGCATGTTGGGCAGCAGCTGCTGGCTGATCACCGCCTCCACCACCGCGGAGAGCTGCACGCGGATCTGCTGCTGCTGGTGCGGCGGGAAGACGTCAATGATACGGTCGACGGACTGCGCGGAGTTTGCCGTGTGCAGCGTCGCGAAGACCAGGTGGCCGGTCTCGGCAATCGTCAGCGCGGCGCCGATCGTCTCTAGGTCGCGCATCTCGCCCACCATGATCACGTTGGGGTCCTCGCGCAGCACGGCGCGCAGGGCGTTCGGAAACGCCTGCGTGTCAAACCCCAGCTCGCGCTGGTTGATCATGCTCTTCTTGTGATGGTGCACGTACTCGATGGGATCCTCGATGGTCACGATGTGCGCCCCGCGTTCCGTGTTGATGAAGTCGATCATCGAAGCCAGCGAGGTGGACTTTCCGTGCCCCGTGGGACCCGTGACGAGAATCAGGCCGCGGGGCAGCCGGCAGAGGTCTTTCAGCACCATCGGGATATTCAATTCCTCGATCGCCGGGATGTTCTCGGAAATGACGCGCGACGCGACGCCGACCGATCCGCGCTGGCGGTACAGGTTCACGCGGAAGCGGCCCAGCCCCGTCACGGCGTAGGAGAGGTCGAGCTCCCAGTTCTTCTCGAACTTTTGCTTCTGGAACGTGTTCAGCATGCTGTACCCGAGCTGGAACGTGTCCTCGGGCGTGAGCGCAGGGTAGTTCAGGCGCTGCAACTTGCCCCACACGCGGATTATTGGCGGGATACCAACGGTCAGATGCAGGTCGGAAGCCTTTGCCTGAACGGTTTCCCGCAGCAGGTCGTCAATATGCATAGGTCCCCCCTGGTGGGTCTGTGCACTACAATGCCCGGCGCGCCGCGGCGCTAGGCCTGGGGTGTCCCGCCTGCGGGCTTCCCGTCCCCGGTGCTTCCATCTCTGCCGTGACTGTCTGGCTCGCCGTTACCGCCATTGCCCTCGCTGCCGTTGGCCCGCTCGACGTGCACGACGCGCCATACCTCCGCCAGCGAGGTGTGACCCGCGGCGGCCTTCTCCAGCCCGTCGTCCACCAGCGTAGTCATGCCGGCCTGCGCTGCGGAGTCTTTGAGCGTGTGGTGCGGGGCGCGGTTGATGACCAGGTGCCGCAGGTCGTCGTCGATCTGCGCAATCTCGAAGATCGCCATCCGGCCGCGGTAGCCGGTGTAGTTGCAGAAATCGCATCCTTTGGCCAGGAAGTACGTGCCCTCAGGGGCGCCCGCGCCGTAGCGGGCCAACAGCTCCTCTCGGCTGTATGGATCCGGCTGCTTGCACTTGCTGCAGAGCACACGCACGAGCCGCTGCGCGGCGACACCCACCAGCGCCGAGGAGACGAGGTAGGGCTCGATCCCCATGTCCAGCAGGCGCGTGATCGCGCCGGGCGCGTCGTTGGTGTGCAGCGTGCTGAGCACCAGGTGGCCGGTGAGGGCGGCCTGGACGGCGATGCGGGCCGTGTCCAGGTCGCGCACTTCGCCCACCATGATGATGTCGGGGTCTTGACGGAGGAAGTGCCGCAGCGTCGAGGCGAACGTGACGCCTGCGCGGGCGTTGACCTGAACCTGGGTGATGCCCGCGATCTGGTACTCCACAGGATCTTCGATCGTGAGAATGTTGACCGCCTCGCTGGTCACTTCGTTCAGGATCGCGTACAGCGTGGTCGTCTTGCCGCTTCCGGTCGGTCCGGTGAGCAAGAAGATCCCCTGCGGCCGGTGGATGATCTGCCGCAGCCGGGTGATGTTTCGCCGTGAGATGCCCAGCTTGTCCAGATCGTAGATCGGCGCCGACTTGTCCAGCAGGCGCAGCACCGCCTTCTCGCCGTAAAAGGACGGGATGGTGGAGACCCGCACGTCGATGGCGCGGCCGTCCACACGCGTCTGGAAGGAGCCGTCCTGGGGCTGCCGGCGTTCCGCGATATCCATGTTGGCCATGATCTTGACGCGGGAGATGACGTTGGCGTGAATGTGCTCGGGCAGGGTGTGCTGCACCTTCAGCACGCCGTCGATGCGGTAGCGCACCCGGACGGCTTTGCCCTGCGGCTCCACGTGGATGTCGCTGGCGCGCTTGCGCACCGCCTCCTCGACCACGCGGTCCACCAGCCGGATGATCGGCTGCTCCTCCGCCATCCGCCGGAGCTGATCCAGTGAGACCTGGTGCTCGACAACCACCGGGCGCGGCAGATCTTTCAGGATCTCGGCATGCGGGTCGAGAACGGGGTACTGGTTCAGCGCATACTGAAAGTCGGCGACGGTGGTCACCACCACACGCACGTCGTGGCCGGTGCGCCGGCGGATGTCATCGATGGCCACCACGTCGAGCGGGTCGACCATGGCTACGGT
>Ga0209889_1000234_pt1 | contig 13898 bp, 12 predicted proteins | sample GWRWN1_0_10_FD_187233 | JGI IMG/M metagenome (GOLD analysis project Ga0209889, IMG submission 187233) | Riverbed sediment microbial communities from areas with no vegetation in Columbia River, Washington, USA - GW-RW N1_0_10 (SPAdes)... | ecosystem: Environmental > Aquatic > Freshwater > River >... | reverse complement strand
CGGACGCACGCCATTCTCGATCACCGTGGTGGGTTTGGCTCGAGGATAAGTACGCACGACGTGGCGGGCCAACCGTTCACTGAAGCAAGTCACGCCGTGGGCCTCTTTTACGGCTTGTCGAAACGAAGGTGCCACGAAAGGGAGCCGGCTCGCTCCGAAGGCTTCGAAGTTATCGTAGAGATCAATTACGCAGCGAGTCTGGACTCGCTTGGCCAACCATGCCCCAAACATTACCTGATAGGCGTCTGAGCCTGCCCAAATGAGATCCGGTTTGACTTTCCTGGCAATTTGGAATGTGCGGATCCCGCACTCCAATGGTGTTGCGAGGCCATTGATCAAGTTGAAGGAATGCCAGGTTACACTGGCGTTTGCCGACGGTTCGCAATCCACGACAGTGCCTTCCTTCCTTCGACGATAACTGATTGCGATTCCCGTTACGTCATGGCCGAGCCGGGCCAGTCCTAACGGTAACTCGCGAAACCTGCCGAACCGGTCGTCCAGCAAATCCTTGCCCATGTACTGGCGTTTGGTTAACACGAGGACGCGCAAGCTAGACTCTTTCCTCTACGATACGTTTAACTCGGCAAAAGGTGTCGGCTGGTTCAGCAGTGCGGCGCCGGCTCTCCGGGCGACTTGCCAGGAAATGTGCAGCGAAGACCAACTGGTGGGTACAGACCTGAGGCTAACCAAGGTCATCTGGCTGAATCCCCGAACGTCCAATCCTGCCAGGTAGGCTCTCCCGTAACGAAGCGCTGTCAGGAAGGTCCGAGATCGGACATAGGCAGGATCCGATAGGCGCCACTGGATAAATCGTTCCGCTAAGTCGGACGCGGCTTCGAGCGGGTCAAGCTTTCTTTCCCGTCTGCTCTGCGCCAGACGAAAGGCGAGTTCTTGAACAGCCGTGGTTCGCGCCCGGGCCCGAAAACTTTCTTGAGTCAAGTGGAGGCGATAATCCAGCAACGCCTTGTTCAAATTGACAACCAGACCTTTTTCTGTGAGGCGAAGAATGAGATCGACATCTTCGGCTCCGTCCATACTAGGCCGGTACGGAGTAGCGATAAGCGCGTCTCTGCGGATTACCATCGACGAGTGAACAAAGCATGTTCGGGACTGAATCTGCTGCTTGATTTGTGACCACTCGGTGGGTAGATACGAGTGTCCTAAAATCTTGTTGCTTGAATTAATGAGTCGAACCTGAGTGCCGCAACCGATGACACGACCCGAGTGAGCCGACAGAAAGTCGAGTTGATTGCTGAGTCGATCGGGATGGGCGATATCATCAGCGTCCATCCGCGCAATCCAGTACGCATCACTTGCCTCTATCGCCGTATTCAACGCCGCAGAAATGCCGTAGCCTGAACTCTTAATCAGCCGAAACCGCTCGGAAAAAAGACGCGTACCCAGCGTATGGATGACTTCGGGAGCTTCAACCGCGTCGTCTATGACCGTTATGCAACGCGGTTGCAGGGTCTGCGCGGCGATGCTTTCTAACGCATGCCGTAACCATGGCACCGTCGCCCTAGCGGGTATGATGATTTCAACTGAGTTTCGGAGATCTGACATATGAGATACGAATCGGAGCCCTATACGCTCGTCATGTGGAGGGGGTCAATATGCGGCGGCTTGAGATGAGGGATCTCGTTGGCTCGTTTTCGGCTTAATGCTGCGAAACGTTCAAAAATCCCGGCGTACTCCTTGGCTGCTTTTTCCGCGCTGAAGTGCATTGCAATTCTTCGTCTTCCGGCTTTTGCCATCTGTTCCATACGACTCGGGTCTGAGAGAAGATCAACACAAGCTTGTGCATACCGTGTCTCTTCACCTAAACCGTTGTCGATAAGGATACCCGTTTCAGGGGTAATTAATTCGTCTTGGCCGCCAACGTCGGCGAATATTTGCGGTACTCCCAGCGCCATGGCTTCGTAAGAAACCAGCGCTACGCCTTCGTACGCCGAAGGCATCATGAGTATTGTCGCATCTGCGAGCAGCTCCGCTGCGTTTGGATGAGCGCCGAGGAGATGAAGGCGATCAGTTAACCCGTGCTTCATAATTGTTGTTTTCACGGAACCCATCAGATGCCCGTCTCCGACCATGGCGAAATGGGCTCTACAACTCGGGTCGAGTTCAAAAACCTTGGCCACGGAACGCACGTAGACCTCGGGCCGCTTTTGATTTGCAAACCTTCCGACGAAAAGCACCACCGGCGTCTCAGCACTTACATTGCACATATTATGCAAGAGGCCGCGGCGATTTCGCGATATCTCCTCAATTCGGGCTCTATTCGTCCCGATATAGATGACGCGCACGGAATCCTGTGACAACCCATACTTTTGGTACATTAACTGCGCTAATTTGACGTGGCTGACTGTCCTAAGATCTATGAATTCTCTTCCTACTTTGGCGCTAATCGTGGGATAGCCGCCGCCAGGATCGGGCGCTTCAATTCGGTCGATGATAGGGAGCCACGGGGCGAAGCGCTTAATCACTTTCGCCGCGCGGTAAGCGGCTTCCGAGTTCATGATGTATATACAATCGACATGGTGATTGAAGATGATATGCAACATCCCTTTGACCATATCGGCAGGTTTCAGAAAGTCTGCCAAGTGGTAGACCGATGCAGCGGTCTTTCGGGCTACTGCATCCCACGAATGAGAAGAGGAAAGCGTGGTTACAATAGTAATCCGAAAGCGGGAAGCATCCAGGAGTCTACAGAGATCAAAGATGATCTGCTCGACTCCTCCTTCAATGAGCCATGCGGTTGCAATTAAAATATGGATTCTGTCGTCTGTGGGACTAGCAAAAAGGGGCGCGATTTTCTCAGAAGGAAACCCGTGATTTCCTATTGAATTGCCATCTTCTATCGGCGGGTTTGCGAGAAACAGACCATAAAACAGGGATGAGACAACATGTTCAGCTTTGGCCCCAAGCGCGGTTTTGATCTTCCTTCGAACCGTGAACGCCTCGTCGGAGTACAGCATTCTGTAATAGATACGATCATAAAGCTGTATGCATTCGCGCTGAAAGTTCTCGCCGAGAACCCGACTGCCGACGGATCTGAGATCTTTGCGAATCGATTCCGGGCCGCGGAATCCGGTCATGATCGAGTTTGGCGAGAAGCGTACTAAACTCTGTTTCCAACACTGTTCGGAGGATGGGTGCTGATCGACAAACTCGACCATGAGATCGCAATCGCTCGCAACTTTCTCTGGAGCGGTTGTTACTTTTGTCGTGTCCTCCCTTGTCACAAGAGCCAGAGGATGGCGATGGCCTTTAAGACCAGGAGCCTCAGCCGAATTGGCAAAAAGAGAAGCACAGCCTTCTCTTACTGCGATAAGGCAGTGACGCGGGTGCCCATAGCACTCCAGTGCCATTAGGGTACATTCTAAAGCTTCCGGGGGAAGCCTGCGCAGCGCGCCAAGGCTTGAGTAGAACAGGCGGTAACGGCTCTCTGAGGCAGTTGCGGCTCTTTCTTCGAGCGACCAATCACGAAAAGTTTGGCCCGCCAACCAATCTTCCAAATCAACTGTCTCATCACCATCGCTAGCGACCGACAAACCCGCCGCGTAAGTGCGTTTAGCGTTTAGAACACTGTCATAGGTGTACAAATCACAATGCTTAGCTTGAATATACCGAACAACATCCACATGGCGTTTTCGCGATGTACTGAGCAAGGAGTTCTTTCGGATTCGGTAGCGGTAAAGAGCGGCCGGGCAAAAGAGAATTCTTTTACCCGTTTTTGCCAAACGAATATTGAGCTCCCAGTCTTCATAGCCGGAACGCATCGACTCATCATACCAGAGATGATACTTCTTGACGGCTTCATTCCGAAGCATGATGCCCGCGCCCCATTGATTTTGAATGCGAATGACATAAGGATTGCAGGCTTCACCCCAGACGGTGCCGTGTTTCGGTCCGCCAAACAGTTGAATACCGGATACGGCCGCGACCGCGCCCTCTTGCTCCTCCAGAAGCCAGGAAAGTTTCTCCAAGCACTGTGGTAGGATTAGATCGTCGGCGTCCAAAAAATAAACGTAGTCACCAACAGCGTTACGGGCGCCAGTGTTGCGCGCCCCCGCAAGCCCACGGTTTTCTTGGTGGATGACCCGGATGCCGGGATGATTGAGGCTTTGAAGGACTTGGAGTGTTCTCCGCTGGGTGGAGCCGTCGTTGATAATAAGCACTTCGGTCGGTGGAAGTGTCTGGTTGAGGAGGCTTCCTAAGGCGTCCTTAAGAAACACGCCGTCGTTGAAGCAAGGAATGACTACGCTGATCTTAGGAGAGTGAAGCACCGGTCTTCCTCTTTTATAACGTATACCGGACTCGGGCTTTTTCCGTCGGCGAGATGCACATCATATGGGGTCGAGAACTACGCCGCCGGAAGTCAGGCGAAGCTTTTCGCATGCTTCCTCATGGCAAACCTGGATTGAACAGTTTGCGCCATATCGAAATCACCCTCCCAATGACTATATGGTTCCTGATTCTGTTGAATTGGTCCTGTGATCTCTGTAGCCGTATTGCAAGATCGTGTAACTTGGTCTCCAGATCGATAATTCGCTGCCCAGGATGCCGGATGTCTTTCAGTGGAGAATCTAAGAGTATGGATATTTTGTCGGCGTCTTCCTGAGAAGCGAAAAGCGTTTGGAAGCTATTCTCACGATCTATCATGTAGGAGATTAAGGTATTTGAATCAACATGAGGAAAAAGCTCTTGCAACACCCACTGTAGATGTTCACGAATAGTTTTCGCACTAGGCCTTAATGGGGTTACCCAAGGAGCATTATCAACGTACCACCACAGCAAGCCGCGGGCACATAAGTCTTCCATCCGAATCGAGTCGTCATTTGCAAACTCTTGATCGAAAGCTTGAATTCTCCCATCGCCCATTCGTACCAGATTTCTGGGAATACAGTCCCAGGCTTCGGATTTGAGATGGATTCCATTTCCACCAAGTTGTTGAGATTCAATATAAACCATCCAGTCCTTAATCCTCTGCAAAAAAAGCATTTCGTTCGACGACATCGCAGCACGTAACAAGTCGAGTTCGACCAGAGAACCTTGAAGAAAGGCTTGGGTGTCGAGCAGATTAAGTCGAAATGTCGATCCAAGTAAAACCCGCTCGCGGGACGACAGGTGGGGATAAAGCTTTCTGATCCGTAACTCGCCATCCGCTCGTTCGAGAGTCGTCAGCGAATAAAGGCTCTGGCTTTCTGTAGCGCGCTCTGACCAGACAAGCCAAGAAAAGTCCGGAAGATCTGCCTCTTGTCTAGCGGCCAACGCAAGAAAGGAATTGCTTAATTCTCCCAATAAGCCTGCCTTGCCAACTTCGGATAGAATTAAGGCCTGGTTGCCATCAACATGCCTTTCTGGCCTAAGATAGTCCTCAAACCGATAGCGCGAGGCCCAGTAAGAGATCATTTCGCTGCGAAGCGACACAGCTTCGTCTGTCAATATAACTCTCGCGAGTTTGTAATCAGGATATGGGTACAAAAAGCGGACAGCCGCCATACCTGCTTCTCGAGCGAGGCTATAGAGCTTTGCCTTTGAAAAGGTTTCTACAGAGTGAAAGGTGGGATAACCCTGGAGGCCTTCCAATTCCATTCCGCAATGATCCTCACCGATTCCGAGAAAATATTTGATGCCCAATTGATTCTCAATCGCAATGACTATGATTCCGTCTTCCTTGAGCGAATCCGAGGCAATCTGTAGACATTGCTGAAAAGGATTCGCAGCGTTTATGTAGCCTTTGCTCCATTCCAAGACACCTACTAGGAAGACAACGTCGTAATCCGGTCGTGGGGTCATGCTGTTGATATCTGCCACGAAGACACGCACGTTTGGCAGGTCACGACACCGAGATGCGCAAATGCTCGCCCTGGTTTCAGATCCTTCGATTCCGTCTACGTTTGCGAACTTTTCTCCCAAAGCGCGTGTCACAGCACCACATCCTGCGCCTAGTTCCAAGACGCGAGCGTTCGATGTGATGGGGAGGCAGCGAATGATTGCTCCTCGATGCATTGATAGGTGATACCGCTGAGCCCACGAATTGATGTTCTTATGCAGATCCCAAGAGATTGCTGAGAGATCAGAAGTTGAATTGATCAACTCAATGAGAGTCTTCTCCTCTATCTGACCATCCGAATACTGGAATTCCCGCGTTCCATCGGAGATATAAAATCGATCTGCAGCCTGATGAAAAGAAAGACCAAATATATTCATCGTTAGCGCGGTAGGGTATGATCGGGACCGGGACGAATCCCGGGTCCGTTGCCATGAGCCGATTCGCTCCAACTGTGGGGCAAGAAGAACCTCCCGGTAAAAGAGTCATTCTCATTTCTTATTTCGATATGGCGAAAGCCCCAGCGCCAGTCGTACGCATGTTTGAAGCGCTCATTCCAAATTCCTACGTTCAGCAAGTAGAGCCCGGTATTCAAAAGCAACTGGGGAATGGTCAGGGTAACTCGTCCAAAGTTGTTATGAGAACGAAGCACAAAGCCCGTCCAGGGAGAATGACACGATACATAGTTTTTTTCGTCTCCCAGGGACATAGCGAAAGAAAACGTTAGTTCTTTAATCTCTGGATCTTTCTCGTAATCAAAATGAACGATGAGTGACTCGCCAGTGCGGAAGCAAGACCTTACATTTCCCTCTACATCGCAGATTTCAACGTTCCGCAGTCGTGCACCCTCAATGAGCTCTGGTTTTGCGGTTTCAGAACGGAGCGTTTCTTCACGATCGTTGGCAAGCAGATACGCCCCGACAGCATTCGATGCGTCACCATCCTGAACTATGCGGCCTCTTTCAATCCAGATTACCTTGTCGCATACTCGTACGATTTCATTCATGTTATGGCTAACAAAGATAACCGCTGTTCCTCCCGCTAGGCTCCGTCCAATCTGACGCGTACATTTAGCTCGAAAACTATTGTCACCCACGGCAAGAACCTCGTCGATCAATAATATATCTGGTCTTAGGTGCGCAGCTATGGCGAATCCCAGCCTTAAATGCATCCCGCTAGAATAGAACTTGACTGGCATGTCGATGAACTCGTCCAATTCGGCGAAGGCCACTATTTCATCAAACTTGCGGTCGAGCTCTTTTTTGCTGAGACCGAGAATCGCTCCGTTCACGTAAATGTTTTCCCGTCCTGTGAGCATTGGGTGAAAACCGGCCCCTAGTTCAATGAGAGCGCCGACTTTTCCACGAATTGTAATCCTTCCTTTGTCTGGCGGAATCACCCCATTTAACAGCTTTAACAGCGTGCTTTTACCTGCACCGTTGGATCCGATCATACCAAGACATTCGCCGCGTTTAACTTCAAAGGAGACGTTGTCGATCGCCCAGAATTCGCTTTTGCGCAACCGATCCGTCACGAGTGGGACGCGGAAGATGCCACACGCAACGTCCTGCGCCGCAAAGAACATGGAACGCTTCAAGGAGCGGCAGAATTTTTTACTGACACCCTCAACGTTCACCAAGATGTCGGTTGACACTGTTGTTACTCTTTGCTCAGGCGAATTGGGATACGCGCGGCAGGGCTAAATTAAAAAAGCGCCAACCTGCTAGAAAGACCAGCAGGGAAAATATCCAGGAAGAAATAAATGCGGCCGACATGGTCAATCCACCGTAAGCAACAAGGTCCTGACTGGCTATCAGCAGCGGGCTCACCGGATTGACGATGTTGATCAGAACGAATGGCCATTCGAAAGGCGGGGGGTAGAGAACGGGTGTGATGAACATGCCGAGGGTGAGGGCAATGCCTAGGGCGTTGCCAACATCACGCAAAACCAGGTTGGCAACGGACATCACGAATCCTACTCCAAGGGCCAGTAAAATAAGAGGAGCTAAGGTGAACGGCATGAAGATAGTCTGCCATTTGAACGGTACGCCATACGAAGTGAAAATCACCGCTAGTGGCACTAGGCGAACGACAAAGTCAAAGATAGGAGAGCCAGCACTTGCAAAGACAAGGGCAACTTTCGGAAAGTTGACTTTGGTGACCAAAGAGCCGGCCGCGGCCAAACTACCGGTTGAGCTGGCGAGACAGCCTGTAAAGAGCTGCCAAAGGCTTATTCCCCAAAGCGCGTAGGCAACGTAGGGTATCGGGGTTTCACTGATGGGAATTGTGCCCGACGTCTTTAGAAGAACAAAGACGGCAACTGTGGCTATCGAAGGAATAATTGCCCACAAATAGCTCAGCACGGACTGGCGATATCGCGCCGATATGTCTCGCAGGATGAGGCGCCAGATAAGTTCTCGGCTGTCTAAGAATTCTCTAAGGATAATTCCCCAAACGTGCCAGCTCTGACGACATATGCTGTCCGAGGTGTAAATTACCTCGACCGATGCCCGCGGGGATGAGGACGGAAAGGCTTCAATATCATGAACGGAATGGAGTGATTCCATACGTGCCGCAAACAAGTTTAATTATATCACAAAAGAATTATAATAAGCGGAAATGTTCTGGAGTTGCTAACTATGACGCTTCACGTATCGCCTCTACTTTCCTTATCGATTTTCGTCTTCGGAGCGATCGTCGGCAGCTTCTTGAACGTTTGTATTGTCCGAATTCCTAAGGGTGATTCGATTGTTCATCCTCCTTCGCACTGTCCAGGCTGCAAGAACCCCATTCGATTTTACGATAATATTCCGTTGGTAAGTTATATTGTGCTTCTGGGTCGGTGTCGCTCCTGCCGCGAGAGGATCTCGCCGCGCTATTTCTTCGTCGAGCTGTTGATGGCAGCTTTGTCGGTAGCTCTCTATTATCAGTTCGGTTTCAGTCTTGCGTTTCTGGTCAGTCTTATCTTTGTGGCGGCTTTGATCGTGATCTCGTTTATCGACCTGGACGTCAGGATTGTGCCGGACGTGATCAGCCTGCCCGGTATCGTTGCCGGTCTATTGTTTTCGGTTGTGGCCCGCTATGTTATCAGTGATCCGTTTGAGATCATTCCATCGCCGCTCAGTGCGTTAATTGGAGTGCTGGTCGGCGGCGGATTCTTGTTGGCACTGGCGTGGGCATACGAGGCTTTCACGGGTGTGGAAGGTATGGGTGGTGGTGACATTAAACTTCTGGCCATGATCGGAGCTTTTCTCGGTTGGACATCGATTCCGTTTACGCTTTTTTTTGCTTCGCTCACCGGCTCCGTCATCGGGCTTGGGTTCATGATTGGAAAAGGTGTTGGCAGGAGATTCGGACTTCCTTTTGCCCCTTTTCTCTGCCTGGGAGCGCTCCTATACCTATTCTTCGGCAGCGAACTCATGGAATTCTACTTTCCCTCGAGTTGAGTTCTCTAAGGCTGACTCTCAATTTTGTCAATTTTACATGTCCTGGAGCGCATTTTGGTTTACGCGCTGGCCTTTCTCGTACTGGGCACACGTAAAAGATTATTTTATCAATAAGTTGGCAATCGATTTCGCGAGACCGCCCATTGGTATGCTTCTTGCGCATCACGGGTCGCTGAACCCGCGTAGAATTGTCGTAGTCGTGGCCGAAAATTCGAGAAGCTTATTGTTGCAAAAGGGCGGTTTTATGACTTTGCGGAAATTTGTAAGAGTCTTGTCGGACATTAAGGGATTCACTTTAGCGGAAATGATGGCCACGGCGGGAGTAGTTGCAGTCTTGGTGGCGGTCGCGGTCCCCAATTATCTCGCCTTTCAACCGAATATGCGTTTAAACGGCGCTTCCAGGGAGGTCTTGGGCAAGCTTATGTGGGCTCGCTCCAAGGCGGTCCAGAACAACAACACGTCTGTGGTCACTTTTATAACCGATCACACCTTTCAAGTTTTCAACGATGCCAACGGCAACGGTTCAGCGGATGCCAACGAAACTATAACGATAGATCTTCAAACAGACTATTCCGATGTGACTTTCACCGTGAGCGGTTCCAGCTCTACTCCGACTTTCAATGGGCGCGGAACGGCTAGTAGCGACACGACCGTAACGATTACCAATTCGAGCGGTTCCAAGACCATCACGGTCAGTCCGACAGGCAACGTGAAGATTAGTTAATATGGCTTGCCGAAAAAGAAACTGCCGGAGGAAAAAAGTGTCACAGGGGCAAGGTGGCTTTACGCTTATTGAAGTTCTCATCACGATGATGATTTTGACCATAGGGTTACTCGGAACGGCGGGTCTCACGACCGGGATCATTCGGGGAAACTTTTTTAGCAAGAACATAACTTCCGGTACCGTGATCGCACAGACCCAGTTGGAGGCAGTTCAGAATAAGGGCTACACGAATGCGACCACCACCAACTTCCCTGCAACGGCAACGACGGTCAGCATGGGGGGGGTGAGTTTTAACAGGACGACAACTATCACCGACAATTCCCCGGCAAGCAATATGAAGACGATATCGGTCACGGTGACCTGGAATGAAGCCGACAACGCCGCCCGGTCCGTTTCCCTTCAGACGATCTTGGCTCAATAGAGAGGAATTTGCGATGCACCGGCTGCAACTCAAGAAAACAGAAGGATTTACGTTGACCGAGCTAATGGTTGTCATGGGCATCGGGATGGTGATGCTAGCGGCAGTGACGACGACGTTTATGGCACAGGCCAAATTCTACAACGCCCAAGAACAAATCAATGAGATGCAACAGAACGCCCGCGGCGCGCTCGACATGATCGCTCGTGAAGTCAAGATGGCTGGATATAACCCGGCAAATGGAGCGATTACCGGAGTAACATACAGCACCTCGCAGTTACAGATCGAGGCGGATCTGGATGCTAGCGGTACAATAAGTACCAGTAGCACCGCTAACGAACGGATTATTTATGTTTTTGACAGCGCGAACAAACAAATCACCCGTCAGGTGGGCTCAGGATCGGCCCAGATCCTTGCCGATAATATCACAGCTTTCGACTTCAGTTATTATCAGGCCGATGGCACTACCCCCGCAACCACCTCAAGCGCGATTCGACAAGTGAAAATCGACATCACCGCCAGAGCATCTAAGCCCGATCCCAACTATACCTCGAACAGTGGTTACAGGACTTATCAGGTATTCAATACAATTACGCCGATAAATCTGGCCCTCTAAATTGGAGACTGATCAAATGCGACATAACAAATTGAGGAGTGTTGACTTAGGAAGAGTTTTCAAAAATGAAAGAGGCTTCCTTCTGATTGCCGCTTTGACGCTTCTTAGTGCGCTTACTTTGTTGGGAACGACAGCATATATCTTAAGCTCGACGGACCTGAAAATCGGCGGGAATTTTAGAAATAGCCACTTAACACTGCAAGCTGCTATGGCCGGCGCCGAGCGCGCCAGAGAAGTTCTTCGGAGCCTGAACGCTTCCAGCGCTGTTGTAGAATCCTTTAGCGAGGAACTGCTGAGCCGGGTAGGTGCTAACCTGGTTCTAAATGGATATTCCACCACTACAGACGATGTAGCGCTTGCCAGCGGGACGGTAGGCACCGCGCCAGGTACGGCTTCCTACGTGGCCTACTTAACCAACGATTCCAGTGACGGTGCATCGAATGTTGTCGATTCGAACAAAAAAGTAGTTATCACTTCTGTAGCCACGGGGCCGAACAACTCCAAAGCTAAGGTCGAAACGGTCGTGAATTTATTTACCATGCCTGATACGCCAGCTACGATTTACTCAAAAGGAGACGTCACCGGCAATGGCAATTCTTTAACCATAAGTGGGGTGGACAATTGTGGCGCCGCGAGCGCGCTTGCGCCCATCTACACGAAGGACCCTGCCACGACGAATCTAAATGGCAGTCCGATACTCCTCGGCGTCCCCCCGACCCCACAACATGGCACCTTGGATATTGATATCGCAAGCTATGTCGATGCTATGAAAAAAGCCGCGTCAATTACTTTGACTTCCGACCAAAACGGTGGAAGTATCGGGAGCTCGACAAACTACAAGACGGTATATTCGTGGCCCGATGACCCCGCTAACTTCAACAATCAGGGCCTTAAGCTCCAAAACATTACTGGCTACGGCACGCTTCTCGTCAAAGGTGACTTAGAATTGGGCGGAGGGTTTACCTGGTATGGTCCTATTTTGGCCACTGGTTCGATAACACTGAACGGCGGAGGCGGCGCGGGAATTAACATCTACGGTAAAGTTTTATCGGGAACTTCAACTCTCACGGATGTTACAATTAATGGTGGTAATACGATCACATTTGACAGCTGCCACATAAAGAAGGCAATGGCGTCGGCGCCGCTTAAAGTTGTTACGTGGAAACAGTCTTATTAGCGCTTTGATTTCAGTAGTGCCTCCGCGGCATCGCCCATCTCGAGGATACTAGTAAATTCGGTGAGATAGTCGTTGGAGCGGCGGCTCGCCTGAATTCTCCTCTTTAAGCTAGTCAGGTCTCTTAAGAGTTCCTGGAGCTCTGAGCTCGACATTCCGGCTACAGTTTTAGACCTGTGCTTCAGACCATCTAAATCCTTGATTATGGGATCAGACTCGCGGACAGCTCCCGTCTTGGCGTCGGCGGCTGGAGATTTGCTGTGTTCCTTTTCCTCTGTAGCGGGCACGATCGGAATTTTTATCTGCGTTGATTCCGGCGCTGCCGACTGTTTGACCGGCTTGTTGGATTCTTCGATTTTGCTTATATATGCGCGGTCCACACCAAACACCCCGCCATACGCATCGAACATGAGCTGTGTTCCCTCATACCAGTAGCGCCCTGTAACAAACTCGTTGCCATTTGCCAGTTTAATGACATAAGCCGCGTCTGCTGTACCAGAATAGGTTAAGCAAAGCGCGATTAATAAACTCGCCGGCAATTTCTGCATTGCAAATTCCAGTAGTGAAATTTTACCATTGTCTCTCAGTCCCGTCAAAACTCCGCTCAAGAGGCGAAGTGATTCCGCTGACGCAACCTGTTAAGCATAATCATCTTCGTTTTGGCCAAGAGAAGTCTCTCCGACGTGCTCGAACAAGGCAAGGCGGACGGCGCCATCGCCGAGTTTCAGCGGGCCCTCAGTCTGGATCCCAAATACTTTCCCGCTCGCCTCGACCTGGCGTATGCTTATGAGCGCGCGCATAAGATAGAAGATGCGATGGAGGCATACCGAGAAGCCATCAATTTTCAGCCGCGAAATTTCTTCGCCCACAATAATCTGGGTGTGCTCTACGACAAGAAGGGACTGCATGACACGGCGATTCGCGAGTTTGAAACTGCCCTCGCGATCGAGCCGGGCAACGCGATGGCGTTGAAGAATCTTGAAACCCCTAAAAGAACCAAGCGGCCATAAAGCCGCGTGAAGCACAGATCCTGCAGGCGGAAAGAGAGGCGCAAGCCCAACCTAATGATCCGCAGGCTTCTTACAATCTGGTTCGAGTCTACGCTTTCTATGGTAAAAAAGAACTCGCTTACGAATGGCTCACGAAGGCTCTGAAGCAGGGCTACAAGGATATCGGTTATCTGCGATCCGATCCGGCTCTGCATAGCATACGGGACGAAAGAAACTTCCAACTGCTATTGCGACCGTACAGTCCTTAAAAACGAAGAATCGCGCAAGTGCTGCGCATTACCGCTTAATCTTTTTCCCACATCACCGTCTGTAATCGGCTAGGAAATTGTTCGCTGCTGAAATTTGGAATATGCATGTCACTGTTCTAAATTCCTTTTGTCCGACATAATGGGACAAAAGATGCCAACGAAGTACAGAAAAGATCTTTAACGGAAACGCCAGCCTACAAGTCTAACTACCTTTTCGCGTCTCGCAGAAACTCCAATCCTAGGTATTGACATGCCCCCTGCCCGCACGTATTTTCCGCGAGCGCAGGAGGGACGTCATGAACTCCAAATCCAAGCATGGCTATTCTCTGATCGAGCTGGTCGCCACCATGGCTCTGGCAGGCATTTTAGCTGCGATCGCTCTGCCGAGCTGGAACAAGCTACTTCCTTCCTACCAGCTCGACAGCTCGG
>Ga0209889_1000233_pt1 | contig 13911 bp, 12 predicted proteins | sample GWRWN1_0_10_FD_187233 | JGI IMG/M metagenome (GOLD analysis project Ga0209889, IMG submission 187233) | Riverbed sediment microbial communities from areas with no vegetation in Columbia River, Washington, USA - GW-RW N1_0_10 (SPAdes)... | ecosystem: Environmental > Aquatic > Freshwater > River >... | reverse complement strand
GGAGCAGGAGGGCGGGACCGCCAACATCGACTGGGGCCCCAACTGCGACACCGACACGGGCAAGATCAAGCTCGTCTCCACGTATGCGCCGCCCTGCGTGGAGCCGTTCGAGGGCGACAACGGTGGCGCCACGTCGCCGGGGGTCACGGCCGACACCGTCAAGGTGGTGGAGTACATCGCCGACCCGGCACTCGACCCGCTCACCGCCGCGACCGTCGAGGGCGCGGGCGCGGACGTCAACCCCCAGACGAACGCCGAGACCGTCAAGGGCTTCGCCGATCTCTACAACAAGCTGTACGAGACCTACGGCCGCCGGGTCGACGTCGAGACCTACACGGGCACCGGCGCCGGCGACGATCTGGAGGCGGCCAAGGCCGACGCCATCGCCATCGCCGATAAGGACCCTTTCATCGTGATCGGCGGCCCAGGACAGGCCGGCCCCGTCTTCGCCACGGAGCTGGCCTCCCGCAGCATCATCTGTGCCGGCACGTGCGCCGTCGGGATACCTCAATCCATAGTCGACGAGTACAAGCCCTACATCTGGCAGCTCGGCCCGGTTCCCGACCAGGCGGCGGCCCTGGCGGCCGAGATGATCGGCAAGCTGGCAGGTCCTGGCAAGGCCGAGTACGCCGGTGACGACGCCACCCGTGCCGAGGACCGGGTCTACGGGCTGTTGCACTACGACACGCCCGACGGCGACCACGAGCAGGTGTTCGAGGAGCTGCGCGACCAGCTCGCCGACAACGGCATCGAGCTGGCGACCGACATCGAGTTCACCCTCGACCTGGCCCGGGCGCAGGAGAACGCCCGCACCAACATCGCCCGCCTGAAGGACGCCGGCGTGACCACCATCATCTATTACGGCGACCCGCTCACGCCGGGCTCCCTGACCAAGGAGGCGACGGCCCAGGGCTACCACCCAGAGTGGATCATGGGCCCCACGTTCCTCATGGACACGTCGCTGTTCGCCCGCTTGACCGACATGCAGCAGTGGAAGAACGGCTTCGGCATCTCGCTGATCGCCGCCAGGGGCGTCCAGGAGACCATCAGCGCCTTCCGCATCTGGGACTGGGCCTACGGCGGCCTGCCACCCAACAACACCGCCAACCTACTCAACGCCGGCATGCTGACCACGGTGTTCCCCGGCATCCACCTCGCCGGGCCCGAGCTAACGCCCGAGACGTTCCGCGACGGGCTGTTCCGGTACCCGCCCTCCGGTGGTGGGCCGACCCAGGCGCAGATCTCTCGTGGCGACCACGGGATCTGGCCCGACACCGACTACGGCGGCAGCGACGACGCCACCATCGTCTGGTTCGACCCCACGGTCAGCGGCGAGGACGAGGTCGGCAACCAGGGCGTCGGCCTCTACCGCTACGCCAAGGGGGCCCAGCGTTACACGTTGGGCCATTTCCCCGACACGGTCGAGGAGGCCGGCCTGTTCGACAACCAGGCGTCGGTGACGATCTTCGACCAGGTTCCGCACGAGGACGACACGCCCGATTACCCGCCACCGCAGTAATCGGGGGCGTGACCGGCTGATCGGCTGCAGGGGACGTGACGATGGCGAGCACCGAGGAGACCGCGGCGGCCGGCGGCGGGCCGGCCGCACCGCCGCCGGCCGGGCGATCCGGCTGGAAGCGGGTCGCGAGGCGCTACGGGCCGATCGCCGTCGTGGTCGCCCTCGTCGCTGCCGCCGCCCTGGTCTTCGGTCGTAGGGGAGACGACGGCGGCGACGACGAGGCGGCGGATGGCGGGGCCACCTCGAGCCAGGAGGATCTGATCCTCTCGGGTCCCATGACACCGCAACGAGCCGAGCTCGAGGGTGAGACCGACGTCGACTTCGGGCCCAACTGCGACCCGGCGACCGGCAAGCTCAGGCTGCCCACGGTCTACGCGCCGCCGTGCGTCGTGCCGTTCGACGGCGACAACGGCGGGGCCACGTCGCCGGGGGTCACGGGCGACAGTGTGAAGGTCGTCGTGTACGTGTCGGACCCGGCGATCGACCCGGTGGGCAGTTCGCTGATCGCCGGCGCCGGGGCCAACCTCGATCCGGCGGTGGCCACCGAGACGATGAGCGACTACGCGGATGTCTTCAACGCCGTCTTCGAGACGTATGGTCGGCGCGTGGACCTCGAGTTCTACACCGGAACTGGTGCGGCCGACGATCAGACCGCCGCCCGAGCCGACGCCGTCGCCATTTCCGAGCAGGAGCCCTTTGCCGTCCTCGGCGGACCGCTCCAGGTGCAGGCTTCGTTCAGCGAGGAGCTGGCGGCCCGAGGTGTGATCTCGATCCCGGCGCAGCCGTTGCCGCAGAGCGTCACCGTCGACAACTACCCCATGATCTGGGGGGTCATCACGCCCACCCAGGCCGCCACGCTGGCCGCGGAGGCGATCGCCAACCTGGTGGGTCCCGGTCCGGCCGAGCTTGCGGGCGATCCAGCGTTGCAGGGCGAGGAGCGCGCCTACGCCGTGGTGCACTACGACACGGCCGACGGCAGCTACGAGGAGTCGTTCGACGCCCTGCGGGACGGCTTGGCCGACGGAGGCATCGAGCTGACGACGGACATCCCGTTCGTGCTGGACCCCAACCGGGCCCAGGAGGACGCGCGGACGATGATCACCCGGCTCAAGGAGGCGGGGGTGACGACCGTCATCTTCACCGGCGACTTCCTGATGCCGCAGTTCCTGACGACGGAGGCGACTGCGCAGGATTACTTCCCGGAGTGGATCCTGGGCCCGAGCCTCCTCGCCGACACCGCCATCTTCGGGCGGTCGTACGACCAGCGGCAATGGGGCAACGGGTTCGCCATCGGCTACGCGGGGACCCCCGGCAGGACCGAGGACGGCACCGCGTACACCATTTACACGTGGGCCTTCGGCGGCAAGGAGCCCCCGAGCAACATCTACGCCGTGCTCGAGCCAGGGCTGCGCGACGTGTTCACGGGCATCCAGCTCGCCGGGCGCGAGCTGACGCCCGAGAGCTTCCGCGACGGCATGCTGCGCTACCCACCGACCGGTGGCGGCCCGACCCGGCCACTCGTGGCTCGTGGCGACCAGGGCGTCTGGCCCGAGTTCGACTACGGGGGCGGCCCGGACGACATCACCCTCATGTGGTGGGATCCGGAGGCGCCGAGCGTCGACGAGGTCGACAACCAGGGCGTCGGAAGCTACCGGTTCGCGAATGGTGGCGAGCGTTACGGTCCGGGCGAGCTGCCCGATTCGCTCGTGGCGGCCGGCCTGTTCGACGAGGGATCGTCGGTCGTCGAGTACGACGAGCTTCCGGCGGAGGATCGTCCGCCCGACTACCCACCGCCGGACCTGTCCGCAGCTTCGCCCTAGTGGGCGCGGGGTCCACTACAGCGCCTGGCCGACGGCGTGGATGAGTAGCCCGGCCAGGCCGCCGACCACCGTGCCGTTGATGCGGATGAACTGGAGGTCGGGACCGAGCAGCAGCTCGAGGCGGTCGGCGGTTTCGCGGCCGTCCCAGCGAGCGACGGTGCCGCTGACGATGGTGCCGATCTCGTCGGAGAACTGGTCGGCCACGTAGCGCACTCCGGTCTCGATGGCGTGCTCGGCCCGCTCTGCCAACCGCGGATCGTCCCGCAGCCGCACGCCGAGCGAGGCGATGGCGTCGGCCAGGCGGCGGCGCAGTTCGGAGTCGGGGTCGTCCGCCTGGGTGCGCAGGCCCGCCTTGATGTCTCGCCACACCCGCGCCACCCACTCGCGCAGCTCCGGCTGCGACAGCAGCTCGGCCTTGAGCTCCTCACCCCGGGCCAGCATCTCGGGCGAGGTCTGCAGGTCGTCGACCAGCCGCCGCACCCGGGCGTCGACGTCGCGGCGCAGCTCGTGGTTGGGGTCCTCGGCCACCTGATGGAGCAGGTGCCCGGCCCCGACGAGCAATCGCTCGAAGATGCGGTCCTCGACGGCCCCGGGCAGCCACCACGGGGCCTCGTCGGCGAACCGCGCGCGCAGGCTGGGCTCGTTGTCGCGCAGGAACCGGTCGACCGACCGGAGCATCACGTCGAACACCTCCTGGTGCCGTCCGTCCTCGGTCAGGAGCTGCAGCGTGCGCCCCGCCACCGGCGCCAGGGGCGTGGTCTCGATCCGATGCCGCGCCGCGTCCTCCAGAGCCCGGTGGACCTCCTCGTCGCGCAGGAGGTCGGCGACGGTCACCGAGGCGTCGGCGAGGTGGCGGGCCAAGCGCGCGGCGTTGGGCGGCTGCGCCATCCAGGCGGCCATGCGGGGCACGACCAGGGCCGAGTGCACCCGCTCGGCGATGATCTCGGGCGTGAGGAAGCTGTTCTGGACGAAGTCACCGAGGGTCTCGCCGAACTGGTCCTTGCGCGTGGGGATGATCGCGGTGTGGGGGATGGGTATGCCCAGCGGGTGGCGGAACAGCGCCGTGACGGCGAACCAGTCGGCCAGCGCGCCCACCATGGCGGCTTCCACCCCGGCCTCGACGTAGCCGACCCAGCCGGCGTCGCTGCCCCACAGCTGGAGCGCGACGAATCCCAACGTGACCGCCACCAGCAGGCCCGTCGCCCGTCGGCGGGTCGTGCGTAGCCGCTGCCGCTGGGCGGCGACGTTGGCCGGCTCCTGGGAGGACGGTGGCGGCGCCGCCTCCGGCACCGCGATGTCGACGGACGTCATGAGGGCAGGTGTAGCAACCCGCGTCCCGGCGTGCCGGGATCCGTCACATTCGAACGCCGCAACCCTGGTTCAGAACCGCAGCCTCGCCCGGATGGGCCTGTGGTCGGACATGACCTGGCGGAGCACCTGCGCCTCGACCACCTCGACCGGCCGGCTCACCAGGATGTGGTCGGTCTGGCTGTGGGGCCGCCGCGCCGGGTACGTCCGACCCCGGACCGCTCGCCGCCAGCCACGGCCCGCTAAGCGATCGACGCACCATCCCCACATGTTCATGTCGCCCGCCAACGCCGCCGGTCGGTCGGCGTTTGGCAGCGTCCGACGGAGTGAGGGAGCCAGGCGCCAAACCGGGTCCTTGAGCAGCGGTAGGTGGGTGCCGCACACGGTGAACGGTCGCCCGGCCACGTCGACGGTGGTAACGAGCAGCGCCCGGCGCCCGGGATCCCGCGGCAGCTGTGGTTCCAGGGGGACTACCCGGGTGTCGACCACCGCGAGGCGCGACAGGACCGCGACCTGCCAATCGCCGTCGCCGGCGTCGCCCGACCGGGTGATCAGACGTATCTGGTCGTGGCACTCGGCCCGGGCCACCGCGAACGTGGCGGCGACCCGGTAGCCGAGGGCGGCGGCCACCGCCAGCACGTCGCCGTCCTCGCCGTCCGGTACCCAGGCCTCCTGCAGCACCAGGACATCGGTGTCGATCTCCTTGCAGGCCGTCACGACGTCGTAGAAAGGCGCGTCGTGGCCACCGCTGCCCCTGCCCATGTGGAGGTTGAAGCTTCCCAGCGTCAGCTCCGCCATCGCCGCCAGGATGGCACGGCGCCGGCCGGGGCGGCGGTCGTCAGCCCCTCTGGTCGAAGGGGACGCGCTGCTCGGGGGTGGGGGGCCCGTCGGGGAACGCGAGGATCATGACCTGGGCGGCGTGAGCGACGAGTTGGCCGGTCTGATCCCACGTCGCCATCTCGACCGACGCGTAGCCATCGCTCGCCCCGCGGGCGCGCAGATGGGCCAGCAGCCACTCTGATCGTGCCTCGGCCAGCAGGTGAACGGTCAGGTCGGCACTCGGCGGTAGCCACTGGGGCTGCCCCGGGCCCATGCGTTCGCCGACCGACGATGGCATGAGGTCGCACAGGGCCACGACGGCAAACGGGTCCAGGGTGCCGTCCGCCAGCATGGGTGGCTCGTCGAAGCGGTACCAGCAGGCGCAATCGGAGCTGGTGGGTACGTAGTCCTCCCAGGGTGGGTGGCCGAGGGCGGGCCGGCCCTCGACGTTCTCCCAAAACGCGAAGGGCGGCCGTCGCTCGAATTCGGCCGCCTCCGGTGGCAGCGGATCCCGAAACGACGGGCATTCGTGCGGGGGCGGGACCTCGGGCATCCGGAGGTCCGTGAACTCGAAGCCAGTGCGCGACCGCCCGAACACGGCAACAGTCGTGTGCCCAGCGTCGCTCCCCGGGGCGCGCAGTTCGACCATCGCCTGGGAGATCGACCGCCCCCGCCGCAGCACACTCACGTCGGCGATGACCGAGCCAGAGGGCACCTGGCCCGCGAACACGGTGGTGAGCGACCGCAGCCGCTGGTCGGGATCGTCGAGCTCGACCGCCATGGCCTTGGCCGCGATTGCGACCATCATCCCGCCCTGGGGAACGGTCGGGCAGTTCCAGCGAGGATCGACGTCGACGCGGTAGCGGCCCGGCGCCGCCGGCTCGGCCACCAGGGTGGTCTGCTTGGCGAAGGGGGTCACACAGCGATTCTTGCCGCGGGACCGGTTGCCTGCGCCACCAATTCCGCGGCAGGAACGGGGTACGGTGGGGCAGACAACCCACCACGCGGGAGCTCGGGCGACCGGGCTGAGAGGGCGCACGAGGCGCCGACCGCCGAACCTGATCCGGGTAATGCCGGCGAAGGGAGTGATGCTGCATGGGCATCCGCCGCAAGTCCTACGTTGCGGGGACCCGCACCGACGTGCGCGTTCCGTTCTGCGAGGTCGTGCTCGATCCGCCCAACGAGCCCGTCCGGCTCTACGACACCAGCGGACCGGGCAGCGACCCGCATGCCGGGCTCGGGCCGCTCCGCGCGCCGTGGATCCACGAACGGGCCGACGTCGAGCACTATGCGGGGCGGGTGGCGACGTTGCGCGACGACGGCCGCGCTTCACAGCGCGCCGGCCAGTCGGGCGCCGAGGCGTTCCCAGGCGAGGGCGCTCGGCGTCCCTGCCTGCGGGCCGCGTTCGGGCGCACCGTCACCCAGATGCACTACGCCCGCCGGGGAGAGATCACGCCCGAGATGGAGTTCGTGGCGTTGCGCGAGGGGATGGACCCCACCTTCGTGCGCGACGAGGTGGCGCGGGGCCGGGCCATCCTCCCGGCCAACGTCAACCATCCCGAGTCGGAGCCGATGATCATCGGGTCCCGGTTCCTGACCAAGATCAACGCCAACATCGGCACGTCGGCGGTGACGTCGTCGGCGGCCGACGAGGTCGACAAGCTCACGTGGGCCACCCGCTGGGGTGCGGACACGGTGATGGATCTGTCGACGGGACGAGACATCCACACCACGCGAGAGTGGATCATCCGCAACAGCCCGGTGCCCATCGGCACCGTGCCCATCTATCAGGCCCTCGAGAAGGTCGACGGCACACCCGAGGAGCTCACCTGGGAGCTGTTCCGCGACACCGTCGTCGAACAGGCCGAACAGGGCGTCGACTACATGACCATCCACGCCGGCGTGCGGCTGCGCTACGTGCCGCTGACGGTGGACCGCGTGACGGGGATCGTGAGCCGGGGCGGGTCGATCCTTGCGGCGTGGTGCCTGGCTCACCACCAGGAGAACTTCCTTTACACCCGCTTCGACGAGCTCTGCGAGATCTTCGCCGCCTACGACGTGGCCTTCTCGCTCGGCGACGGACTGCGGCCCGGTTCGATCGCCGATGCCAACGACGACGCCCAACTGGCCGAGCTGGCCACCCTCGGCGAGCTGACCGACAAGGCCTGGGCGCACGACGTGCAGGTGATGATCGAAGGGCCGGGTCACGTGCCCATGCACAAGATCAAGGAGAACGTCGAGCTCCAGATCGAGCTGTGCCACGAGGCGCCCTTCTACACGCTGGGCCCGCTGGCCACCGACGTGGCACCCGGTTACGACCACATCACGTCTGCCATCGGGGCGGCGATGATCGGTTGGTTCGGCACGGCCATGCTCTGTTACGTCACGCCCAAGGAGCACCTCGGCCTGCCCGACCGCGACGACGTCAAGCAGGGCGTGATCGCCTACAAGATCGCCGCCCACGCCGCCGACGTGGCCAAGGGGCACCCGGCGGCACAGGTGTGGGACGACGCGCTGTCGAAGGCGCGCTTCGAGTTCCGTTGGCAGGACCAGTTCGACCTGGCCCTCGATCCGGAGACCGCCCGCGCCTACCACGACGAGACCCTGCCGGCCGAGCCGGCCAAGACGGCGCACTTCTGCTCGATGTGCGGTCCCAAGTTCTGTTCGATGGCGATCACCGACAAGGTGCGCGAGTACGCCGCCGAGCACGGCGTCGCCGCCGGGCCCGAGGCGCTCGAGCTCGGCATGGAGGAGAAGGCGGCGGAGTTCGTCGCCGCCGGCGGGGACGTCTATGTCGAGGACCCAGCCCCCCGGGGCCCGAGTAGCCCTCGGGAAGGGGCCGCGGCTCCTTGAGCTTCGACGACGCGCCGGGGCGGTCGCTCGGACGACTGCACGTGCTGGTCGACTCGCTGATCGTGGCCGAGGCGGCCCTGGAGGGCGGCGCCCCGACACTGCAGGTGCGGATCAAGACGGGCACCGACGCCGACCGCCTCCACCTGAGCGAGGCCATCGCGGCTCGGTGCCGGGCGGCAGGCGCCACCTGCCTGGTTAACGACCGGGCGGACGTGGCGCTGGCGGTGGGGGCCGACGGCGTGCACCTGGGCGCCGAGGACCTGCCGGTGGCCACGGTACGGCGGCTGGTGGGGCCGGACCTGTTCGTCGGGGGGACCGCCCGCGACCCGTCGATGGCCCGGCGCCTGGTCCACGAGGGAGCGAGCTACCTCGGTGTGGGCCCGACGTTCCCCACCAAGTCGAAGGCGGGGCTGCCGGAACCCATCGGCGTCGGCGGAGTGCGAGCGGTGGCGTCGGCCGTGTCGGTCCCCGTCATCGCCATCGCCGGGATCACCGCCGAGCGGGTGGACGAGGTGATGGCGGCGGGAGCATGGGGCGTGGCCGTGATCGGCGCCATCTCCGATGCCCCGGATCCCCACAGCGCCACCCACGAGATGATGCTGGCCGTCGCCAAGGCGGTCGAGGCGCTGGGGGGTGCACCGGCGTGAGCCCCGACGTGGTCGTCGTCGGCGGTGGTGCGATAGGGCTGACGTCGGCATGGCGGCTCGCCCAGCGGGGCGCGGTCGTCACCGTGGTCGACCCCGATCCGGGGGGCGGGGCGTCTGGCGTGGCGGCGGGGATGCTGGCGCCGATCACCGAGGCCCGCATGGGGGAGGAGGCGCTGCTCAGGCTCAACCTGGCGTCGTGGTCTCGTTGGCCGGGCTTCGTGACCGAGATCGAAGGGGCGTCCGGCGCGGGGATCGGCTATCGCGCCGAGGGCACCCTGGTGGCGGCGCTCGACGCCGACGACCGGACCGCCCTCGACGAACTGGCTGCCCGGCACCGGGCGATGGGCCTCGACGTCACCCCGTTGCGAGGCCGCGAGGTCCGCCGCATCGAACCGGGCCTGGCCCCGGGGGTGCGGGCCGGATTCCTGGCCGCAGGCGAGCGGTCGGTGGACCCGCCGGAGCTGGTGGAGGCGCTACGCCGGGCGGCAACCGCCTTGGGAGTCGGCTTCGTGGAGGCGACGGTCGAGCGGATCGCAACGGCGCCGACGGGTGAGCGCGTGACCGCCGTGGTGCTGGCCGACGGGGCGACGCCCCACCAGATCGACACGGCGACGGTGGTGCTGGCGGCCGGATGCAGATCCGGCGCCATCGCCGGGCTGTCGGACGCGGCGCGCCCGCCGGTTCGTCCGGTCAAGGGCGAGATCCTCACGCTGCGTCAGCCTCCGGGACCGCCGCTGGTCACGCACATCGTTCGGGGCCTGGTCCACGGGTTCACGGTGTACCTGGTCCCTCGGGCCGACGGCCGCCTGATCGTCGGCGCCACGGTGCAGGAGCGCGGCTGGGACACCAGGGTGACGGCGGGTGGCGCGTACGAGCTGGTGCGCGACGCGCTGGCGCTGGTTCCCGGGCTCGACGACGCCGAACTTGTGGCAGTCCGTGCCGGACTGCGGCCGGGGACGCCCGACGACCTGCCGCTGATCGGTCGGAGCGCTATGGAGGGCCTGGTGGTTGCGACCGGGCACTACCGCAACGGCATCCTGCTCACCCCGATCACGGCCGAGGCAGTGGCCGCGGCAGTGGCTGGCGATCCGCTGCCACCGGAGGTGGCCGCCTGCGATCCCCGGCGGTTCGGCGAGGCCACCGGTGTGCTCGTTCCTGCGTCGTTTTCTCACGAGCTCCGCATTGGAACGGCTCCGGTTCCCGGCGAGCGGGAGGGGGCACCGACGTGAGCGATCTGCTGACTGTCAACGGCGACGGTGTGCCGGTCCCGGCGGGTACCACGGTGTCGGAGCTGCTCGCCTTGCTCGACATCGAACCGCGGGGTGTGGCGGTGGCCGTGGACGGCGAGGTCGTGATCCGCCGGACCTGGGGGGAGCGTTCGCTGGCGACGGGCGAGCGCGTCGAGATCCTGTCGATCGCCCAGGGAGGCTGACGTGCGAGAGATGCTGACGTGACCACCATCGAGCTGCATTCGGATCCCCTGGTGATCGCCGGCGAGTCGTTCCGGTCGCGGCTGATCCTGGGCACCGGCGGCGCCCCCAACCTCGAACTGCTCGAGGAGGCGCTGACGGCGTCGGGCACCGAGATCACCACCGTGGCGTTGCGCCGTGTCGACCCGTCCGCACCCGGCTCGCTGTTCGAGGTGCTGCGCCGCACCGGCATCCGCCCCTTGCCCAACACCGCCGGCTGCTTCACCGCCCACGACGCGGTGCGGACCGCGCAGCTGGGTCGGGAGGCACTGGAGACGGACTGGGTGAAGCTCGAGGTCGTGGCCGACGAGCGCACCCTCCTGCCCGACCCCATCGAGCTGCTCGACGCCGCCGACCAGCTCGTCGACGACGGATTCGTGGTGCTGGCGTACACCAACGACGATCCGGTGTTGGCGCGCCGCCTGGAGGAGGCCGGTGTCGCCGCCGTCATGCCGCTCGGTTCTCCGATCGGGAGCGGCATGGGTATCCGCAACCCCTACAACCTGGCCATGATCCTCGAGGCCGCCGGCGTGCCGGTGGTGCTCGACGCCGGCGTCGGCACTGCGTCGGACGCCGCGCAGGCCATGGAGCTGGGCTGCGACGCCGTGCTGCTGGCCACCGCCGTGACCCGCGCCCGCGACCCGGTCCGCATGGCCAGCGCCATGCGCCACGCGGTCGAGGCCGGCCGGCTGGCTCGCCGGGCCGGCCGCATCCCCAAGCGGCTCTACGCCGAGGCGTCGACCAGCGACGAGGGCCTGGCCGACATGGGGTGAGCTCATGACGCTCCCTGCGCTGATGGTCCTCACCGACCGCCACATGGCGGCGGACGCCGGCCACGACTTGGTCGAGGTCGTGGTGGCGGCGGTCGGCGCCGGTGCGCCCACGGTCCTGCTGCGGGAGAAGGACTTGCCGCGAGCCGACCGTCACAGCGTGGCGGTGCACCTCCGGGCGGCAACGGCCGGCGCGGGGGCGACGCTCATCGTCGCCAGCGATGTGGCACTGGCCCGCCGGGTGGGGGCCGACGGCGTGCACTTGGCCGGCGGCGATCCCTGGCCCGATGACCCGGCTGCCGGTCTTCGGGTCGGACGGTCGTGCCACACGCCGGGGGAGCTTGTGACCGCGGCCACGCGGGGCACTGCCGACTACGCCACGTTCTCGCCCGTGTTCGCCACGGCGTCCAAGCCGGGCTATGGACCGGGGCTGGGCATCGACGGGCTGGCGGCCGGCTGCTTGGCGGTCGCCGGGGTCGGGTCACGGTTGGCCGTCTACGCGCTCGGGGGGATCGGGCCCGGGCAGGCCGCGGCATGTGTGGCTGCCGGAGCTACCGGCATCGCCGTGATGGGGATCGTCATGCGGGCGGACGATCCGGGCGCGGTCGTGACGTCCCTTCGCGACGCGATGGCTGACGCGGGCTCGGGAGCGCTGGCTAGGAGGGCCGATGCCTGACGGACGGGAGACGCCCGCAGTGGCGCTGACCATCGCCGGGTCGGACTCGGGCGGCGGTGCCGGCATCCAAGCCGACCTGGTGACGTTCGCGGCGCTGGGGGTGCACGGCGCCAGCGCCGTCACCGCCCTGACCGCACAGAATACGGTCGGGGTCGTGGGCGTGCACGTGCCGCCGGTCGAGTTCCTGAGGGCGCAGCTCGACGCGGTGCTCGAGGATCTGCCGGTGGCGGCGGTCAAGACCGGCATGCTGGCCACCGAAGAGGTGGTCCTGGCGGTGGCCGACTACGCAGCCGCCGGCCGCTTGCCCAACCTGGTGGTCGACCCCGTTCTGGTGTCGTCGACCGGTGCCCGCCTGCTCGATCCCGGCGCCGAGACCGCGTACCGCGAGGCGCTGTTCCCTCACGCCCTCGTCGTCACGCCCAACACTCGCGAGGCGCAAGCGCTGCTCGGTTTTCCGGTCGAGTCGCTCGACGACGCCGGTCAGGCCGCCGGGAAGCTGGCGGAGTGGGGCCCCCAGTGGGTGGTGGTCAAGGGCGGGCACTTGGAGGCGGACGACGCGGAGGTCATGTCCTGCGACGTGGTGGTCGAATCCGCCACCGGCGAACTCGCCGAGCTGTGCTTGCCCCGCATCGCGACCCGCAACGACCACGGCACCGGCTGCAGCTTCGGTGCGGCCATCGCCGCCGGGTTGGCCCGGGGCTCGCCCATGCCCGAGGCATTGCGAGCCGCCAAGCGCTTCGTGCACGAGGGCCTGGAGCGGTCGGCCCGTTGGGCGCTGGGTGCCGGCCACGGCCCGGTCGGCAAGCTCGGCGGCTGGTCGTAGTCGCGCTCATAGAGCAGCCCGAGCCGGCGGTCCGCCCTGCGTCGTCGCCGGCAGCCCGCCGCGCCAGCGCTCGGCGACGCGCATCGAGGCCTGGCCTGGAGGGCAGTCGACGAAGTGGTCGCAGTGGTGGCAGGCGTGACCGGGCGAGGCGTCGGCGGGATCGAAGCCGCGCTCGACGGCGATGGCGCGCAGCGCGACCACGGCGGCGACCCGATCGGCGCCGAGGGCCAACAGCTGGTGGTCGACCGGGACCGTGACCCGCTCGCCGGTGTCGCCGGCGGTGACCAGCACGGACGCCGGTACGACCCCGATGCCCAGGGTGCCCGCAGCCGCCTCGAACGCCGCCCGGTCCCGGATGGCGCCATCGTCGCCGGTTGTCACCCGGTGGACGACCAACCCGAACCCGCCGGCGCCGGTCACGCGCCCCAGGCGGGCGTCGGCGCCGCACGCCACCGTCACCGGCGAGCCCTTGTCGGGACGCCAGGATGGCGACGGGCCCGCCACGGGGCCGGGGGCGTTGAGCACCGTGAGCCGTGTCGGGAGCGGCCAGCCCAGCACCCGGACAAACCCGGCCAGCCAGCGACCGGCCGTGGCGGCCACGGCGGCCAGGGTGGCGGAGTCGCCGGCCTCCCAGGTTTCGCAGATCCAGTCGCCCACGCTCGACCGCCCGGTCGGCGGCGTCCTGCCGGCGCCGGCTTCCGGCGGCGACCGCAGCGCCAGCATCCACGCCCGGATGGTGTCGAGGGGCATGGGCAGCGTCGGTGGCCGGCCCGCCAGGTCGGCCTGGGCGACGTGGTGAGCGAGCGCGGCCCGCCCGCAGGCGCCGGCGGCGACCGGTGGCGACCAGCCGGGGAATCCCCAGCCGTGCTCACCGCGACCGCGGTAGCGGGCCGGGCACGTCGCGGCCTCGAGGGCCGCCCCCCACCCGACGTAGACGTCTCCCACGGGAACCCCGACGCCGGCGAGCGCGTCGGCGATCCGCTCGGCCACGCCGGCCCGCAGGCGCTCGGCGGTTCCCACCGGGTCGTCGACGGTCACGACGCGTCCGCCGCCCCGGGCCGCCAGCCCCGGCCCACCGGGCAGCCCGGCCGCACCGGGCAATGCTGGCAGTGGGCGCCGGGGCACATCGCCGGCGGCTCGCCAGCCGCCAACCGCGCCGCAACGCCCAGGGCCTCGTCGAGTCGTTCGGCGGCGTGCTGCAGCAGCG
>Ga0209889_1000232_pt1 | contig 13921 bp, 13 predicted proteins | sample GWRWN1_0_10_FD_187233 | JGI IMG/M metagenome (GOLD analysis project Ga0209889, IMG submission 187233) | Riverbed sediment microbial communities from areas with no vegetation in Columbia River, Washington, USA - GW-RW N1_0_10 (SPAdes)... | ecosystem: Environmental > Aquatic > Freshwater > River >... | reverse complement strand
TGTCACTCCCGCCCAGGGCCCGTAGCGCTCGATGATGATCTCGTTGAGCTTGGACTTGACGTCCCCCGAGGTCGTGCGCGCCTTGAGCGTGCCGTCGCCGGATTCGATCCGCCAGTACCGATAGCCGGCCTCCACGGAGAACCGGTTCCCCAGGTCGTACAGAAGGGCGCCCTCCAGCTGGTATCCCGTTCCCCCTTCGGCCGAGGCTTTGAAGCTGGGATCCTGCTTCAGGTCTACACGCAGCGGGTGCTTGTCACTCAGATCTGACCGGGTCCAGGGCAGGTAGACCCCGCGGAGGCGAAGCCCCAGGCCCCGGTACACCGGCACCATGGCCTCCGCACCCAGCCGGATGCTCTGGAACGTGAAGGTCTCTTCGATGACGACCTTGCTCATGACTCCAGCGCCTCCAGTGCGGACTCCTTCAGGGCGGTGAACTCGCTAGACGTCACGATCTCGCGGCGTGGGCGATCACGCGCGAGGTCGGTGACGAGTGTGCGAACGATCCTCCCGGGTCGTGCGGAGATCACCATGACGCGCTGGGTGAGCAGGAGGGCCTCGTCGACGTCATGCGTCACCAGCACCACGGTCCGCGGCTCCTGCTGCAGGGCCGTAAGCAACCACTCCTGCATCCCGGAGCGAGTGATCGAATCGAGCGCGGCGAACGGCTCATCCAGGAGCAGGATGTCCTTCTGCGCCATCAGCGTCCGCAGGAACGCGACCCGCTGGCGCATCCCTCCGGAGAGCTCCGCCGGAGTCCGCTCCTCGAACCGTGCGAGACCGAACCGCTCGAACAGCGGGCGTGTGCGCTCCCTCGCATCCCTCCTCCTCACCCCTCGGTTCTCCAGGGCGATGGCGGCGTTGTCGATGGCGGTGCGCCACGGCAGCAGGAGGTCGCGCTGGGGCATGAGGGCGCATCGGCGCAGGCGCTCGTCGGGTGTGATGGCATCCTCGATCGCGATCGTGCCTTCGTTGGGTTGGATCAGCCCCGCGATCGCGGACAGGAGCGTGGACTTCCCGCAGCCGCTCGGGCCGACGATCCCCACCCGCTCGTGGCGATCGATCGTCAGGTTCACGTCGACGAGCGCGACGACCTCGCCGAAGCGCTGGTGGACCGCTCGGAGCTCGATGGCAGTGATGGGCGTCACCGCAGTTACCGTAGGCCACACCCTGGCTCCGGCCATCCCCGGTCGCCCTCCGCGGGGCGGCCCGAACGGAGCCTCGGCTGACATGCGGCATATGAGATACGAGATGCCAAGCGTTGTCAAACGGCGCCGATCCCCCGCCGGCCGCACACAGTTTGACGCCTCCGCACAGGGAGGGTAGCTTCCGCGAGATATCAGATACCTGATGCGACGTCAGGTCGGTTCACGGAAAGGGCGGGCCCGCGACCTCATGGGGAACGTGAACGAGACGCTCACGTCGGCGGCGATCTCCGAGACTGCGGCCAACGTCGCGAACGCTCTGGATCTTGATCGCGCGGTCGAGCTCGTGCAAGAGGTCTGCCGGATCCCGTCCGTCCTCGGTGAAGAGGGCGAGCTCGCGAAGTTCCTCGCGTCGGTGATGTCCGAGTCGGGTTTCGAGGACGTGCACCTTCAACCCGTGTTGCCCGACCGGCCGAACGCGACCGGGAACGTCTCCCTCGGCGAGGGCCCAAACGTGGTGTTGACCGGGCACCTGGACACGAAGCCCGTCTCCCACGGCTGGAGCGTCACCGAGCCCTTCTCGGGCGCGCTGATCGACGGGTCGGTCTACGGCCACGGTGTGATGGACATGAAGGCGGCACTGGCCTGCCAGATCGTCGCGATCGAAGCTGTGCGCGCGAGTGATCTGCCGATGCGAGGCACCCTCAGCATGGCCGCGGTCGCCGACCACATGGGCGACCAGCTCGGGTCGATCGCGTACTTCGACGCATCGGTCGCCGACCTCTGCGTCCTCGGCGAGCTGACCGACAACCAGGTCTGCCTGGGGCATCGCGGCCGCTTCTACTTCGACGTCACGACGCAGGGACGTTCCGCTCACACCTGCCACAAGGACCAGGCCATCAACGCGAATGCCCTCGCGGCTCACGCCGTTCTCGCGCTCGAGGCCTCGAAGTACGAACCCGAACTGGAGCCGTGGATCGTCGATCTGTTCGGCCCCGAGACCTACATGGTGCCGGGACGGATCTATGGGGGGCTGCCACCCGGCGGTCCGTCGATGATCCCCGATGAGTGCGTGATCCGCGTCGACTGTCGCCCACAGCCGGGCGTGACGATCGAGGACGTGCGAGCCGAGATCGACCGATGCCTCGAGGAAGCCGCGGAAGCCGACCCTCGCTTCCGCGCGGAGGTCGTGTTGGCCGATGTCAAGGCCGGCTACCTCGCGGCGCCCGAAGACGAGGTCGTCCGGTTGATGCGCGCGGCCGTGCGAGAGGTCCGAGGGGAGGATCCGCCGCTCGTCGTCGAGAACTGGCTCGGCGATACCGCGAGCTTCGGAGGGAAGGTTCCGACCGTGATCTTCGGACCGGGTGGTCCTCCCGTCTACTGTCCCGACGAGCACCTCACGGTGGAGGACATCCATGAGGCGACCAAGGTGTACGCGGTCTTCGCCGCATTGGCGCTGACCCGTCCCGAAGGGGCGTGACGACACGGCTGCCCCGGAGGGGTTCGACAACGTGCTGGACCGGTGTCTGGCGGTGCGGCCCGGGGAACAGGTCATGCTGTTGACCGACGACGGGACCGACGGCGACGTCGTCGAACGCTTGGTCGCCGGCATCGAAGCCAGGCGCGCCATACCGGTCGTGTCCCGGATCCCGATGCCTCCCCTTCCGGGTTCGGAGCCGCCCAGCTCGGTCGCCGCGGCCATGCGCGAGGCCGGCGCCGTCATCGAGCTGACGAGCCTGTTCATCGGTTCGAGCCAGGCCCGCCGGACGGCGACACAGGCGGGCGTGCGGTACCTGGCGATGCCCGGTGTGCGGTGGGAGACGTTCCGCGACGACGGGCCGCTCGCGGTCGACTTCGATGCGATCCGCGGCGATGCCGAGCGCATCGGCGATGCCTGGGGCGAGGCGTCGACGTTCCGCCTGACGACCCCGGCGGGCACCGACCTCCGTGGTTCGGTCCAGGGGAGGCCCGGAAGGGTCCTGCATGGCCTGGCGCGCGACGACGGCGACTACATGGCACCGCCGGACATCGAAGCGGGGACTGCGCCCGTCGAGGTTTCGAGCGAGGGGACCGTCGTGATCGACGCCGACCTGTTGTTCATGGGGCAGGGGCCGCTGCCCTCGCCCGTGGCCCTGGTGATCGCAGGTGGTGAGCTCGTCGCGAGCGAGGGTGAGGAGGCGGGCCGCCTCCAGGACATGCTCGCGCGCTGCGCCGACGACCGGATGCGCAACCTGGCCGAGGTCTCGATGGCGTTCAACCCGTCGGGGACCGTCTGCGGCGTTCCGATGGAGACGGAATCGGCCAGAGGCACGGCGCACATCGCGCTCGGGAACTCCATCGCGTACGGCGGGACGGTGGATGCCGTGGCGCATCTGGACTGCGTGATGCGCGAGGCCACGTTGGAACTCGACGGCCGCCCGGTGATGGTGGAGGGAGAGCTCGTGTGAGGCCGCCTCGGGTGCTCCTGGCCAAGCCGGGCCTCGACGGGCACGACCGTGGCATCAAGGTGATCGCGATGGCGCTCCGTGATGCCGGGGCCGAGGTCGTCTACCTGGGTCTCCGGCGCTCCGTGCCGGAGATCGTCCAGGCGGCCCTCCAGGACGACGTCGACGTGATCGGCATCTCCGTCCTGTCCGGAGCCCACCTGTCCCTGGTGGACGACCTCCTGAAGGCCTGCGAGGCCGAGGGCATCCGGGCCCCGGTCGTCGTCGGCGGCACGATCCCCGACGGTGACGTTCGGGCGCTGCGCGACCTCGGCGTGGCCGCCGTCTTCAGCGTCGGCAGCGGCTTGCACGAGGTGGTCGACGGCGTGCTCGCGCTGGCGTCGCCGGATCGGGTGGGCGCATGAGCGACCTGCTCGGCGCGCGGAGCGACTCGGGGATCCCGGTCCGGGAGGTCTACACCGAGGACGACGTCGGCCCCGGGCTGGCAGCGCGGCTCGGCGCCCCCGGGAACCCGCCCTTCACTCGTGGTCCATATCCCACGATGTATCGCGGCCGGCTCTGGACGATGCGCCAGTTCGCCGGGTTCGGGTCGCCGGAGGAGGCGAACGAACGCTTCCACTTCCTGCGCGAACGTGGGCAGACGGCGCTGTCCGTCGCGTTCGACCTGCCGACACAGCTGGGGTACGACTCCAGCCACCCGCTGGCCCGGCCGGAGGTCGGACGGGTCGGGGTCGCGATCGACACCGCCGACGACATGGTCGATCTGTTCGCGGGACTGCCCCTTGATCGCGTCTCGGTCAACTTCACGATCAACGCGACCGCTCCGATCATCTTGGCGATGTACCTCGTCGCCGCCGAACGGCAGGGTGTGTCCGAAGGAGACCTCGCCGGCACGCTCCAGAACGACATCCTGAAGGAGTTCCTCGCCCGCAAGACGTTCGTGTTCCCGCCCGGTCCCTCGATCCGGCTGGCGTGTGACGTGATCGAGTTCGCCTCGGGTCGGCTGCCCCGGTTCAACCCGATCTCGATCACCGGGTATCACGCCCGGGAGGCCGGCTGCGACGCGATCCAGGAACTGGCGTTGACGCTCGCATCGGCGATCGCCTATTCCCAGACGCTCGTGGACCGCGGACTGGACTTCGACGCGTTCGCGCCGAGGCTCTCGTTCCACTTCGCGACCACGATGGACCTGTTCGAGGAGGTGGCGAAGCTCCGGGCCGCTCGGCGGATGTGGGCCCGCATCGCCACCGATCGCTTCGGTGCGAAGGATCCGAACTCGGCTCGCCTGCGGTTCTTCTCCGGCAACGCGGGGACCACCCTCACGGCTCAGCAGCCGCTGAACAACATCGTCCGCTCCACGATCCAGTGCCTCGGGGCCGTGCTCGGAGGAGCGCAGTCGATCCACGTGATGGGCTTCGACGAGGCCTTCGAGATCCCGTCCGAGGAGGCCGTGACCCTCTCGCTGAGGACGCAGCAGATCGTGGCGCTCGAGTCCGGCGTGCCGCGGACGGTCGATCCGTTGGGTGGCTCGTACTACGTGGAAGCGCTCACCGACGAGCTCGAGAGGCGCGCGAACGAGCTCCTCGGCGAAATCGAGACGCTCGGGGGCGCGGTCGCCGCGCTCGAGCAGGGCGTCTCGCAGCGTTGGATCGCGGAGTCGGCGTATCGGATCGAACGGGAGATCGCGGACGGCTCCCGTCCGCGCGTCGGCGTGAACGTCTACGCGGACCCCGAGGGAACGTCCGTCGAGCTCCCCGAGCTGTTCGAGTTCGATCCGTCGATCGTCGACCGGCAGGTGGCACGCACGGCGGAGCGGATCGGGGCGCGGGACCCGCGGGCGTGCGCCGAGGCGACCGCCGCCGTCGAGGCCGCGGCCCGCGAGGGAACGAACGTCATGCCGTCGCTGATCGAGGCGGTCCGCGCGGGAGCCACGCTGCAGGAGCTGTCGGACGTGTTCCGCTCGGTGTTCGGCGAGTTCAGGGAGCCCCACCCTTGGTGAGGCGGCCCCTCGAAGGTCTGCGGGTCCTCGACCTGACGCGGTTCGTCGCGGGGTCGCAGGCGACGGCCCTGCTGGCAGCCTTCGGCGCCGACGTCGTGAAGCTCGAGGTGCCACCTGACGGCGACCCGTACCGGGCGCAGGGGACCGAGCGGCTCGGCGATCAGTCGGTGCTGTTCCTCTCGCTCAACTCGGGCAAGCGGAGCCTCGGGCTCGATTTCCGGTCGCCGCTCGCGGCCGAGGCGCTCGGCCGGCTCCTCGCGTCCTCGCACTTCCTCGTAGAGAACGCGCGACCCGGCAGCCTCGCGAGGTACGGCTTGGATTGGGAGACCGTCCACGGACGGTACCCGTCGATCGTGTACGGGTCGATCTCCGGGTACGGCGACGTCGGCCCCGCCGCTGCGCGCGGCGGGTTCGACCTGATCCTGCAGGCCGAGAGCGGTCTGATGAGCGTCACGGGCAGCGAGGGCTCGGGTCCGGTCAAGGTCGGTGCACCGGTCCTGGACGTGGGCGCCGCGTTCTGCTGTTCGTTCGGGCTCGTGGCCGCACACGTCGAACGCGAGCGCACGGGGATCGGGACGCACGTGTCCTCGTCGCTGTTGGAGTTCGCGCTGGCCTCGCTCGGCTCGCTGGCGGCGAGCACGTTCGTCTCGGGTGAGGCGCCGAGCCTGCTGGGGACACACTCTCCGACGTTCGCTCCGTACGGCGGTTTCCGCACCGCCGACGGCTGGATCGTCGTCGCGGGAGCCGGGTCCGAGGACCTGTGGGTCCGTTGCTGCAAGGTGCTCGGAGCCGACCACCTCCTGGACGACCCACGATTCGCCGACAACGCTTCTCGGGTGCGGCATCGTGACGAGCTGACCGAGGCGCTGGAGGAGATCCTTCGGCGCGAGCCCACGGCGCACTGGCTCGCTTCGCTCGAAGCCGAGGGTGTGCCGGCCGCCGAGGTCCAGGACGTCGCCCGGGTGTTCGCGGGCGAGCAGGTCCGGGCGCTCGAGGCGGTCCAGGGACTGCATCACGCGACGGCGGGCGACTACCGGGTGGTCGGCGCCCCCGTGCGGCTGGGCACCGAGAGGTTCCCGTACCCGTCCGCGGCGCCCTCGCTCGGCCAACACACGTTCGAGGTCCTGGACGAACTCGGGTTCCCTCGGGACGAGGTCGACCGGCTCGTGGCGGAGGGGGTGGCGCTCACCTCGTGAGCGATGTCACCGAGACCATCGTGCGCCGGACGGTCGAACTGGCCGAGGTGCCCGCTCCGACGGGTTCCGAGGAGGAACGCTCCGCGATCGTCAGGTCGTGGTGGGAGCTCGACGGCCTCGCCGAGGTCCGTGTCGACGGCTCGGGCAACGTCTGGGGTCGAGCGCGGGACGGCGACGGCCCGATCGTCATCCTCTGTGCACATCTGGATACCGTGTTCGGTGCCGACGTTCCGCACACGGTGCGCGTCGACGGAGACCTGCTCATCGGGCCCAGCGTCGGTGACGACTCGGTCGCCGTCGCCGCCCTGTCGGCCGCCGGGATGGCGTTGCAGGACGGGCCCCTCCCGGTGTGGCTGCTCGCGACCGTCGGGGAGGAGGGTCTGGGGAACCTCCGCGGCGTGATCGCCGCACTCGATGGTCCACCGAGGTCCGTCGCCGCGTTCGTCGCGGTCGAAGGCAACTACCTCGGTCGCGTCTCCACGATCGGCGTCGGCTCCGTGCGCCGGCGCATCCGAGTGACCGGCCCCGGTGGTCACGCGTGGGAAGACGCCGAGGTGCCGAGCGCGGTGCATCACCTCGCTCGGGTCGTGACGTCGATCACGTCTTCGCCCCGTCGCTCGGGGACGTCGGTCAACGTCGGCCGGATCGGAGGCGGCGAGGGGATCAACCTTCGGGCCGCCGAGGCCTGGTTCGACGTCGATCTCCGCGCGGACGACCCGGACGAGCTGGCAGCGCTCGCGCGCGCCATCGACGAGATCGCCCGGCAGGCCGAACCGCCGCTCGTCGTGGAGCAGGAACTGCTCGGGGAGCGACCGGCCGGCCGCATCGAACGTGATCACCCGCTCGTCCGCGCGGCGGAGCAGGCGCTCGATGAGGTGGCGATCCCCGTCTCGACCCCGCCGACGAGCACGGATGCGAACGCCGCGCACGCGCGCGGGATCCCCGCGATCGCGGTCGGCGTCACGAAGGGCTCCGGAGAGCACACGCCGCACGAGTGGATCGAGACCGGCCCGATCGAGATCGGCGTTCAGACGCTCGCGCGAACGATCGAGCGATTCGGAGAGCTGTCGACATGAGCCTCCGATCGGGTGTCGTGCTGCAAGGTGCCTATCCGCCCGCAGAGTTCCGCTCGATGGTCGAGCGGATCGATGACCTCGGGTACTCGAACCTCTGGCTGACCGACTCGTCGCTGCACGCGCGCAATTCGTACGCGTACCTCGCGTTGGCTGCGATGGCGTCGCCCCGGTTGCTGCTGGGGACCGCCGTCACCAATCCGCTCTCCCGTCACCCTGCCATCACGGCGGTCGCGGCGGCCACGCTGGACGAGATCTCCGGTGGCCGGATGATCCTCGGGATCGGGACGGGCGACCGCCCGCTCCTGGCGCTCGGGAAGCGGCCCGCGAGCCTGGCCACCGTCCGGTCCGCGATCGGCGCGATCCGCGCGCTGTGGTCCGGTGACAACGTGACCACGGCAGACCCCGCCTTCGAACTCCACGACGCGCACCTGCGTTTCGGTGCGCGGGCCGACATCCCGGTCTACGTCTCGGCGAGCGGTCCGAAGACGCTCGAACTGGCGGGCGAGATCGCCGACGGGGTGATCTTGCTCGTCGGTCTGTTCCCGGAGGCGCTCGTGTGGGCGCTCGAGCACGTCGATCGAGGCGCCGCGAAGGCCGGCCGGCCACGGCCGCACGTTGCCGTGTTCGCGTACGGAGCGATCGACGACGACGAGGACGTCGCCCTGGCCTCTGCACGTTCGATCGCCGCGTGGTTCCCGCAGACGGCCCCGGTGATCTGCGAGCTCGGAGGCCTGTCGCGAGCGCAGATCGAGCGTGTCCGGCAGCGGTACGTCGGGGGAGAGTTCCAGGAGGCGGAGGAGGCGGCGCGCCTGCTGCCGGACGAGTTCGTGCGGAAGGTGGCGCTCGCCGGCGATGTGCGCCTGGGCCGGGAGCACATCCGAGCGGTGGCGGGAGCAGGTGCCGACTCTATCCACGTGTTCCCGCTCGGAGGGCGCCGGATGCGGACGATCGAGGCGTTCTCGAGGTGCTTCGCCGAGGTGACGCAGGGAGCCGTCCGATGAGCGCCGGCTGGCGCGTGATCGGTCTGCATCACGTCGCGATCGCGCACGCCGACGATCCGACGTGCGAGACCGCGCTCTCGTCGCTGATCGGACCGCCCGCGCATGCCGAGGAAGGGCCCGGGTTCCTCGAGCGCATGTACGACCTCGGTCCGACCGCCGTGCAGACGCTGGAGGCGACCGGCGACGGCGTTGTGCGACGATTCCTCGACAAGCGCGGACCCGGATTGCATCACATCGCGTTCGAGGTGGACGCGATCGAACCGGCACTCGTCGACCTTGCCGGGCGCGGGATGCAACTCATCGATCGCGAGGCGCGTGCGGGTGCGATGGGAACGAGGATCGCGTTCCTCCACCCTGCGGCGTTCGGCGGCGTGCTTGTGGAACTCGTCGAGGAGTCCCGGCGAGCGGATGCGTCGATCGGAGGGGGGGACGTTTGATGGAGGAACGTTCCGGCTCGGAAGCAGCCGAGGCGGGGGCTGTGTTCACGGCGCGTCCCGACCGCCGGAAGATGACGGACTGGGTCTGCGACGAACTGCGAGAGGCGATCGTGAACCTCCGGCTCCGACCAGGAGAGCCGTTGCGTGAGGCGGCGCTCGCCGAGAAGCTGGGCGTGAGCAAGACGCCGCTGCGTGAAGCGTTCGCCCGCCTCGAGCAGGAAGGGCTCGTGGAGACGACCTCGTTCAAGGGCGCGGTCGTCACGGGGTACTCGGAGCGAGATCTCAAGGAGATCTACGAGCTCCGTGCGTTGCTCGAGGGGGCCGCCGCTCGATCCGCCGCCGAGCACGCCAACGATGCGACTCTTCATGCCCTGCGCGATGTCCTCGACCGGAGTCGGGCGCTTCGGGACGCGGGCGACCTGGTCGGGCTGGCCGAGCTCTTGGGTCGGTTCGATGTGATCGTCTACTCGCAGGTCACGAACGATCGGATCGGCGCGCTGATCGACAACCTTCGGGCGCATCTCACGCGGATCGGGAGGCTCACCGAGGACATCCCCGGGCGTGTCGAGGCCTCCGTCGAGGAGCACGCCGCGATCGTCGACGCGATCCTCGCGCGCAACCCCGACGAGGCGGACCGACTGATGCGGGTCCACATCGCCAGCGTGCTGACCGATCAGCTCGCGACGCGCGAGACCTCGACCGAAGGCGCGGTGACGTGATGGTGGCACGTGCGGGTGTCGGGGTGTCGTCGAGGCTCCACGACCAAGGAGCCGACGCGTGGGCGGTCGCGATCGAGCATCCGATGGTGAAGGACATCGCCGACGGATCGCTCCCGCACGAGATCTTCCGCCGGTACTTCATGCAGAACGTCCTATACCTCGAGGAGTACGCGAGGGCGATCGGCATCATCGCGGGGAAGGCCCCCGACCGTGACGCACTGACCATCTTGACGAGGTTCCTCTCGCAGATCGTCCAGCGTGAGATCCCGTCGAACCTCGCCTTCCTGGGACGACTCGGAGGTGACCCCGGGACGGTCGATGGATCCGGTGTGATGCTGCCCGTCACGTACGCGTACACGCGCCATCTGCTTTCGGCCTGCGCTCTCGGCGATTGCGCGGATGGGTTGACCGCCGTGCTGCCGTGCCAGTGGAGCTACGGGGAGCTGGCCCGCCCGCTCACCTCCAACCCACCGAGCGATCCGATCTACGCCGACTGGATCGGGATGTTCGGCAACGACGAGTACGACGCCCTGGTGGCGCAGACGACGGCCTTGCTCGATCGTCTGGTCGACCCCACCGACGAGACTCGGATGGCGGGACTCTCCCGGATCTTCGAGCGGTCGACCCTGTTCGAGGCAGCGTTCTGGGACATGGCCTACGCGAACACGGCATCCGGCGATCAGACCGATGAAGGAGGGGGACGTTGATGCGTGCGGTGCGGATCCACGAGGACCTGTCCCTGCGCGTGGACGAGATCGACGACCTGAAGGCCGGTCCCGGGGACGTGCTCGTCCGGATCCACGCTGCCGGCGTGTGCGGGACCGACCTGCACATCCTCGATGGCATGATCAAACCCGACGTCTATCCCATGACGCTCGGCCACGAGGCGGCCGGCATCGTCGAAGACGTCGGTGAAGGCGTGTCGCTGGATGCGGGAGCGGCCGTCGCCATCTACAACAAGATCTTCTGCGGCCGCTGCGAACAATGTCTGAAGGGCCGAACGAACATCTGCGACAACGAACCCGCGCAGCTGGGGTTCAACCGCGACGGCGGCGACGCCGAGTACGTGATCGTCCCCGAACAGAACGCCGTGCCCGTTCCGGACGGCGTCGATCTCGCGACGGCATCGGTCCTCACGTGCGCCGGTATGACCGCGGTGCACGCGACGAAGCTCTCCGGCCTGCGTTTGGGGGACACGGCGGTGGTCGATGGCATCGGTGGCGTGGGCATCATCGTCGCGCAGGCGGCCGCCCGCGCGGGTGCACGCGTCATCGCGATCGGGGACTCGGAGCAGAAGCTCGATCTCGCCAAGGCCCACGGGGCGACCGACGGCGTGCTCGTCGACGCGCCGGAGAGCTACGAGACCGTTCCCGACCGGATCCGTGCCCTCACGGGCGGTCGTGGCACCGACGTGTTCTTCGAGCTGGTCGGGACGACGCAGACGATGAACGCCGGGATCCGGTCGCTGGCCAAGGGTGGTCGGTTCGTGTCGACCGGCTACACGGACCAGATGCTCCAGGTCCACCCGATCGAGTTCATCTTGCCGGAGACCATCTTCGTCTCCACCGTCGCCGCGACGCGGCTGGACCTGCAGGACGCGCTCATGCTCGCGTCGATGGGTGCTCTCACGGTTCCGATCGCGGCCCGGTACCCGCTCGACGGCGTCCACGATGCCTTGGATGCGCTGCGCGAACGCAGGGTGCTCGGACGGCAGGTCCTGGATCTGACTGGCTGAAGGAGGGGGACACGCATGGCGACGACGATCTCCGAACCGCGGGTCGAGTTCCTGCACCGACCGCTCCGTCTCTACATCGAGGGGGCGTTCGTCCAGACCGACGGTTCGCTCGCGACGGTCAACCCGGCCACGGGGGCCATCCTCGCGGAGGCGCCGCTCGCGACCGAGCGCGAGGTCGATGCCGCGGTGACGGCCGCGGCCCGCGCCTTCGACACGTGGCGGTTCACGCCGGCGACACAGCGAGCCCGGCTCCTGTGGAGCCTCGCCGATCTCCTCGACGCGAACAAGGACGAATTCGCGACGATCGAGGTGCTCGACAACGGCAAGCCGATGTGGGAGGCGCAGGCCGTCGACATCGCGCTCACGATCGAGCTGCTGCGCTACTACGCGGGATGGACGACGAAGATCGAGGGGAAGGTGTTGCCGAACTCGATCCCCGGCATGTTCACCGTCGCCAAGCGTGAGCCCGTCGGGGTCGTCGCGGCGATCACCCCATGGAACTTCCCGCTGCTGGAGGTCGGGTACAAGCTCGGCCCCGCCCTGGCTGCAGGCTGCACGATCGTGATCAAGCCGTCCGAGCTGGCCCCGCTATCCACGCTCCGGTTGATGGAGCTCGTCGACGAGGTCGGCTTCCCGCCCGGCGTGATCAACGTGGTGATCGGCGGCCCCGACGTCGGTGCGGCGCTCGTGCGGCATCCCGGCGTGCAGAAGGTCGCCTTCACCGGGCAGACCGCGACCGGCAAGGAGATCATGCGGACGGCCGTGGACGGGCTGAAACGAGTCACGCTCGAACTCGGCGGCAAGAGTCCGAACATCGTATGTGCCGACGCGAACCTCGAGGCCGCGGCGAGCGGCGCGTTCGGCGGCATCTTCTTCAACCAGGGAGAAGCGTGCGTCGCCGGGTCCCGCTTGCTGGCGGAGGCGTCGGTCGCCGATGAGCTCGCGGCCACGGTCAGCCAGAAGGCCGAGGCGATCCGGCTGGGATCGGGTCTGGACCCGGACACCCAGATGGGGCCGTTGATCTCGGCCGCCCATCGGGCGCGTGTGAAGGGATACGTGGAGGCCGCCCGCGAGCAGGGCGCCGATGTCGTCGTCGGCGGCGACGACGCCACCGTCGGCGGGTTCGAGGGAGGCTTCTTCCTGAAGCCGACCGTGCTCAGCGGTGTGCGCAACGACATGAAGGTCGCCCAGGAGGAGATCTTCGGACCGGTGTTGTCCGTCATCCCGTGGAAGGACGAGGAGGAGCTGCTCGCCCTCGCCAACGGGGTCGACTACGGGCTCGCGTCGGGCATCTGGACGACCGACGTCTCCAGGGGACTACGGATCGCGGATCGATTGGATGCGGGCACCGTCTGGATCAACACCTACGGGATGTTCGACGTCGCGGTGCCCTTCGGGGGGAGGAAGCAGTCGGGGTTCGGCAAGGAGTTGGGGGAGGAGGCGCTCGAGCCGTACCTGCACTCGAAATCCGTCTGGGTGGACCTCACGTCGGCGGTGCCCCAGTCGGGGCAGGGGATCTCTCGGTAAGGAGGGGACGAGATGAGCGACCGGATGATCATCGAGAACGGCATCGTCGTGACGATGAACGACGCGGACGACGTGATCTTCGGCGGGACGATCGTGATCGAAGACGACCGCATCACCGACGTCGGGACGGCCGCCGACGTCGCCTCCCGCGTCGAGGCAAGTGGCGCGACGATCATCGACGCAACCGACAAGGCCGTGCTGCCGGGGCTGGTCGACCTCCACTACCACACCGCCATCGGGAAGGGCTGGAGCGACCATCTCCCGCTGTGGGAATACCTGGAGACCTGCTGGTACCCGATCATCCGTGCCCTGAGCCCGGAGGAAGCCTACTGGGCCGCGCTGGCCAGTTACAGCGAGTCGATCAAGTGCGGCGTCACCACGGTCAACGACATGTATCGGCGCCTCGACGGGCTCGCCCGTGCCGCCGAGGAGATCGGGATCCGCGCGGTGCTGTCGAACGACGTCGCCGACGACGAGCACGACCTGGACACGCTCGACGACAACAAGGAAGCCTTCGAGCAGTCTCACGGGAGTGCGAACGGGCGGATCGAGGTGTACATCGGCATCGAGTGGCTGCCGCTCGCATCCGAAGGCCTGCTCAAGGAAGCCCGCGCGCTGGCCGACGACCTGGGGACCGGTATCCAT
>Ga0209889_1000231_pt1 | contig 13928 bp, 9 predicted proteins | sample GWRWN1_0_10_FD_187233 | JGI IMG/M metagenome (GOLD analysis project Ga0209889, IMG submission 187233) | Riverbed sediment microbial communities from areas with no vegetation in Columbia River, Washington, USA - GW-RW N1_0_10 (SPAdes)... | ecosystem: Environmental > Aquatic > Freshwater > River >... | reverse complement strand
CCGCGGGTGCCCGAGCCTCCGCCTTCCGAGACGGAACCCGAACGCCCGCCGCCGATCACGCCGCCTGTCGGAGGTATCAATATCGAGGTGCGGGCGAGCGATGCATCCTGGGTGCGTGTGATCGCCGACGGAGCAGTGGCCTTTCAGGGTATCCTGGCGGCCGGCGACGTTCGCACGTGGCGCGCCGAGCGCTCGCTCACGATCCGCGTCGGCAATTCCGAGGTCGTGCAGGTGCTGGTGAACGGCAGGGTGTTCCAGCCCACGACTCCCGGGCGCGTCTGGGAGGAAACGATTGAAGCCCCGCAGTGACGCCGCCTGATCATGCGCGCTGAGATCATCTCCGTCGGCACGGAGCTGCTGCTCGGCCAGATCGTCGACACCAACGCCGCTTACATCGCCCGCGAGCTCGCCGAACTCGGTATCGACATCTTCTTCAAGCAGACGGTGGGCGACAACCCCGGTCGGATTCAGGACGCCGTGCGGCTTGCCATGAGCCGCGCAGACGCGATCATCATGACAGGCGGCCTGGGGCCGACCGAGGACGACCTCACCGTTGAGGCGGTGGCGGCGGCGCTCGGCGAAGAGCTGGTGCACAATCAGGAGGTCGCCGCACACATCAAGCGGTTCTTCGAGACGCGCGGTCGCGTGCCGCCGGACAGCGTGTTCAAACAGGCGCTGGTGCCGCGTACCGCGCAGGTCATCCCCAACGCGAGAGGGACCGCGCCCGGGGTCCATTTCGATCGCGATGGCCACATGATCTTCATGATGCCGGGCGTGCCGTTCGAAATGGACGGCATGATGCGCGACTACGTCCTCCCGCACCTACGCGAGCGCACCACGGGGGCCGTGATTCGTTCCGTGGTACTGCGCGTGACGGGAGAAGGAGAGTCTGCGGTCGAGGCGCGCATCAAGGACCTGATCCGCGGCACCTCGCCTACGGTGGCCCCGTATGCCAAGCTGGGTGAGGTCCACCTGCGGGTGACGGCCAAGGGATCGCCCGAGGAAGTGGCCGGGCAACTCTCGCGCGGAGTGGCGCTGGTGCGGGAGCGGTTGGGCGAGCTCGTGTACGGGACGGACAGCGAGACGCTCGAAGATGTGGTGGCGGGAATGCTGACCTCGAAGCGGCTGACGATTGCGGTCGCGGAGTCCTGCACCGGAGGGCTCCTCGCGCAGCGCTTGACGAATGTACCCGGGAGCTCGGCGTACTTCGTGGAAGGTGTGGTCGCATACAGCAACGATGCCAAGGTCGATGTGGTCGGCGTCGATCCCGGGCTCATCGAGACACATGGTGCGGTGAGCGCGCCCGTTGCCGAAGCGATGGCCGAGGGGATCCGCGCCCGTGTCCGCACGGACCTCGGCGTCTCGATCACCGGCGTCGCGGGGCCAAGCGGCGGGACCGCAGAGAAACCCGTCGGGCTGGTCTTCATCGGCCTGACGTCTTCTCGCGGAGTGCTGCACCGGCGGCTTGCCTTCGGCTCTGAACCGGGCCGCCAGGGAATTCGCCACCTCGCGTCACAGGCCGCGCTCAACCTGATCCGGCTGCAATTGCTGCGTGCATGAATGGGGCGCATCGCATCTTCGTCGCGGTGGCGCTGGAAGCATCGCTGCGCGAAGCCATCACCGACCTGGAACGGCGCCTCGAGGATGCGGGCGCGCGCCTGCGCTGGGTGAAGCCTGAGAACCTGCACTTCACTCTCCGCTTCCTCGGCCACATCTCCGACGCCCAGCTCAACCGCGTCAAGACGGCCACACGCGAAGCCGCGGAGGGGGTAACCGCATTCGGGATCGGCCTGGCAGGAGTGGGAGTGTTCCCAAACGCGCGGCGGCCGAAGGTGGTGTGGATCGGCATCCGCGAGGGGGCAGACACTCTGCGGGATCTGGCCGCACGCCTGGATGACACCCTGGCCCGGCAGCGGTTCCCCAAGGAGCCTCGGGGGTTCCAACCCCACCTGACCCTTGCCCGGGTCAAGGAACCGCGTCCCTGGGGCGATATGGGCCCCACACTGGGCCAGTTTGAGGGTGTGGAGGTAGGCCGACAGGAGGTTCGCTCCCTCCTGGTCATGGAGAGCCTTCTGCGGCCCCAGGGAGCCATCTACACACAGGTTGAGGAGGTTCCGCTCTCACCATACGAGAAGTAGTAGTGGCTCATAACGCATCCGAGTCATTGACAGGCGAACGAATGTTTGGTAGACTGCCCGCGAACAACGGCACCAAACCCCGCAGGAGGCAGCCATGAACGAGCGCCAGCGCGCCCTTGACTTAGCCGTCACCCAGATCGAGAAGCAGTTCGGGAAAGGGTCCATCATGAAGTTGGGCGAGGCCGGCAGCAAGCTTGCCGTGGAGGTAATCTCCACGGGAGCGCTCGGCGTGGACATCGCCCTGGGGATCGGCGGGGTGCCCCGGGGGCGCGTGGTGGAGATCTACGGCCCCGAGTCATCCGGCAAGACGACGCTGGGCTACCACATCATCGCCGAGGCACAGCGGGAAGGCGGGGTGGCGGCCTTCATCGACGCCGAGCACGCGCTCGATCCGAACTACGCGCGCTCAGTCGGCGTGGACGTAGACAACCTTCTCCTCTCGCAGCCCGACTCGGGCGAGCAGGCACTCGAGATCGCGGAGACGCTGGTGCGCAGCGGGGCCGTGGACGTCATCGTCGTCGACTCGGTCGCGGCGCTCGTACCGCGGGCCGAGCTCGAGGGCGAAATGGGCGACGCCCACATGGGATTGCAGGCGCGTCTGATGTCCCAGGCGCTGCGCAAACTCGTCGGCGCCATCAGCCGCTCCCGCGCCATCGTCGTGTTCATCAACCAGATCCGCGAGAAGATCGGGGTCATGTTCGGCTGCTTCCACTACAACACGCGCGTGGTGCTGGCCGATGGGACAACCGAAAAGATTGGAAAGATCGTCAACCAGCGAAAGCCCGTTGAAGTCCTCAGTTACGATCCGGCAACTGGAAGTATCCAACCACATCGGGTGGTCAACTGGTTTGATAACGGCGTTGCTGACCAGTTTTTGCAATTTGAGGTCGCAGGCGGCGCTTCAGGACGACGGAAGTTTGCGGCCACCCCAAACCATATGATCTTTACACCTCGAGGCGAAGTGCCGGCCGGCGAGCTCCGAGTTGGAGACGAGGTGCTCGTGGGAGTCGAGGATTACCGGCTCACCGATGACCAGATGCAGTTACTCCTAGGAAGCTCGTTGGGAGATGGGTCACTTCGGAAGACCGGACATGAATCCGCCGCGTTTCGTGTCGGGCACGGGCACGATCAAGAGGAGTATGTTCGCTGGAAGCATTGGATGCTCGATCCCTTCTCTCGTCCCTTGGCTCGTGTGGGCAATGGTGCAGGGTTCGACACACTATCATTCCCTGCATTGGCCGAACTCCGTCAGGAACTCTACCCTGCAGAGGGCGGGCGCACGGTCGGCACATCTGTCCTCGATAGGCTTGATGCCCGCGGCATCGCCGTATGGTACGGGGACGACGGATCCTTCGCCGGACATTTCGAGCGATGGGGTCAAGGAAAGGCAGTTGTGTATAACAAGACACTCACCGGAGAAGCTCGCGCCAGAGTCGTCGCGCTCTTTGAGCGAGTCGGAGTGGGTACACCACGCGATGATGGCCGTGGATTCTGGTTCTCAGCGGAACAGACGAAGCGCCTGCACGAACAGATTGCGCCCTATTTGCATCCCTCCGTGGATTACAAACTTCATCCGAGCCTCAGGGGACACTTCAGCTGGCAACCCGACTTGAGTGATGCGCACCTGAACGGAACGCGGCTGGCAGCCAGAAAAAATCGGCGGATCGCTCCCGCCCGTATTACTAGGGTCTACCTCAAGCCGCGGACGCGATCGACGCACCGATTCGATCTGGAGGTGGAGGGGAACCACACCTACCTCGTGGATGGGGTTGTGGTCCACAACTCCCCAGAGACGACTACGGGCGGCCGGGCCCTGAAATTCTACTCGTCCGTGCGCATGGAGATCAGGCGCACCGAGAACTTGAAGTCGGGTGACGAGGTCAAGGGAATGCGCGCGCGGGTGAAAGTCGTAAAGAACAAGCTCGCGCCGCCGTTCCGCGACTCCGAGGTTGACATCCTCTTCGGCCTCGGCATCAGCAAGGCGGCCAACATCCTCGACGTCGCCACCGCGCACGGCATCGTGCAGCGCACCGGCACCTGGTTCAACTTCGGCGAGATGAAGCTCGGCCAGGGCCGCGACAACGCGCGCGACTTTCTGGAGAGCAACCCTGAGCTGGCGCGCGAGATCGACCGGCGGGTGCGCCTGACGGTAGGACTGATCAAGTCTCCGGCTGCCCCGGAGATGCGCGAGACGAACGGCACCGGGAAGGAGCCGGCAACCAAGGTTAAGGCATAGGACGTGAAAGTCCTGCGCCTCGGACCGCCGTCGGGCAGGAGACGCCACCAGCGAGTGGTTCTCGACAAGGGGCCGATCCTGCGATTGACGCAAGAGGACGTTGCAGCGCTCCGCCTCGAAGAAGGAACGGAGCTCGACGAGGCCGCACTGAACGCGCTGCGCGCACGGGCCGACGTCGTCCGGGCGATGGAAGTGGCCCTGCGACTGCTGGCCGTTCGCCTGCGCAGCCGCAGGGAACTGGAGCAGCGGTTGAGCCGGCGCGACATCGCGCCCGCGACGGTGCGGGTGGTCGTCGAGCGGCTTGCGGCAGAAGGGTTCATCGACGACATGCGGTTCGCTCGAGCGTGGGTGCGGGGACGCCTCGCGCTGCGACCGTCCGGAGCGGTGCGGCTTCGCCGCGAACTTCTGCGCAAAGGGATTGCCCCCGAACTCATCGAGCCGGCCCTGCGTGAGGCCTTTGCCGAATCTGACGAACGCCAGCTGGCGCTGGATGTCGCCCGAGCCCGGATGCGCCGTTACCGTTCCGATCCGCCCGACGCAGCCTACCGGAGGCTGGCCGGCGTGCTCCACCGGCGCGGGTTTTCGGCGGACGCGATCGCGACGGCGCTGAGAGAGGTACTCGGCCGAACAGTCACGGTGATGGACTAATGGTAGACCACAGGCGGTTGACAATCGAAGGGTCTACGGGCCAGCTGGTCCTCGATCTCACCGCGACCTCCGTCGCGGAGCGCGCCGATCCAACAGAGGGAATTCTCGAGGGGCTCACTGAGCAGCAGCGTGCCGCCGTCACCCACGAGCGCGGTCCGCTCCTCATTGTGGCCGGCGCCGGGACCGGCAAGACGGCCGTCATCACACGCCGCATCGCCTGGCTCGTCACCGGCAGGCGCGCCAAACCGGCAGAGATTCTTGCGCTCACGTTCACAGATAAAGCCGCCGCCGAGATGGAAGAACGCGTCGACATCCTCGTCCCGTACGGCTACACGGACGTCCGGATCAGCACCTTTCACGCCTTCGGCGACCGGCTGCTCAGGGATCACGCGCTCGACCTGGGTCTGGCCCCCGACTTCCGCATCCTGACCAAGGCCGAGCAGGTGATCTTCTTCCGCGAGCGGCTGTTCGAGTTTCCGCTGGACTACTACCGGCCGCTCGGCGATCCGACGCGCTACGTAGAGGGGATGCTGGCGCTGATCAGCCGCGCCAAGGACGAGGACATCACGCCGGCCGAGTACGTCGCGTTCACCGACACAGTGGTCGCCCAGGCCGCCTCTGACCCCTCCGACAAGGAGCTCGCCGAGCACGCCCGCCGGCAGCGTGAGATCGCGCTCACCTACAAGCGCTACCAGGAGCTCCTCGCGGCGGAAGGATGCGTTGACTTTGGAGATCTCATCACGCTATCCCTCAAGTTGCTGCGGGAACATCCGACGATCCTGGCCGAGTGCCAGCAGCAATTCAAGCACATCCTGGTGGACGAGTTCCAGGATACCAACTACGCGCAGTTCCAGTTGGTCCGGTTGCTTGCTGCCGCTGATCCGGAGCCCAACGTTGCCGTGGTGGGAGACGACGACCAATCCATTTACAAATTCCGCGGGGCGGCGATCAGCAACATTCTGAACTTCATGGACGTGTACCCCGGGGTGCGGCAGATCGTTCTCACCACCAACTACCGGTCCCATCAGGCGATCCTGGACACAGCCCTGCGGCTGATCCGCCACAACAACCCTGACCGGCTCGAGGTGAAGACCGGACTGGATAAGCGGTTGCACTCCTTGACCGCGCCCGGTCCGGCGCCAGAGCATGTGCACCTCGACACGCTCAGCAGTGAGGCGGATTGGGTCGCCGCGCGCATCGCCGAAAAGGTGGAGCGTGGCGACTACAAGTATCGCGACTGTGCCATCCTCGTCCGCAGCAACATGGACGCCGATCCGTTCCTGCGCGCGCTCAACATGCGCGGGATTCCCTATCGATTCACGGGCAGCCGGGGGCTCTACAATCGTGAGGAGATCCGGCTGGCCATGGCCTTCCTCCGCGCGCTCGCCCGCCCGGAGGACAGCCTGAGTTTGTACTACCTCGGTGTCTCGCCGCTGTACCTGATTGCCGCCACGGATGTCGCCAAGGCGCTCAGTTATGCGGATCGCAAGAACCGGACGCTGGAGCATGTGTTCCGCCACCTCCACCTGGAAGGCTTTGCAGACCTGGCGGACGAGCTTGCGCCCGAGAGCCGGGCCGGGATCACAAAGCTGCTGGCCGACCTCGACGAAATGCGGCAAGTGATGAAAGAACAGATCACAGGCCGCGTCCTGCACGAATATCTGATGACTCGCACCGGGTACATCCGCCGGCTCGCCACCTCAGGGCTCGTCCAGGACGAAGTCCGCGTCGCGAATCTGGCGAAGCTCTTCACGCTCATTGATCGCTATGGGCACATCGCGGCCTACGATCGCGTGCCGGAGTTCGTGAAGTACATGGACCATCTCATCAGCGCGGGCGACGATCCCGCCGTAGCCGAGGCGGAGTTCGACCAGGATGCAGTCAACGTCCTCACCGTACACAAGGCGAAAGGCCTGGAGTTTCCCGTTGTCTTCCTGGTGAGCGCCGTCGCCGACCGCTTCCCGACCCGTAACCGCGGTGAGACGATTCCGCTCCCCGACCCCCTCGTCAAGGACATCCTCCCGGGCGGCGACTTCCATCTCCAGGAAGAGCGGCGCCTCTTCTACGTCGGCATGACCCGCGCGAAGCGCGAGTTGTACATGACCAGCGCCCGAGACTACGGGGGACTGCGGCCGCGCAAAGTCAGCCGGTTCGTCCTGGAAGCCCTCGACATCCCCCAGGTGGATATCGCCGCGCACAAAGCATCACCGGTAGAGGCGATCCACCGGCACGCGCCGCCCGCGGACGGCCAGCAGCACCTGGCGGGCGTCATCCCGCCGGAAGCGCCGCTGATTGTCAGCTTCCGCCAGGTCGATGACTACGACACGTGCCCGCTGAAATACAAGTACACGCACATCCTGCGCGTCCCGCTGCTGCGGGACCACCGCGTCGTCTACGGCTCAGCCATCCACGAGGCGATCCGCGAATACCACCGGCGCAAGGCGCGCCGCCAGCTGGTCACGCTCGAGGATCTGATCTCCAACTTTGAACGGGCGTGGATCAATCAAGGGTTCATCAGCCGGGAGCACGAGGACCAGCGCCTGGAGGAAGGCCGGGAGGTCCTGCGGCAGTTCTTCAAGTTTCAGGAAGGCACGGGCTACGTGCCAACCTTCGTCGAAGCGCCGTTCTCTTTCCAGGTCGGCGCCACGCGGGTGAAGGGCCGCTGGGATCGCGTGGATATGCGCGGCGACGAGGTCGTGCTCATCGACTTCAAGACGAGCGACGTACGGACACAGAAAGACGCGGACAGGCGCGCGCGGGAGAGCCTGCAGCTGGCGATTTACGCGCTGGCCTACCGCGAAGTCTACGGCGCGATGCCGGACCGGCTGGAGCTCCACTTTCTCGGACCGCAGCGTGTGCTTGTCGGCAACGCGCAGCCGGACGGGGAGCTGCTGGCGGAGACCGCGACGGCGATCGGCCGGGTATCCTCCGGGATCCGCAGTCAGCAATTCATCGCCACTCCCGACTTCTATCGCGCCTGCCGCTATTGCGCATTCGCGTCGATCTGTCCCTACACTGCGACCGGGGATCCCGAGGTGGAGGAGTGATCCGCCTTCTGCACCTGGCCGACCTCCATCTGGGCCGGCCGTTTCAGATGCTCGGGGAGAAGGGGGCCGGTCAGCGGCGCGCGCTGGAAGCGACGCTGGTCCGCGCGGTGGACCTCGCGATCGAGCAGCGGATCGATCTCGTCCTGATCGCCGGCGACCTCTTCGACTCTCCGAAACCCTCGCCCTCGACAGTGGACCTGGTGACACGCGAGCTGCGTCGCCTCGATGACGCGCGGATCCGCATCGCCCTCGTCGCCGGCAACCACGACGTCGGTGAGGATGGCTACATCGGAGGCTGGGACCGCCTGCGCGGGGCCACCCCCAACCTCATCGGCTTCGGTCGGAACATCGAAGCGCACACGTTCCAGGATCTCGACCTGGTGCTGATCGGGCGGTCACCTGAGCCCGGATCGGGAACAAGTCCCCTCACGGGCTGGCCGCAGAGCCGCGCCGCGCGCTTCGCGATCGGCCTTACCCACGGCTCAAGCTACCGCGCGGGCGTCGTTGAAGGCGCCGGCGTGATCCATCCGCAGGAGATCCGTGACCTGGGGCTGGACTACCTGGCGCTCGGCGACTGGCACTCCGCCCTCGAGATCCTCGGTCCTCCCCAGGCGGCCTGGTATGCGGGTTCGCCTGAATTGCTGGCCTACGATCAGGAAGGCGCGGGCCACGTCCTGCTCGTGGAGATCCCGGCGCCCGGACAGGCTCGGGTCACCCCACAGCGTATCGGCCGCAGGCGCTACCGCCGTCTCGAGGTCGACGCCGCCACGACGGACGAGCAGGGAATGCGCCGCGCCATCCAGGCCGCCGCGGACCCAGACACGGTGTGCGATGTGGTCGTCTCCGGCCTGGTTCCGGTCTCGCGCATTATCAATACACGGTCGATCGAGGACGAGCTCACCGAGCGGTTCTTCCGGCTGCGCATCACAAACCGCACGCAGGTGTGGCTGGATGATGAGCAGATGGCTCAACTGGCCGAGGATACCGTGCTCGGTCACTTCGTGCGCCTGATGCACTCACGCATCGCGGAGGCCCCGGAACCGCGGCGGCCGGTGCTGGAAGAAGCTCTCCAGATGGGCGTCGCCCTGCTGCAGGGCAGGGAGGTTTTGAGTTGATTCTGCGGCGCCTCCACCTGCGCCGCTTCCTCGGACTGCCGGACGCGGCGTACGATTTCGCGCCGGGCATCAACGTCATCATCGGACCCAACGAGGCAGGCAAATCCACGCTCCGGACGGCTATACGCACCGTGCTCTACGAAAACCCAGCCACGACATCGCCAAAATCACGCGACCAGTTCCGCACGTGGGGCGTAGATGATCCGCCTGAATTGGTCTTAGAGTTCGAGCTCAACGGCCGGCGTTTCACACTGACGAAGAACTACGCCACGCGCAAGGTTGTGCTCGGGGATGCCGCCGGTCAGACGTGGGAACAGCACAAAAGCGTTCAAGAGCGGGTGGTGGCCGCCCTGGGGCTCCCCACCGATGACCTGTTTGACGCCACCGCGCACATCGCGCAGACCCACCTCGAACGGATCCACGTCACGAGCATCGGAAAGGAACTCGGGCGGATTATCGGCGGCGGGGGCGAGGATGTCACCACGGCGCTGAGGCGTCTGGAGACGCACATCAAGGCCCTCGAGCGGGGCAGCAGGACCGTCGCAGTCAAGGAACCCGGTCAACTCGTGGCGTTGGAGCGCAAGGTCGCCGCGCTTCGCGAAGAGGTTGACGCGCTGCGGCGAAACGCCGCGCAGGCGGATCGGTCACGAGTGGAGTTGACCGCCATCAGCGCGGCACGTGCCCAGCTGGCCGAGCAGTTCGGTGCGAAGAAGACGCTGCTGGAGAGCAATCAGGAAACCCTCCGTGATGAAGAGCGTCTGGCCGCCCTCAAGCGCGAGGAAGCGATGTGGGAGCAAAAGGTGAGGGACATCGGCGACCTGGGCAAGCGACTCGCCGCCCTCGACCGGGATCTCGAACAGGCAACAGCGCGGGGCGTCCCGGCCGACGCGCCGACCCGCCAGGCCCGCACGTTGTCCGAACGGTTGCAGGCACGCGAGCGCGATCTCGAGGTGGTCCGCCATGAGCTCGAGACGCCGGAAACCGGGCGCCGTCCTCCCGTCGCCGCATGGGTGCTCGTGATGGTCAGCGCGATCCTTGTCGGCCTCGGGCTGCTGGCCCGCGGCACGTGGGGTCCGGTTGCCTCGATGCTCATCGTGGCCGGCATCGCCGCTATGGCGGCGGGGGGAATCTTGATCTCCCGGGCCGCGCGTGCCGCGCAACTCGCTGTGTTGCGGCGTGAGGAACGCGAGAGACGGGAACAGGCGCTCGAGGATGAGCTCAGACAGGTTGGCGTGCAGCTTGATGGGGCGCTGGCGGCGCTGGGGTGTGCCTCAGTGGCGGAGGCCGAGGATCGCGTTCGCGGCTATCGTGACCTGGTCAGGGAACGGCAGCAGGTCGCCGAGTTCGTTCAGCGATTGCGCGAGGGCAGCGACGACGAAGCCCTCGCGGAGCGCTGGAAGACCGTGCGCCGCGACGTCTTCGGCCTGGAGGAGCGCCTTCGCGCCCCCGAGGTGACGGCAAAGCGGATGACGCCCCTCCAGGTGCAAGGCCTGGAACGCGAGGTCGGGGATCTCGAGGGGCAGCTCACGCAGGCGCAGCGGCGCGAGATGAAGATCACCGTCGATCTCGAGCGATTGACGACCGATTCCGAAGAGCTGGCGGCGAAAGACGAACAGCTGGCGGAGGCCGACGAAGCCCTGGCCATGATCCGGCGCCACCACGAGGTCTGCACTGAGGCGCTGGCCGTACTCACCGAGGCCCGCCGGCTGGCTGAGGTGCCGCTCCGTGAGGTGGTGGAGAAGCGGGCGGGGGAGTTTCTGGCTGCCGCTACAGAGGGTCGATACAAGCGCCTGGCTGTCGAACCGGAAACATTGAGCCTTTCGGTCTGGTCGGACGAGGCGGGGGGATGGATCGAGGCCGCAGAACCCCACCTCAGCCGCGGCACCGTGGACCTGGTCTACCTCGCCGCACGCCTGGCGCTCGTTACCGTGCTGACCGGCGGCAGGCGCCCGCCGCTGCTCTTCGACGACCCCTTCATCACTTTTGACGATCGCCGTCGGGCAGGAGCCTTGGCGCTCTTGCGGGAGCTGAGCCGTGACCACCAGGTGTTTCTCTTCACATACACCCGGCACTACGACCAGTTTGCCGACCGCCTGATCGAACTGCCGGACCGGACCGCTCTGCAGGCCGCCCCCGCGGGCATTCCGGCCCCAGTTACCGCGCCTTCCGCCACGCCCGAACCTACCGCTCCGAGCCCCGTCGGGCCCCTCTGGGAACCGCATCCACATTGACCCCGCCTGCCTAGCCGGGCTAAAATTGTTATTTGAGGCAGCGACCACTACACCGAGAGGTGATAGTAAGGAAGCGACGTACGCCTACAACCCAGAGGAGGTGACCCGCCATCCAACTCACCCCAGAAGTCATTGCACTTGTGGCGGGGTTGATCGCGTTCCTCCTTGGATATCTCCTGCGCAGATACGTCGCCGAGGCGCGGATTAGATCGGCCGAAGAGGCCGCCCGACGGATCAATGAGCAAGCCCTGAAAGAGGCCGAGGCGAAGAAACGTGAAGCGATCGTTGAGGCCAAAGATGAAGCGTTCCGTCTCAAGCGCGAGGCGGAACATGAGATCCGCGAGCAGCGGGCCGAGCTCCAGCGTCTTGAGCGGCGCCTGGTCCAGCGCGAAGAATCCCAGGATCGCAAGACGGAGGCCGTAGAGCAACGCGAACGAGGCCTCACCCAGAAGGAAGCCGAACTTGCGAAGGCGCGTGAAGAGGCCGCCGCGACCTTCGCCCAGCACCAAGCAGAACTTGAGCGCATCTCCGGCCTGACGGCCGAGCAGGCCCGCGAGCAACTTCATCGCCGGGTCGAGGAGTCGGCGCGCGGGGAAGCCCTGCAGATCGTCAAGAAGATCGAGGCGGAAGCCCGCGAGGAGGCGGACCGCCGCGCACGCGAGATCATTGCGCTCGCCATTCAGCGGTGCGCCGCCGATCACACTGCGGACGTCACCGTTTCCGTTGTCCCCCTGCCCAACGACGACATGAAGGGTCGGATCATCGGCCGCGAGGGCCGGAACATCCGCACCCTGGAGGGCCTCACCGGCGTCGACCTGATCATCGACGACACCCCGGAGGCTGTGACCCTGTCGTCCTTCGACCCGATCCGCCGCGAGATCGCCAAGATCGCGCTGGAGAAACTCATTGCCGACGGCCGCATCCACCCCGCACGCATCGAGGAAATGGTCGAGAAGTCCCAGCGCGAGCTCGAACAGCGCATCCGCGAGGAAGGCGAACGCGCGGCGTTCGAGGCCGGCGTGCACGGCCTGCACCCCGAGGAGATCAAGCTGCTCGGCCGGCTGCGCTTCCGCTACTCCTACGGCCAGAACCTGTTGCAGCATTCGGTCGAAGTCGCGCTGCTGAGCGGTCTGATGGCCCAATTGCTGGATGCGAACCCGCAACTGGCGCGCCGCGCCGGACTGCTCCACGACATCGGCAAAGCGCTTACACACGAAGTCGAAGGCACACACGCCACGATCGGCGTGGACATCTGCCGCCGCTACCACGAGCCGCCCGAAGTCCTCAACGCCATCACCTATCACCACGGCGATGAGGAGGCTCGCTGTACGGAGGCGATCCTGGTCGCCGCGGCGGACGCCATCTCCGCGGCGCGCCCTGGCGCCCGTAAGGAGACCGCCGAGATGTACGTCAAGCGCTTGGAGAACCTGGAGCGGATCGCTACGTCGTTCCCCGGCGTGGAGAAAGCCTACGCCATCCAGGCGGGACGCGAGGTGCGCGTCATCGTGCGGCCGACCGACGTGGATGACACAACCGCCCAGTCGCTGGCGCGGGAGATGGCCAAGAAGATCGAGGACGAGATGGAGTATCCGGGTCAGATCAAGGTGACCGTGCTGCGCGAGACCCGGGTCATCGAATACGCCAAGTAATGCGCATCCTCTTCGTGGGGGATGTTCACGGCAAGCCGGGGCGGCGGATCCTCAAGGAGCGCCTGCCCCGGCTGCGCAGCCGCTTCGAGGCCAATCTGGTCATCGTCAATGGCGAGAACGCCGCGGGAGGCGCCGGCATCAGCGCCGACGTCGCCCAGGAATTGCTCGCATCCGGCGCCGACGTCATCACCGGCGGGAACCACACCTGGCACCACCGCGACGCCTTTGAGCTGCTGGATGCCGAGACTCGCATTGTGCGGCCCCTCAACTATCCGGCCGGAACCCCCGGCCGTGGATCGGCGGTCGTCGCCGCCGCTCGGAATACCACGCGTGTCGCGGTCCTGAACGCTCAGGGCCGCGTCTTCATGCCGGTCCCGATCGACGATCCCTTCCGCATCCTGCGTGCGGAGGTCGACCGGCTGCGCGAGCAGACGCCCGTGATCGTCGTCGACATGCACGCTGAAGCCACCAGCGAGAAGGTGGCGCTGGGCTGGTATCTCGACGGAAAGGTGAGCGCCGTCATCGGCACGCACACCCACGTGCAGACCGCGGACGAGCGCGTGCTGCCGGAGGGGACGGCCTACATCACCGACGTCGGCATGACGGGACCGCTCGACGGTGTGCTCGGCATGGACCGCGAGCGCATCATCGAGCGGTTCCTCACAGCGCTGCCCGTGCGCTTTGAGGTCGCCGCCGGCCCGGCGCAGTTGAACGCGGTGGCCCTGGACATCGACGAAGACAGCGGACGCGCGCGCTCGATCGTGCGCATTCGCGAAACCGACGATGCGGATTGACCTGCACGTGCACACGACGGCGTCCGACGGGCTGCTGTCACCTGGGCGCCTGTTGGCTCTCGCCAAGGAC
>Ga0209889_1000230_pt1 | contig 13937 bp, 14 predicted proteins | sample GWRWN1_0_10_FD_187233 | JGI IMG/M metagenome (GOLD analysis project Ga0209889, IMG submission 187233) | Riverbed sediment microbial communities from areas with no vegetation in Columbia River, Washington, USA - GW-RW N1_0_10 (SPAdes)... | ecosystem: Environmental > Aquatic > Freshwater > River >... | reverse complement strand
GATGATGCGCCGGATGTCCGAGCGGCGCCGGGCCCGGCACGCCGCGCGCCCGCGCATCGCGTTCGCGCTCGCCGCGATGCTCCTCGCGGTGACGATGCTCGGTGCTCTCGCCTGGCGCCTCGACCTGTGGCCGTTCGCTCGGGCCGATGCCGTGACCGCCGCGCCCTCGCGCTCGGCCACACCCCCGAGCCCGACGCCCACCGTCACCTCGAGCCCATCGCCCCCACCCCCGACCCCGGCCCCGAGCCCCGAGCCCGCGAACACCGACTTCGCCGGCATCACGACCTTCCGGGGCAACGAGACGCGCTCCTACTACGGAGCCGGACCCATCCCGAGGCATCCGCGGATCCTGTGGCGGTATCCCGCGACCGGGAGCCTGTGCTCGATCTCGTCGGACCAGGACGGACCCCGCGAGTGGTGCGGCACCGGCTGGACTGGTCAGCCGAACGTGATCGTCGGTGGCAACGGCAAGATCGAGGTTCGGATCAACGCGTACGACGGCGCGTACCACTTCCTGAACGGCAGGACCGGGGAGCCGATCCGCCCCGAGCTGCAGACGGGCGACCTCGCGAAGGGTTCGGCCACCAGCGACCCGGACGGGTACCCGCTGTACTACGCAGGCTCTCGCGACAACCTGTTCCGGGTGGTCGCGCTCGACCGTCCCGAGCCCGCCGTCCTGTGGGAGCTGAACGCCGAGACCAGCGTTCCGAACCCGGTCTGGAACGACGACTGGGACGGTGCACCGCTCGTCGTCGGCGACTACCTGCTCGAAGGCGGGGAGAACTCCTGGTTCTACGTGATCCGCTTGCACCGCGACTACGACGCCCGCGGCAAGGTCAAGGTCGACCCGGAGGTCGTGCTCACGGTCCCCGGGTTCGACGACGAGCTGCTGGCGGCGCTGCCGGACTCGAACGTCTCGATCGAGAGCTCGGTCGCGTTCGACGACGGCGTCGCGTACTTCGCGAACTCCGGCGGGCTCGTCCAGGGTTGGGACATCTCACGCGTGCTGGACGGTGGGACGAGGGCCACACGCGTCTTCCGGTTCTGGACCGGCGAGGACACCGACGCGAGCGTCGTCATCGACGAGGACGGCTTCCTGTACGTCGCGAGCGAGGTCGAGCGGTTCACGGCTCGTGGGCGGGACGTGGGGCAGCTCATGAAGCTCGATCCCCGGCGCCGCGGCGATCCTCTCGTCTGGTCGTTCGCCATCCGCGAACAGGGATCCGAGGGATCGGGCGGCGTCTGGGCCACGCCGGCGCTGTACGGGAAGATGGTGTACGTCGCGACGAACTACGGGGACCTGATCGGTCTCGAACGCGAGACGGGGCGCGAGCGCTGGAGGATCCACCTGGCCGGCCCCACCTGGTCGTCGCCGGTCCCGATCGACGACGTGCTGCTGCAAGGAGATTGCGGAGGCAGCCTGCACGCGTTCGACATCTCGAAACCGTTCCGTGAGCCGCCCGAGCTCTGGTCGCTCTCGTTGGGCTCGTGCATCGAGTCGACGCCGTCGGTGCTCGAAGGGATGATCTGGGTCGGAACGCGCGACGGCGGGGTCTACGCGATCACGGGGCCCAAGGGTTGATCCGTACGTCGTTGGTCGTGATCAGCCGAAGAACTGCGGGAAGGCCGATCGGATCTCGGCCGTCCGCCACAGGACGAGCGCGATCCCGATCACGACGAGTGTCGCGACGCCGGCGAACCGCACGACCGCCCGTTGACGAGCCGGACCCGAGCTGTCCGCGAGGTACCCGAGCGCGAAGCCGGCCACGAGGCCGCCCACGTGCGCACGCCAGTCGATCGAGCTGTAGCCGATCGCGATGAGCGCGTTCAGGACGATCACGGTCAGTGCCAACCTGAGGTTCGCTGCGTTCATGGCGTGCTGTCGCCGCCGATAGTTGTAGGCGATGAACGCGCCGAACACGCCCGAGATCGCTCCCGAGGCACCGACCGCGAGTGTGGTGACCGGGCCGAACGCATAGGAGGCCACGCTCGCGAGGAACCCGGCCACGACGTAGATCAGCACCATCCACGTCCTGCCGAAGGAGGCTTCGACCATCCGGCCGAACAACCAGAAGAAGTACGCGTTCAGCGCGACGTGTAGCAGGCCGACGTGCAGGAACATCGCCGTGAACAACCGCCAGAACTGGCCGTCGGCGACCGCGATGGGCTGCATCGCACCCATGTCGAACAGGATCTCGGCGCTCGGGTTGAACAGGGCCTGCGGTCCTCCGAGGAACACCTCGATCACGAACGGGATCGCGATCGCGACCAGGAGCGCATTGGTGGCGCTCACGCCGCCCCGGAGCGCGCGCCCGGGGCCGCTCCGGAAGTCGCGGCGCGCCTGCTCGACGCACTCGGGGCACTGGTGACCGACCGGCGCGGGGATCATGCAGTCCGGACAGATCGGGCGGTCGCAACGGGTGCAATGCACCCGCGTCTGCACGCTCGGATGCCGGTAGCACACCTCGATCGTGGGCGCGGGGGGGAAGGGCAGGTGGTCCTCGGCCATGGCGCTCATCCTACGGGTGCTTCGCCGATAGGACAGGGCGGGTTCGTGGCGTGGTGGTGGGCGACTACCTCTTCGCCTTCATCGGCGGGAGCGCCTCGAGCTCGGCCTCGACCTCGGCCTCGCTCCACATCGAGCTCCAGCGGTCCGCGACCCTGCCGTGGGCGTCGATCAGGAACAGCCACGGCTCGGTGAGGTCGCCGTTCGGCATCTGGAGCCAGTCGATCGCCGCCTGGTTCAGCACCTGGGTGTCGTGGTCCTCCCAGATCTCGACGTGGACGAACACCGCTCGGTCGTCGTACCGATGAGCGAGCTCTTCCACCATCTTCGTCACCGGTCCGCAGAAGCGGCTGACGCAGAACACGGGGGTCGCGAACACCACCAAAGCCGGCCGGCCTTCCCGGATCGCTCGGGCGATCGTCCACTCGTGCAGCTCCGGATCCGGGATCTCGCCCGTGGTGGCCGCTCTCGAGTCGATCGCGGCGAGCGGAACTCCTTTGGAGTCGACGGTGAGGTTGTCGGTCGGCGGCGCCTCGTCGCCGGGCGCGGGGAGCGCGGGCTCCTCCAGGACAGCGAAGGAGGCTTCCGCCGTCTGCGGGCCGAGCCCTTGGATGTCCGCCGTGACCTCGGCCACCCAGAACCCCGCCGTCTCGAACACCACGTCCGTGGCCTGGTACACGCCGCGCCCTTCGGTCGGCGAGGTCACCACGGGGCCCGAGGTGCCGTCGGGCGTCCCGAAGGTCGGCACGAACGTCGCCGTGGCGGTCGGGCCCGGTTCCGGGGCGGCGGTCTCGGCCGCGCTCCCCACCAGCGAGAACGCCACGTCGACCGTGCCGAAGCTCACGAGGCTGTTGTCCGGCATGATGAGCCCGAACGCCAGGCGCTGCGGGTCACCTCGATACAGGTCGACGCTCGCCGCAACGGCGACCATCCCCGACGAGTTGCCCGTCGGACCCGTCGGCGGCGGAGGTTGATCGTCCGAGGTACACGCCCCGGCGAGCAGGCCGAGGGCGAGGCCGGCTGCGATGGTTCGGAGGTGAGGCACGCGGACCATCTTCCCGCGCGGCCGCCGTTTGCGTCAGGCGTTCGGATCAGCCGAAGCCGTCGGGACCGACTCCGTGTCCTCCAGACGCGGACCCCATCTTCAGATCCTCGAAGACCGGCAGGACGTCGAACGACGTCATCGAGCGTTCGGGATCTTCGCCCACCTGCGCGATCAGCTCAGGATCGGCCTGACCCAGGAACCTGCCCGCCTCGCTTACGTGCCAGATCCCGGAGGGATCGAGACCCATGACGCGCGCCGCGGTCGAGTCGGTCGCGACGGGGTCGGTGCCGAACAGGAGCACACCGGCGCCCACAGGCGTCCCGTCGATGGGCCCGTTGCCCTCCATCCCGACGATGCCGTCTACGATCTGGAGGTCGGGGCGGACCGCGGAGGCGACGTCGATGACCGCCTCCTGCAGGCCCGCCCAGTGCAGGACGTTCTTCGGCCAGCCGTAGATGCGGCCGGGGACACAGCCGAAGCAGTTCTTCATCGATAGCGTGGCCCCCGCCCAATGGTGTGTCTTCATCTTCGGCATCGAGATCACGACGTCGGCATCGACGACGGGTCGGGACAGCCACAGCTCGCCGAGCTCGGTGAAGCGCGAGTGCAGCGGCACGCGGGTCACGGGTGCCAGGTTCAGGTCGACGAACCGCGCGTCCACGTCGCTCAGGCGCTCGCCGAGACCGGAGGCCGAGATCACGTACGGGGTGTCGCGCCGGTGCCCGGGACCCTCGGCGACCACGACCGACGACGCGCCGAGGCGTCTCACGGCGAGCACGGTTGCGGCGACGAGCCGCGGGTCCGTGTTGATGACCGTGTCGGGGTCGTACTCGACCAGGTTGGGCTTGAGCAGGACGGACCTGCCTCCCAGCGACGCGCCGACGTCGCGCAGGCCGTCCTCGACGATGGTCTCCAGGTCGCTCTCGTACGAGGCGACACGCGCGACCAGGACCCGCGGGCGGCCCGGAGGCGCGAAGGCAGCCTCGTCCCACGGGCGGTCCAGACGCCGAACGATGCTCTGGACCCCGATTCCCGTGGCGACGCCGACCGCCGCGGAGCCCGCGACGACGATGCCGGCTCGCTTGAGGAACGTCCGGCGATCGATCGGCTTCACGACGTCACCGCCAGCTCGCGCAGACCCGGCCCGGAGGCGAGCGCGATCCACCCGAGCGCGATCAGGTCCGGTACAGGCCGGTCCATCGACCGCTCCAGCACGTCCTCGACCTCCTCGGTGTCCGCGAGCTCGAGGAGACGGAACGCGGCCAGCGACGTCGCGAGGGTGAGGTGGCCGCGCTCGACCGGCCAGAGTCGGCGCAGCGCTCCCACCCCTCGCGAAACGAGCCCGGCGGACGGGCCGGGGGTTCGCATCCCGTGGAGTCCGACCAGCGCTACGGCGGTCGTCTGCCCGAACGGAGGCAGCGCCACGTCGTAGACGAACCGGTTGCCATAGTTCCAACCGCCGTCCACGGACTCGCGATCCGCGAGGAACGCGACCGCGTCCTCGATGCCTCCCGTCGCCTGCGGGCGAAGCAGCCGCAGAGCGAGCAACGCCCGTGCCGTCGGTTCGACCCAGCCAGCGGTGCCGAAGGCCCAGCCCCAGCCCGCGAGGCTCGGATCGTGGGGAACGACGGGGTCGGAGGGCACTCTCCGTGCCGGTGTGGTGACGACGTGGTCGAGAGCGCTTTCGCGTTCGGGACCCGGCGGTAATGCGAGCGCCGCGAGCCCGGTGGCGGAATCATTCTCGACGGGTCCCGCGGTGAGGCCGAACGAGCCGTCGCCTCGCTGAGCGCCGGCGAGCCATCGGCGGGCGGGCTCGTCGTCCAGAGCGATGGCGGCGAGCGCTGTGGGCTCGGGCTCGGGCTCGGCGCCCGGCGTCGGGCCGAACGCGTCGCCGCTCCGTGCCCGGTCGAGCGCCTCCGCGGCACGTTCGAAGAGGGAGGTCACCGCAGGAGTATCGGCGCCCCCGGGGCTCGACCAAAGGACCTAGGGACCGGCGAGGGCCCCCTCCAGCCGGAGCAGGTACTCCTTCCGCCACTCCTGGCCGCCATACTTGCCAACGCCGCCCCCCGAAGGCACGACCCGGTGGCAGGGCACGACGATCGGGATCGGGTTGTCGTGCAGGGCGTTGCCGGCCGCCCGGGCCGCTCGAGGGCTCCCGGCGCGTTTGGCAACGTCCCCGTAGGTCGAGACCGATCCGAAGGGGATCGCGGCCGTCGTCTCGAGCACGCGGCGCGAGAAGCCCTCCCGTGCGAGCGACCAGTCGAGCGCCGTTCGGAACCGGTGCACCCTCCCCTCGAAGTATGCCTCGAGCTGGCGTCGAGCCGGATCCAACCGCTTGGGGTCCTCGAGGACCCTCGGGGAGAGCGTCTCGGCGAGCTCGTCCAGCACGTCGTCGGGGTCGCCGTCGAGGAACTCCAGACGTACGAGCCCGGCCGGGGTGCTCGCGAGGAGCAGCCGCCCCACCGGGGAGTCGACGATCGTGTACCCGACGTCGACGAGGCCGCGCCGGCGAGCCACGGCCAGGGTGGACGCGGCCGCGCGCCGGGAAGCCTCCTCGAACCCCTCGTCCCATCCGATCCTCGGCTTCATGCGGTGACCTCCTGCATCGATCGGAGCTTCCTTCGTCCTTCGTACGTGTTGGCGCGCGCCGCCTCCTCGGAGATGCCGAGCGCATCGGCGATCTCCGCGTACGGGAGGTCGAGCACGTAGCGGTGGATCACCGCCGCGCGTTGCATCGGCGGCAGCGACCCCACCGCCGTCCAGAGCTCGGGGTCGCCGTCCGGGTGCTCTGCCGCCACCGGTTCGGGCAGCTGTTCGACCGGGAGCGGCCGGCGGCGTTCGCCCCGCCAGTGGTCCAACGCCTTGCGGGTCGCGATCGTGAACAACCATCCTCGGAGGTTGCTCGCGTCCCGCAGACGCGGGTACGCGCGGAGCGCGGACAGGAACGTCTCCTGGAAGCAGTCGTCCGCCGCCTGCCGGCCGACGGACGCCACGAGGAACCGATACACGTCGGTCCGATGCTCCTCGAGCAGTCGTTGGAAAGGCGGCAGTTTCATCTCGTAAGACAACGAGCCGCGGTCTCGCCGCGTGAGACGCGACCGAGCCCGATCACACGACCGGCCAGGGGTACGGACGACCGGGCCCCGGTTCGGGGAACCTTCCCGACCTCACGAGGCCGGTCACACGGCGAGCCATGGCGTCGATCTCGGCGGACGTGAGGAGTCGCTCGAGACGTCCCCGGAACGGGTCGGCGGCCAGGTTCCGTTCGAGGGCTCCGAGATCGGTCCGGAGATCCTCCGGGATCGGCTCGCCCACGAAGTCCCAGATCACCGTTCGGAGCTTGGGCTGTTCGTGGAAGCACACGCCGTGGTCCACGACGAAGATCCGTCCGTCCTCGGCCAGGAGGCAGTGACCGGACTTGCGGTCTGCGTTGTTCGCGACGACGTCGAAGAGCGCGATCCTTCGGAACTCGTCGGGTCGCTCGCTCTGCATCGTGAGGTAGTGCTGGTTCTGGTCGAACGCCACGAACCGTTGCACCGAACCCGGCCCGTGCGGTCCGTCCCGCAGAACGGTCGGGGGGACCCACGGCCACCCCAGCGCCTCCGCCACGACGAACGCGGCCACCTCCCGGGCGGCGAGTGTCCCCTCCTCGAAGTCCCACAAGGGCGCCTCGCCGGAACGGGGTTTGTAGACGGCGAGCGTCTGTTCCTTCCCATCGCGCACGCGGGCGAGGAACGTGAAGTTCGAGGCGCGTGGGAGCAGGCCGAGCACCTCGAGGTCGCCGCGCTCGAGGAGCGCGATCACCTCGGCGTCGTCCGGGGGCCGGGTGTCCGCGTCGCCCGCCCGGCGTGCCGAGGGTCGCCGCTCGGTCTCCCCGGGGGTCACCGGCCCGCGGTCTCCCGGTGGCCATTCATCGCGGGACACATGTGCCCTTGCGGATCGATCGGGTTGCCGCAGTACCGGCACTTCGGCCGGCCGCGCGCGGCGACCGTGGCTCCGTGCCTGGCGAGCGCCAGCATCTGCTCCCGCGTGGCCCACAGGCGAAGGCGCGCGGGCTCGAGTCCCTCGTCGGCCGGGGCAGCAGCCTCGACGGGCTCCTGCGGCTGCCCCCCAGGCTGCTCCCCGGGGGAGGTCTCGTCCTCCTCGACGAGCTCCTCGATCTCGAGCAGCATGAGGTCGCGCTCCTCCGCATAGCCGATCGACAGACGACCTGCCCGCCAGAGCGGTTCGAGGGGCGGTTCCAGCCCGAGCTCGTCGCTCGGAGGGCCCTCGCCGGTCTCGCGGCCGACGGTGGCGAGGATCTCGAGGATCGAGGTTCCGAGAAGCTCGACCTGCTCCTTCTCGACGAGGATCGTGACCAGACGGTCGCCTTCGCGCGCCTGGAGGAAGAAGGTGCGCTCACCGGGCTCGCCGACGGCGCCCGCCGTGATCCTGTCGACGTGTTCGAGCTCCACGGACCTATGCTCCCAGCTTCCCGCGTCCGGACCGCAGGACGGCGAGGTCGTCGGTCTCGTTCACCGTCAGCAATCGCGGGAACCCGTCGGAGATCGAGACCGCGGTGATCGACGCGGTGTCGATCGACAGCCGTTGGAGGTGGTCGGCGTGCATCCCGGCGAGGTGCGCCACGAGCAACCGGATGACGTCGGCGTGCGAGACCACGAGCACGGTCCTTCTCGCGTGCCGAGCTGCGATGTCGAAGCTCGCGTCGACGGCACGCACCTGCACCTCGAGCAGGCTCTCGCCGCCGGGGAACCGGACGTTCGACGGCGCGAACATCACCCGGCGCCAGAGCTTGGTGCGTCGGAGCTGCGAGATCGACCGACCCGTCCACTGGCCGTAGCCGACCTCGATCCACGCGCGCCCGACGTCGACCGCGCGACCTCGTGCCTTCGCGAGCGGCGCCGCGGTCTCGCGGCATCGTTCCAGCGGGCTCGACACGATCGTGTCGATGCGGACGCCGTCGAGCCGCTCGACCAACCGTTCTGCCTGCCGGCGGCCGACCTCGTTCAGATGCACGCCGGGAGCCTGGCCGGTGAGCCGCTTGCCCGCCGCGTCGGTGTGTCCGTGACGCACGAGCAGCAGCGTCGTCATGCGGCGTAGCGTACAGGCGCGGTTCGGACGATCGGATGCCGTGCAGCTCTCAGCGCGGGGCAGCCAGCGCGACCGGCAGGTGGACCTCGAACCGCGTCCCCCGGCCGAGCTCGCTGTGCACGTCCACGCGCCCGCCGTGGTTCTCGACGACATGTCGAACGATCGACAGCCCCAGCCCCGTCCCCCCCGTCTCGCGTGACCGAGCCCGGTCGACGCGGTAGAAGCGTTCGAAGACTCGGGGGAGGTCACGTGCGGGGATCCCCAGGCCCGTGTCGTCGACCGTCAGGACCACCTCCCCGTCCTGCAGGCCGAGCCCGACGTCCACGCGTCCGCCCGGCCGCGTGTAGCGGATCGCGTTGTCCACCAGGTTGCGGACGAGCAGGGCCAGGTCGCGTCCGGAACCGCGCACCCTGGGCACGTGTCCGGCCGAGATCGAGAGCCCGACACCGGCCTCGGACGCGGACTCCTCGAAGCGCTCGCCCTCGTCACGGACGATCGCGTCGAGCGCCACCTCTTCGTCGAGCTCGCTCCCGGATTCGAGCCGGGACAGGTCGAGCAGGTCCGAGACGATCCTCGACAGGCGGCCCGATTCCCGTTCGAGCTGGGCGGCGAAGCGTGGGATGACGGAAGGGTCCTCGAGAGCCGCGGTTCGGATCGTCTCCGCCGCGGCCTGGATCGAGGCCGCGGGTGTCTTCAGCTCGTGTGAGGCGTTGGCGACGAAGTCCCGTCGGACCTGGTCGAGTCGCCGCGTCTCCGTGACGTCCCGGATCACCAGCACCACCGACCCGTCCTCGGTCGGGACGGCCGATCCTCGCAGCACACGCGACGGCGCGCCCGTCTCCGCCTCGGTCACGAGTCCCTCGTGGGCGTCGCCGGCTCGGCGGACGAGCTGCTGCAGGCCGAACGGCAGCAGGGCGTCGATCGATCCCGGCCGGGCGCCCAGGTGGAGCTCCGCGGCGGCGTTGGCCAGCCCGGTCCGTCCGTCGGGGCCGAACAGGAGCACGCCCTCCTCCATGGAGGAGAGGACGGTCATCGACGACCGGCGTTCGCCCTCGGCGACCTCGAGCCGCTTGCCCAGCTCCTCGGTCGTGGCGTGTCGGGCCGTCCCCTCAGCGCGCGCCCGACCCCGCTGGCTCCGAGCGACGGCCAGAGCGATGACCGCGAGCACGACGGCGCCCACCGCCACGACGACGAGGAGCGCGTTCATACGCGGCCAGTGTAGAGGCAGGCGTAGGAGCGTCCGACCCGGCGTGGTCACGCAGCGTTCACACGACGTGGCCCGTTCACCAGCCGTTCACATCGGAGCCGGGGGCCGTTCACCGATGGCGGATAGCGTCCCCGCGACAGGCCCCCGTTCGGCCTACGAAGGAGGAGATGGATGCGGAACCGAAGGAACTGGCTGACGATCCTCGCGGCGCTGGCGGCGTTGTCGCTCGTGGCGGCCGCCTGTGGCGACGACGACACGACCGGCGGTGCGACCGGCACCACCGCGCTGGAGGGCACGATCACGATCTCGGGTTCGTCGACGGTGCAGCCGATCACGAGCCTGGTCGCGGAGCTGTTCAACGAGGATGTGTCGGACGGCGTCGCGTTCACCGTCGACGGCCCGGGCACCAGTGACGGCTTCGTCCTGTTCTGCGATGGCGAGACCGACATCCAGGATGCCTCCCGACCGATCGAGCAGGAGGAGATCGACGCCTGTTCGGCGAACGGCGTCGAGTACATCGAGTTGGCGGTGGCGTTCGACGGCATCACTGTCATGACCAATCCGGCCAACGCCGACGTGACGTGCCTCAACAACGGCGACCTCTACGCGCTGTTCGGTCCCGAGTCCAACGGCATCGATACCTGGGACGGCGCCGACTCGCTGGCCAACCAGGTCGGCGGGACGGACGGGTTCCCGAGCGCGCCGCTCGAGATCACCGCTCCGGGCGAGGAGTCGGGGACCTACGACGCGTTCATCGATCTCGCTGGGATCGAGGACATCGCGATCGAGCAGGGGGTGCCGGAGGATGACGCCGCCGCTCTGCGCACCGACTACTTTGCGTCTCCGGACGACAACGTGATCATCTCCGCGATGGAGGGTTCGGACTCCCCACTCGGCTTCGTGGGCTTCGCCTTCGCCGAGGATGCGGCGGAGCAGGTAAAGATCCTCGAGGTCGACGGTGGTTCCGGCTGTGTCGCCCCGAGCCGCGACACGATCGCGGGCGGCTCCTACCCATTGTCGCGGACCCTGTACATCTACGTGAACAAGGGCAAGCTCGCGGAGAGCTCTGCCCTGCAGGCCTACGTGGACTACTACGTGACCGACACGGGATTGATCGAAGCGGTTACAGGAACCGGCTACGTGGAGCTGCCGGCGGATCAGATCGAGGCGACGCGGACGACCTGGGAAGCCGAGTCCGCCTGACAACGTCCGATCGGAGACCGAGCGCGTAGAAGCGCGTAGCGCTCGGTCTCCGGTTCGGTCGGGGAGTAATCTCAGCCAGCCATGGCCCTGAACTCGACGACCAGGCAGCCCATCACCCTCGAACTGATGCGGGGGAGCCCGCGTCGTCGCCGGAAGGAGCTGGTGGTCCGTGGGCTCTTCCTGGCCGCCGCCCTGCTCGGTCTGGTGATCAGTGTCGCCATCGTCCTCGCGCTCGCCGGGCAGGCGATCCGATGGCTGCTGGCGATCGACCTCGGCTGGCTGTGGTCCGAGGGCTGGTTCCCCCGCGCCGACGAGTTCGACCTGCTGACCATCTTCGCGGGGACGCTGATGATCGCCGGCATCGCGATGCTCGTCGCGACGCCGCTCGGCCTCGGCGCCGCCGCCTATCTCTCGGAGTACGCGAGTCCGCGTACGCGTCGCGTCCTGAAACCGATCCTGGAGACACTCGCGAGCATCCCGAGCGTGGTCCTCGGGTACTTCGCCTTGCAGTGGATCAATCCCGCGCTCGTGCAGAAGCTCTTCGCATCGGCGGGCACCTTCAACTTCCTCGCCGCGGGGCTCGCCGTCGGGATCCTCACGGTCCCGCTCGTCGCCTCGGTGGCAGAGGACGCGTTGCATGCCGTTCCGGGTGCGTTGCGGGAGGCCGCGTACGGGATCGGCGCCAAGCGGAAGACCGTGACGACGAAGGTGGTCTTCCCTTCGGCGGTTTCGGGGATCGTGGCGTCGTTGATCCTGGGGTTCTCCCGAGCGGTCGGCGAGACGATGGTCGTCGCGATCGCGGCGGGCGCGACCGGCGGGGCGTTGCGAACCTTCAACCCGCTCGAACGCGGGCAGACGATGACCGGCGCGATCTCGTCGCTCGCGATCGGCTCCGATCAGGTGCGCGGGTCGGGGTTCGCGTTCGACAGCCTGTACTTCGTCGGGCTGCTGTTGTTCGTGATCACGTTCGCGCTCAACCTCATGTCCGAGCGATTCGTTCGCCGTGTGCGGAGTCAGTACTGATGGCGCTCGTCGCCCCGGCGGACACCCGCGCGGCGGTGGATCTCGCGCTCCGAGGCCGCAAGCGCGACCTCGGGGGCCTGCTCTTCCGGTTCGGCCTGCTCGCCACGCTGCTCGTCGCCCTGGCCGTCCTGGTGATTCTGCTGTCGACGATGCTGGTCGACGCCTGGCCTACGCTCTCCGAACGCGGACTGGACTTCGTGAAGAGCGACACGTCGAGCCTCGCCAGCCGGGCCGGCGTGTGGCAGGGGCTGGTCGGTTCGATGATCCTGGTCGGCTTCGTTGCCGTCTTCGCGCTGCCGATCGGCATTTCGGCCGCGATCTACCTGCAGGAGTACGCGCGGGACACGAGGGTAAACCGACTGCTCATCACGAACATCCGGAACCTCGCCGGCGTCCCGTCCGTCGTCTACGGGATCCTCGGCCTGGTGGTCTTCGTGCAGGCTCTCCGAGCCGTCACCGGACCCGAGAGCTCCGGCAGAAGCTACATCTCGGGGGGCCTGACCCTCGCCGTCCTCGTGATGCCGATCGTGATCCTGATCACGATGGAGGCCCTTCGGGCCGTCCCGAGGGGGATCAGAGAGGGAGCGTACGGGGTGGGGGCCACGAGGTGGGAAGTCGTGCGCTCGCACGTGCTTCCGTACGCGGCGCCTGGGATCTTCACCGGCGCGATCCTGGCACTGGCCCGTGCGTTCGGAGAGACGGCCCCACTCCTGCTCGTGGGGTCGGTGACCGGCTACCTGTCGACGCCGTCCGGTCGAACGCCGCTCGAGATCGTGCAGGGCCCCTACACCGCACTCCCGACCCAGATCTTCGCATGGTCGAAGCTCCCGGCTTCGGAATGGCAGTCGAACACGGCGGCGGCCATCATCGTCTTGTTGATGGCGATCCTCGTGGTCAACTTCCTCGCTATCGTGTTGAGGAACCGATATGAGCGAACGTGGTGATCAGATGGACGCGCGACTCACGGAATCCGCGGAGACCGAACACCAACCAGGATCCAAGGCCCAAGGCGAACGCGTGACCGTGCGGTTCGACCGCGAGCCACGCGACCTCCCCGAGGCCGAGCAAGAGGTCGTCTTCGACGTGGAGGATCTGTCCGTCTACTACGGCGACTTCCGCGCGATCCGGAACATCACGCTCCCGATCTATCACAACCAGATCACTGCCCTCATCGGGCCTTCGGGCTGTGGCAAGACGACCTTCATCCGCTGCCTGAACCGGATGAACGACCTCATCGAGGGCGCGCGTGTGGAGGGCACGCTCCTGTACCACGGCGTCGATCTGTACGACGCGTCCGTCGACCCCGTCGAGGTCCGCAGGCGGATCGGCATGGTGTTCCAGAAGCCGAACCCGTTCCCCAAGTCGATCTACGACAACATCTCGTTCGGGCCGAAGATCGCTGGGTTCAAGGGCAACATGGACGACCTTGTCGAGGAGTCGCTGCGCCGTGCGGCGCTGTGGGACGAGGTGAAGGACAAGCTGAAGGAGTCCGGGCTCGCGCTCTCAGGCGGACAGCAGCAGCGCCTGTGCATCGCGCGGGCGATCGCGACCAGGCCCGACGTGATCCTGATGGATGAGCCCTGCTCGGCGCTTGACCCCATCGCCACGCAGCGGATCGAGGACCTGATGCAGGAACTCCTGACCGACTACACGATCGTGATCGTGACCCACAACATGCAGCAGGCCGCACGGGTCTCCGACCGGACGGCCTTCTTCACCGTCGAGGTGCTCGGGGAGACCGGGCAGCGAACGGGAACGATCGTGGAGTACGACCGAACCGAGACGATCTTCACCAACCCGAGCGACCCGCGTACGGAGGACTACGTCACGGGGAGGTTCGGATGACCAGGCCGCACTTCCAC
>Ga0209889_1000228_pt1 | contig 13962 bp, 12 predicted proteins | sample GWRWN1_0_10_FD_187233 | JGI IMG/M metagenome (GOLD analysis project Ga0209889, IMG submission 187233) | Riverbed sediment microbial communities from areas with no vegetation in Columbia River, Washington, USA - GW-RW N1_0_10 (SPAdes)... | ecosystem: Environmental > Aquatic > Freshwater > River >... | reverse complement strand
GAACCTTCCAGCATCGCCCTTCTCGAACACGGCACCCCATCCACTCGCCGCCTCCATCATCGTCCTCCTACCGATAGGACCTTCGACCGCAAGCATCCTCAACCATCGAGGTGACCGCGTCGTGGTCCCGATCATCGTTCCTGGCTCTGCATCAGCGCCAATCCGAACATGAACAAGGGCAGTCCGATGAACGAGAGGAACACGGTCAGGATCAGCATCCAGCCGGTGACGGCCATCCCGAATCCCATGGCCACCAGGACCACCCGCCAGAAGAGCCCGGGCTGCCCGGGGGCGGCCCCTGGCCGTGGCCCTCGGTCGCGGACCGAGCGTTCCAACTCGATCCCGGCCGGGGCGGCGGTCGGGCGGAGCTCTCGGATCGTCTGCACCATCGCTGTGCCTCCTTCGTCTCGTCGAACACGGAGACGAAGGACCGGCCGCCCCTGTGACACTCGCTCGGCCACCGCCCAGGACCTGTCACAGACGCCCCGGCTATCTCGTCTCCAGGGCAGAATGGGTATCCGCGAGACGCGGGAGCTGCGAGTGGGAGACCTGTACGAGGAGCTTCGGCCATACATGTTCGCGATCGCGTACCGGATGGTGGGCACCGTCAGCGATGCCGAGGACATCGTCCAGGAGGCATTCCTCCGGTTACACCGTGCGACCACCGAAGGCGAGGTCGTCGAGTCGCCGAAGGCTTACCTCTCCGCCGTCACGACCCGGCTGGGGATCGATCACCTTCGTTCGGCGCGCGTGCGCCGTGAGAGCTACATGGGGCAATGGCTGCCCGAGCCGCTGCTCACCGACGAGGGAGTGGACGTCGCACAGCACGCCGAGACCGCCGACTCGCTCTCGCTCGCATTCCTCGTCCTGCTCGAGAGCCTGTCGCCCGTCGAGCGGGCGGTCTTTCTCCTCCGCGAGGTGTTCGGCTACGACTACGACGAGATCGCGCGTGTCGTCGGCAAGTCCGAGGACAACTGCCGCCAGATCGCCGTGCGCGCTCGCGATGCCGGCTTCGAGGTCATCTACCAGGGGATTCGACTGACCCCGGCGGAGATCGTGGCGGCGGCGGTCGAGGAGGGCGTCGACCTCGTCGGCCTGTCCGTGCTCTCCGGCTCACACCTTCGCGCGGTGCCGGACGTCCTCAATGGACTTCGGGCCGCCGGCGCGGACGTACCCGTCGTCGTCGGTGGGATAATCCCATCGGAGGACGAGCGAATCCTCCGCTCGGCCGGGGTGGCCAGGGTATTTACCCCCAAAGACTTCGCGTTGACCAACATCATCGACGAGCTGGTCACCGTGGTCCGCGAGGCGAACCACCTGGTGGGCTAGCGTCACCGCCATAGGTCGAGCGTGTGTCCGTCTTGAGCGCCCTCGCGCGCTAGGCGTTGCGCATCGAGGCGTGCGAGCTTCTCGGCTCGACGCCTCTTGCGGCGGCGGTTGACAGAGACAAACATCCACACCAAGGCGACCAGGAACAGGACGATCAACAGGGGAAAGATGATCGCTACGAAGGACATCACCGCGCTGAAGATGTCCTCGGCCGTGCTCGCCACCGGTGCGCCTAAGCCCGCGGTCGAGGCGTTCACGACCGGGCGGGCAACGGCTTTCATGCCGTGCACGATGAACGAGATCACCATACCCGCGACGATCGGCACCCACTGGTTGCTGCTGAAGAAGGAGGCCGGGTCCGAGACGGTTACGGTCTGCGAGCTGGCCGCGGCGCCGAAGGCGAGGCCGCCGGCGGTCGGCCGGACCACCGTCTGGACCACATCGTTGATGTGGTCGACCACCGGGATCTTGTCGGCGACGAACTCGATGGCGAGCAGTACGACGAGAATCCCGAGTACCCATTCGTTCTCCAGCCACGCCCAGGGGCCGGGGAGGGTGATCAGATTGGTGAACCGGCCCAACAGGCCGATCATGAGGAGCGGGATATAGGCGTTCAGGCCGGCCGACGTGGCCAGCCCGATCCCCGTGAGCACTTCGAGCACGTACTTCAGCATGACACTGCTCGGCAATACGGGCCGAAACGCCGAACATCTCGACGCTCGGCGTACCCTCGTGCGGTGCGGCTCGTCATCGCAAAGTGCTCGGTCGACTACGTCGGACGCCTCACCGCCCATCTGCCAGCCGCGGTGCGGCTGCTCATGGTGAAGGCGGACGGATCGGTCTCGATTCACGCCGATGACCGTGCGTACAAGCCCCTCAACTGGATGAGCCCGCCGTGCCGGATCGAGGAGGCACCAGGGGTATGGCGGGTCGTGAACAAGGCCGGCGAGGAGCTGCGGATCACGCTAGAGGAGATCTTCCACGACACGTCGCACGAACTGGGGCTCGACCCCGGGCTGGTCAAGGACGGCGTCGAGGCGCATCTGCAGGAGTTGCTCGCGGCGGCTCCGCATACGCTGGGGGAGGGATTCACCCTGGTACGCCGTGAATACCCCACCGCGATCGGACCGGTCGACCTGCTCTGCCGTGACGGCGCCGGCGCGACGGTCGCGATCGAGGTGAAGCGCCGTGGCGAGATCGACGGAGTTGAGCAGCTGACCCGCTACCTCGACCTGCTCGGCCGGGATCCCCTGCTCGCCCCCGTTTCCGGTGTCCTGGCCGCCCAGGAGATCAAGCCGCAGGCCAGGGTGCTGGCGCAGGACCGCGGCATCCGGTGCGTGGTGCTCGACTACAACACTCTGCGCGGCATCAAGCGTGACGACCTCACGCTGTTCTGAACGCTCCCCTCGGCGCCGCTGGGGGTAGGTCCGGTCAGCGGCCGTGGATCAGGCGGACCATCCGGCCGATCAGCCGGATGTGGCGGGGTGTGCGATCAAAGGTGGTTGACGGCACGAAGGAGCGCATCCGGCGCTTGGCGATGGCCTTCGACCGGGCGAACTCCCGCAGGCCGTCGTCGCCGTGGATGCGCCCAAATCCGGAGTCACCCACGCCGCCGAAGGGCAGAGAAGGAAGGCCAGCGAACGAGAGCGTTCCGTTGATGGAGACCATTCCCGTGCGCATCCGCCGGGCCACCGCCATCGCGCGAGCCTTGCCGAAGACGGCGCCGCCCAACCCGTACGAGACCGCGTTCGCCAGCGCGACAGCCTCGTCCGCACTCGCTACCCTCTTGATCGTCACGGTGGGCCCGAACGTCTCCTCGCGGACGGCGGCGGCATCCTCGGGTACGTCGACAAGAACAGTCGGCTGGACGAACGGGGGCTGGACGGCGTCGGGCCCGCCCAGTGCGGCCCGGCCGCCGCGGGACAGCGCGTCGTCGATGTGACGGCGGATGATGTCGATCTGGGCGGGCATCGTGATCGGGCCGACGTCGGCATCCGCGTCTGGACCCACCCGAAGCTTTGAGGCTCGCTCGACGACCTTGCCGAGGAACGCGTCGTAGACCGGCTCGGCCACATATACCCGCTCGATCCCGACGCAGGTCTGCCCAGCGTTGGTCATGGCACCCCAGACGCAAGCGGAGGCTGCGGTGTCGAGGTCGGCATCGGTGTCAACGATCATCGCGTCCTTGCCGCCGCCCTCAATCAGCACCGGGGTGAGCGTCTCCGCACACGCCGCCATGATCTTTCGACCGGTACGGGGCGATCCGGTGAAGGCGACCTTGTCCACGCCGGACCGGACGAGGTGGGCACCGGTCTCTCCGGCGCCGTACACGATCTGGAGGACCGGATGCTCGGGCACGACCTCAACGAACACGTCGACGTACCACCGGCCGATCGCGGGCGTGTACTCGCTCGGCTTGAACACCACTGCGTTGCCCGCCGCGAGCGCGTACGTGATCGAGCCCATCGGGGTGAGGATCGGATAGTTCCACGGTCCGATGACACCGACGACGCCGAACGGCTCGTACTCCAGCACGGCGGCGAACTCGGGGAGCAGCATGAGGTTGCCCTTGACCCGGCGCGAGCGCAGCACCCGTTTGGCGTTGCGCGCCGACCAAGCGATGTGGTCGATCGCGGCCACGCACTCGAGCAATGCGTCGGCGTTGGGCTTGCCACCCTCCGCGTGCATGACCGCGAGCAGGTCGGGCAGCCGCTTCGTCATGACCGTCCGCCAGCGCAGCAGCCGTTCCCGCCGCCCACTGAAGCCCAGATCGCGCCACCATCCGCTGGCGGCACGCGCGCGGCTCACAGCAGCCGCGACCGCATCCGCGTCGGCCACCGGGAAACGTCCGACCTCGGCGCCGGTGTTGGGGCTGGTCGAGATCAGCTCTCCGTTGGCGATCTCCGGAACGCCCGGCGTACGCCCGGCGGCGGGAACTCCGTGTGCCGGATCCGCCGACGGCGTGGGCGGTGAGGTCTGTACGGTCATGGCGGACTCCCTCGGGACTGCGTTGAACCGAAGTCTAGTCGGCGCTCGCACCCAAGCCACCTGTGCTCTGGATCCGCGGCGACGCGGACGTGATCGTCTCCGACGCGTCACTGTTCGACCTCGCGAACCTCGGCAAGCTCGGGCTGGTTCCGAGCTGGCCGGGGGAGGAGGCGAGCCCACCGCAGCCGATGGTCGGGCAGACTCGGGCGGTGCTCGAGCGGTACGCCGCCGCGGGCGGTACGTTCACCGAGGTCGTGTACGAAGGATGCGGGCACTCCCCGCACGTCGAGCGGACGGCCGAGTTCGCTGAGCAGTTGCGGAGCATTGTGGAGGGAGCGTGACGGTGGACGACCCCTTGTACCGGAGGCACAGCGTGCCGGTCCGCGGCGGCGAGATATGTGTCGGCGTCTGGGGCGATGACGGCCCCCTCGTTGTGCTCGTCCACGGCATAACGTCCTCACACATGGCCTGGGCGCTGGTCGGGCCGGAGTTGAGTCGGGACCACCGCGTCGTCGGGATCGACCTGCGCGGACGCGGCGGCAGCCGGGACCTTCCGGCGCCGTACGGGATGCGCAAGCACGCGGCCGACGTCGCGGCCGTGGTCGAGGCGTACGGCGGTGGCCCTGCCGTCCTCGTAGGACACTCGATGGGAGGCTGGGTGATCGCGGAGACCGCCCGGCTGTACCCACTGGTGGCCTCTCGGCTCGTCCTCGTTGACGGCGGTGCTCCGTTGCCCGTACCACCCGGACTCGACCCGTCCGGCGACGACAACCAGATCGCTGAGGCGGTCTTGAAGGCGGTGGGCCCGGCGTACGCCCGCCTGTCGATGACGTTCCCAGACCGCGAGGCGTACCGGAACATGTGGCGTGCCCATCCCTCGTTCGGCGAGTGGAGCGCGGCCATCGAGTCCTACGTTGACTATGACCTGATCGGGTCGGAGCCGGCCCTGAGGCCCGCGTGCCGTCTCGATGCGGCGCTTCGAGACGCCCGGGATCTGTACGCCTTTCCCGGTGTCACTCCAGCCGCGTTGCCTTCGCCGGCCGTCTTCCTCCGGGCTGAGCGGGGAATGCTCAACGACGAGACGCCTTTCTTCGCTGCTGGGTACGCGACGGAGTGGCTACCCGGCGTTGTGGAGCGCACCGTCGCCGGGGTGAACCACTACACGATCACGCTGGGTCCGGTGGGCGCGGCCGCAGTGGCCGCCGCAGTCCGTGAACGCGTGACGCCGTAGCTGCGCATGGCTTGACGCCGTGTCTCTCAGCGGCGGAAGGGTTCGCCTTTGTCGATGGTGTCTTGCAGTAGTCGTCGTTGGGGGCCACCACCACGCTCCGGAGGCCCAGATCCTTCCGGGTGCGCCGAGCGCCGTACACGGCGGCGTGGCCAGTACGGATCTTGACGATCTCGGCGAGGATCTCCTGGTCGCGCAGCGCCCGCTTCGACGGCGGTCTGCTGGCACGGTCGACGTTCTAGCGGACGACCGCAGGCGACCACGCGCGTGGCACGAGCACGCGTGGTTGTCCCGAGCCGTCGGCCGGTACGACCCACACGTCGGTCTCATCGCCGATGTAAGAGTTGCCGACCTGACGCGCCATCCCGTAAGCCACCTGGTCATTGTCCAGCCACTCAACTTGGTCGTCGACGACGCGCGTCTCTGCCAGGGCGACGTCGTGCCCGGTGCGGAGGTCCAAGACGTGTAGGCGCCAGCTGGCGGGCTCGCTGCCGTCGCGCTCTTTGTAGGCCACACGGGTGCCATCGGGGGACAGCGACGGGCACTCGACCCCCTCGCGCAGCGTTCGCAACTCGCGCCGGGCAACGTCACCCTCGGCCAGCCAGATCCGTCCCCGGCTGGCGACGGTGGCATAGAACCGGTTCCCGTCAGCGAACGTGACCCCCCACACGTTCATGTCCGCGGCGTCGTAGCGCTTTCCATCATGAAGGACGCGGAACTCCTCGAGGTTGCCAATCGACGTGCCCAACCGCGTGTCGTACATCGTCGTGGCGGTGGAGAAGCCGCCATCGGCGTAGGAGTGCCCCGCGACAAACGTGGTCACCGCAGCGAGTGCCCCATCCGGTGACAGGCGCACCCGGCTCGAGATGCCGATCACCGGCAGCCTGTGGCGCGGTGAGAGGGCTTCGTCAAGGATCACGGCGACGGAGGAATCCAGGGCCAACTTGTTGTCGGTGAGGCACAGTCCGTCGGCTCGGGTGGCGTAGACACGTATGCATTTCACTTCAGCGACGGCCCGTGGCCCGTCGGGCCGGTCGAGGGGTACGACTGCCAGCTGGCCGTATGTCGGTCCATCGGCCATGCTGCGGAAGACGATGTGCGGGCCGGAGCGCACGTTGGTGACGCTGAGCGTCGTGTCGGCTAGCGTCTCGGCGGTTGGCCGCCGCCGGTCCTCTACGCGCTGCACCCCGTAGGCCAACCCTCCGGCCGCGATCAGGGCCGCCACTAGGCAAACCGCCGTAAACGCCACCACACGGCGACCACTCATGTCCGCATCCTCCCCATCAGTACGATTGCCACAAGCAGCAGCACAACGCCCAACCCTCCGGCAAACGCGGCGAGCGCCATGTCGCGGCCGAGCCACATCCACGCTCCTCCAAACCCCAACGCCGCGATCAGTCGACCACCGGAGACCGTCGTCTGCGCTAGGGCCAGGCCGCTGCTACGTAAATGCGGGGGGACCACCGCTGCGGTGGCCGCGGCAAGCACGCCATCGGTGGCAGCGTAGTAGACGCCCAGGCAGGCAAGGCACGCCAGCACCGTCGCCGGACCGGAGACCAAGCCTCCGGCAAATACATAGGCCAAGATCAAGGCAGTGTGCCCCACAAGGAAGATCCGCAGCCGCCCGAACCGGTCCGCGAGTCGGCCAAACGGCACCGCGAGCAGCAGATAGGTGACCGCGGCGCCGACGAAGAGCAAGGGAAAGTAGGCGACGGCGAACTGTTCACGGCGCTGGAGCGCAAGGTACAGAAAACCGTCGCCGATCGTGAGGACTGACAGCACCGCGGCGAGGCCAAGCAGCCGCCGTACCGCCGGCTCGACGGCGAGGCGGCCGACGCCCCGAAGCGACGGCCGCTCGGCCTGCACCGGTGACCGCAGGTCTGGCACCAGAAAAACGATGATCGCCACGCCAACGAGCGCGGCGGCAAAGCTGACCAGGAAGACGGATTCGAAGCCACCCGGGACCGCGGCCAGGATCGCGAAAGCCAGCACCGGCCCACCGAGCGCCCCCGCGGTGTCGAGTGCGCGGTGCACGCCATACGCTCGGCCGAACGTCGATTGATCGCTGCTCGCGGCAATGAGGGCGTCGCGGGGCGCCGTGCGGATACCCTTGCCCGTCCGGTCGGCCGCCACAGCCATGGCGAGGGCCCCTCCGCTGGTGACCAGGAGCAGCCCGAGCCTGGACACAGCGGACAAACCGTACCCTGCCACCGCGACCGCCTTCGGCCGACGAGTGCGATCACCGACGAACCCGCCGACGAGTCGGACCAGCGCTGAGACGCCCTGATACAGGCCGTCGATGACGCCATACGCGAGGGGACCTAGCGCAAGCTGCGATGTCACGAACAAGGGAAGTACCGCAGCAACCATCTCTGATGAAACGTCGGTGAACATGCTGGTCAAACCGAGCAGGATCACCGTGCCAGAGACCGCTTTCCGACGGGACACGGCCGGCGGGCCAGCCTGTGTGTCGGGACGCCCCCGCAGCGAGACGTACACTACCTGGACCCCTTACGCCGGCTGCCGACGACGATATGGCGCGCAACGCCGGCCGGATAGCTACCGCGGGCAGGTTTATACGTTCAGGCTGTCGTCGCCGACAAAAGTGGAAACCAACCCAACTGACCGGCTGCGACCGGCGAAACTACACAACCGACCTCCGTCGAGGGGCACAGCGCCATCCGCGCGGCGATGCGCGCCGCCCCCAGTGCGGCATTCAAATCACGCGATAGCCGCCATCGCCGAACCGGACCGCATCCCCTGCGTCGACCGACCCATCGAGCTCGGCTCGCGCTGCCGCCACCGACCACCCGTACGCCCGCGACAGCTCGCGCGGTGTCGTGGATCGCATTGTCTCGAGGAACCGCCGCGCCGCGTACCCAAGGTCCAGTCCGCCACCAACGGAGAAGATCCGGCAGGTCAGGTCCACGATGCCCGCCGGCCAGCCGCTGCGCTGTGCCTCAACGCCGGCCGAGGTGATGAGTAGCTGACGGTGCAGCTCGCCCATCGCGCGCTCGTAGCGGGAGCGGTTTCCCACGATCTGGCGAAGGGCCGCGGTCGTGAGAGGTCCACCGCGCAGCGCCTCCGCGATCTCGTGCGCCTCGCGCGACAGGTCCATCGAATGGTGGTCGTCCGGCTGGCCGCCGCCGGGGTAGAGCGCGCGAAGGAGGCGCGAGGATAGCAGCGAGCCCCGTCGGTGGAGGAACCTTCCGTACCAGGCGAGGCCGTCGCGCGGCAGCTCGTCCTTCCATGCCCAGACCAGCGACTCGTTCTCGTCCATCCCGGTCGCGAAGGGCTCGGCGTCCTCGCCCGCCACGGCCTCCCACAGCGATGGAGCCTCGATCTTCGCCGCGGGGAAGAGCAGTGCGAAACCGAGGTCGTCCACGAATTGGGCCGCCCTGTCGATCGTGGAGACGCGGGACGAGGGCAGCCACCGCTCAGCTCGGGCAATGCGCAGTTGGAAATGGTCGTCCAGCACAAGCACAAAGGTAGGTGGTCTGGGTCACAGCCGCAGCGCGCCCATGTGGAACGTTGATCGCCTCCGGCGAGGTGAGCCACACTGGTCGCCTCCGCCAACGAAGGACATGGCAGACTCGCGCGCAGGACTTACCGCCCGTTCAGGGGAGAGGACGTACCGATGGCGCGCGAGGTCAACAGTGTGGGCGTGGTCGGGCTCGGCACGATGGGGGCCGGGATCGTCGAAGTCTTCGCCCGCAACGGCATCGATGTGGTCGCAGTCGAGGTCAGCGACGCGGCCCTGGATCGCGGCCGGGCGACGCTCACGGGCTCGACCGACCGCGCCGTGGCAAAGGGCAAGCTCAGTCAGGAAGATCGCGACGGGCTCCTCAACCGGGTCACGTTCGCGGTCGGCCTCGAAGCCCTGGGCGACGTGGACCTCGTCGTCGAGGCCGTCCCAGAGCACCTCGACCTCAAACAGCAGATCTTCGCCGATCTCGACCGCATCTGTAAGCCCGAGGCCGTCCTCGCGACCAACACCTCGTCGCTGTCTGTTACCGAGATCTCGGTCGCGACCCACCGCCCCAACCGCGTCATTGGCATGCACTTCTTTAACCCGGCGCCGATCATGAAGTTGGTCGAGGTGGTCAGAACGGTGGTCACCGAGAGCGAGGTGGTCGACGACATCGAGGCGCTCTGCACCCGCCTGGGCAAGGTCGATGTCACCATCAATGACCGCGCGGGCTTCATCGCCAACGCGCTCCTCTTTGGCTACCTCAATCATGCCGTGTCGATGTACGAGGGACGCTATGTGTCGCGCGAGGACATCGACGCCGCGATGAAGCTCGGCTGCGGGCTGCCCATGGGCCCGCTCGCCCTGATGGATTTGATCGGCCTCGACACGGCGTACGAGATTCTCGACACAATGTACCGTCGCGGCGGGCGCGACCGCCGCCACGCCCCGGTGCCGTTGCTCAAGCAGATGGTCACCGCCGGATTGCTCGGCCGCAAGAGCGGCAAGGGCTTCTACACGTACGAGCAGGCGGGCTCCCCGGTCGTCGTACCTGACGAGGAGACACCGACCACATCGGACGGTGACGGAGTCGGGCAACCCCAGAAGGTCGCGAAGGTAGGCGTCGTCGGGTCGGGCACGATGGCGGCCGGCATCGTGGAGGTCTTCGCCAGAGCTGGGTACGAGGTGACGTCGGTGACTCGCGGTGCCGAGAAGTCGTCGAAGCTCCTCGACGACGTCAAGACCTCCCTGAACAAGGGTGTCGTACGCGGAAAGCTGTCCGAAGAGGACCGTGATGCCGCCCTTACCCGCGTCACGTGGTCGGGCTCCTTGGATCACCTCGCCGACGTCGACCTCGTTGTCGAGGCCGTGCTGGAGGAGCTGAGTGTCAAGAAGGCGCTGTTCGCGTCTCTGGACGAGATCTGCAAGCCTGGTGTCGTCTTCGCCACGACCACCTCGAGCCTGCCCGTCATCGAGTGCGCGATGGCGACCGGGCGTCCGGCCAATGTGGTCGGTCTGCACTTCTTCAACCCCGCCCCGGCCATGCCGCTGATTGAGGTCGTCCGGACCATCCGTACCTCGCCCGAGGCGCTGGCCACGGCGCGCGCCGTGTGTGAGAAGCTGGCCAAGACCCCGGTCGTCTGCGCTGACCGGTCCGGGTTCGTCGTGAACGCGCTGCTGTTCCCGTACCTGAACGACGCGGTCAAGATGCTCGAGGCCTCCTACTCGACGGCCGATGACATCGACTACGCGATGAAGCTTGGCTGCGGCTACCCGATGGGTCCGTTCGATCTGCTCGACGTCGTCGGCCTGGACGTCTCCCTGGCCATCCAGCGCGAGCTGTACCTGGAGTTTCGGGAACCGGGCTTCGCACCCGCCCCTCTGCTGGAGCACCTCGTCACCGCCGGCTACCTCGGCCGAAAGGTGGCGCGGGGGTTCCGCGACTATTCCCGACGCTGACCGTCACCCCAAGCCGTCACCCCAAGCCGTCGCCCCAAGCCGTCACCCCAAGCCGTCACCCCAAGCCGTCGATCATGATCTGCAGGTCATGATCGGCGTGTTTTCGCGACGCTCACATCATGATCACGGCGATCATGGCGGCGGTGGGGGCGGGTGTCGCGACGCCGGGCGGTGCCCACGAGTAGACGTACCCTTGGGCTCATGCCCCGCAAGCACCGGCGTCGAGACGACGGCACGGGGCTCGACGAGGAGAAGGCGCGGCGGGGAGTCGAGCGCGTCCAGTCCTCGGCCGACGGCGCGTGGTCGATACGGCACATCTCCACGGATGGTGCGACGAAGACGTACCGCTGTCCCGGCTGCGAACACGAGATTCCGCCCGGAGTGCCACACATTGTGGCCTGGCCGGCCGACGAACGGGGAGATGCCGCGGACCGGCGGCACTGGCATACCGGCTGCTGGAACGCCCGTGGCCGCCGCGCCCCCACGCGCCGACCCCTATCCCGATGATTCCCCCCGGTCGTGGCTCCCATCCGTCGTTCCCCGTCGATCATGAGCTCACCGTCGCAGAAAGCCGTCGATCATGACCTCCAGGTCATGATCGACGGGACGGGGAGGGAAGGATGGGGGCGTGACGGCGATCCGGGCTAACTCGATCCTGCCGGCTCGCCGAGAGGAGATCGAGCTCCACACGGCGGACGGGCTCACCCTCGTCGGAGAGCTGGCCCTGCCGGCCGACCGCGACCCGGTGGCGACCCTGGTCTGCCTTCACCCACTTCCGACCCACGGCGGCATGATGGACAGCCACGTGCTTCGTAAGGCGGCCTGGCGGCTGCCCGCCCTGGCCCACCTCGCGGTACTGCGCTTCAACACCCGGGGCACGGCGAGTGTGCGGGGCACGAGCGGCGGTTCCTTTGACGGTGGGGTGGGGGAGCGCCACGACGTGGCGGCGGCGATCGAGTACGCGGAGTTCGCGGAGCTGCCACAGATCTGGCTCCTCGGCTGGTCCTTCGGCACCGACCTGGTGCTGCGGTACGGCTGCGACCCCGCAGTCGTCGGTGCGATCCTGCTCTCGCCGCCGCTGCGGGCCGCCACGGACGATGATCTCGCCATCTGGGCCGCCTCCGGCAAGCCCGTGACCGCCCTCGTGCCGGAGTTCGACGACTACCTTCGCCCGGCCGAGGCGGCGGCGAAGTTCGCCGCGATCCCGCAGGCCGAGGTGGTGGGGGTGCCGGGCGCCAAGCATCTGTGGGTGGGCGACGCCGAAACGGTCCTCGACGAAGTGGTCAAGCGGGTGGCTCCTGCGGCCTACCCGTTGCCCCGCGAATGGGATGGCGAGATGACGTACGGCGACGCGAGTGCGTACGCCGATCGCACGCTGGCGGCGTTCCCGGACCCGCCGAGGCTCGGCTGACGGACACACAAGGTTTCCTCGGTGTATCGGCGCCAGGCCGCTATCGGACACGAACTCTCGATGCGCTTGTGAGCATCGGCCGGCGTACTGGTCGCCGCGACTCTGGTCTGCTTCATGCGTGCGTACCCCCGGAGTCGGACTTACTTCACGCGGCAACTCGGACAAGTCGCGCGGGCGCGCCGCTGGCTCCAACGGGCCCTCGACGCCCCACCTCGTCGACCTACGTCGTCTGGTACCTCCGGCGCCATCCGACGATCCCGCGCCAGCCACGTCCGCCCTCGTCCGGCGCGGATGCGTCCCGCCGCCCGCCGAAGCGCAGGTAGAGGGAGGGCGTGACGAAGAGGTTCAGCAGCGTCGAGGTGACTAGGCCGCCGATGATCACGACGGCCATGGGGTGCTCGATCTCGTGGCCGGGAAGGCTGCCCAGAACGACCAGCGGGACGAGGGCTAGCCCGGCCGCCAATGAGGTCATCAAGATCGGCGAGAGCCGTTCCTTCGCGCCGCGCAGGACGAGGGCCCGGCCGAACGGCGCACCCTCTTCCCGTTCGAGGTGCTGGAAATGGTTGATCATCAGGATGCCGTTGCGGGCGGCGATGCCCAGCACCGTGAAGAAACCCACGAGCGAGCCGAGTGACAGGATGCCGCCCGTTGCCCATGCTGCGAGGACGCCGCCCACGAGGGCCATGGGCAGGGTGAGCAGGACGAGAAACGCCAGGCGCCAGCCGTTGAAGGCGGTCGCCAGGAGGAACAGGATGCCGAGCACCGCGACGCTGGCGAAAAGCAGCAGCCGGTCCTGGGCGGCCCGTGCCTCCTTGTACTCACCGAGCAGCTGCGGGTGGTACCCGGCCGGGAAGTCGACCGTCGCGAGGCGGCGCTGCACCTCGGCCACGACGTCGCCTAGGGCCACCCCCTCGGCCACGTTGGCGCCCACGTCGATTCGACGCGAGCCGTTCTCCCGCAGGATCTGGTTGGGGGTGGGCGCCATCTTCACGTCGGCCAGCTCACCCAAGGGAACCCTGCGGCCGTCCGGCGCGTCCATCAGGAGTTGACGGACGCTGTTGATGCTGTACCGCGCCTCCGGGACGCTCCAGACGTGCACCTCGGTGTTCTTGCCGTTTCGCCAGATGTCGCCGGCCTCCTCGCTGGCGATGAACGTGGCGGCGGCGCGCCGGACGTCGCCCGGCTTGATCCCGTACTGGGATGCCTTGGCCAGGTCGACCTCGACATTCAGTTGGGGAATGTTGGTCTGCAGCGTCACGTGCTCGTCGATGATGCCGTCGACCCCGGCGATGAGTTCCTTTACCTCGTCGGCCTTCTGCCGAAGCAGGTCGAGGTCGTCGCCGAAGATCCGGATGACGACGGCGTCGCTGGATCCGGTGAGCACCTCCTTCGTGCGCTCCTTGAGGTAGGTCTGCACGTCGCGTTGGATGCCCGGGTAGCCGTCGACCACCTTCTGGACCGCGGCCAACGTTGTGTCGTAGTCCACGTCCGGGTCGATGCTGATCCAGTTCTCGGTGAAGTTCAGGCCGACGACCTCGTCCGCCAGCGTGCCCTGTCCGATGTGGGCGCCGAAGTTTC
>Ga0209889_1000225_pt1 | contig 14019 bp, 17 predicted proteins | sample GWRWN1_0_10_FD_187233 | JGI IMG/M metagenome (GOLD analysis project Ga0209889, IMG submission 187233) | Riverbed sediment microbial communities from areas with no vegetation in Columbia River, Washington, USA - GW-RW N1_0_10 (SPAdes)... | ecosystem: Environmental > Aquatic > Freshwater > River >... | reverse complement strand
CAGCGTCCGCGAAGGTCGGGCCCCGCCGGCCGTTCTCAAGAAGCGCTCGTTTGCAGGCGTCGATCGATCTCCGCGCCCATCACTGCGCATTCGTCCACCGGATGGTCGTAGCGGCACAGCAAGGCGCCGCACAGGTAGTCGCGGGCGTGTTCCAGGCGAGCAATCTCCTCCTCGAGCGCCACGAGTCGCCGCTGGCCGATCGCCTTCCACTGGCCCGCATTCGCCGCGTTCAGGATGCCGTCGACGTCCTCGAGCGACAGCCCCGCATCCTTCAGCATGCCGATGAAGACGGCGCGGCGCACGGTTGCGTCGCGGTAGCGGCGCTGCCCCGAGCGTCGGGCGTCAGGCCGGACGAGACCGAGCCGTTCGTAGTAACGCACGGTCGACGTGGGGATGGCGGCCCGCCGCGCGAGCTCACCGATGGTCATGAGGTCGTCGTCCACGATTCCCAGTTGACTTGAACCCGGGTTCAACCTTCAAGGTGATCACATGCCCACAGTGACCCCAGCCGCCCCGAATCATCACCACGATCACCCGGGATTCTCGGGGATCGGCGGCCTGGTCGCGGGACTCACGATGATCGCCGGGCGCCGCGACGACGCCCGCCTGGCTGCCGAGCTCACCGGGCTCGCAGCCGGAGATCGCCTTGTCGACGTGGGCTGCGGCCCGGGCGTCGCCGCGCGCTGGGCCGCCCAGCGCGCTGCGACGGTGACAGCCGTCGACCCGGCCGCTCCGATGCTTGCGTTGGCTCGCCGGCTGACGCGTCGCCGCTCCTCGATCGCATGGCTCGACGGAACGGCCGAGCACCTCCCTCTGCCCGATGACTCGGCCACCGTGCTGTGGTCGATCTCGACCGTCCATCACTGGCACGACATCGACATCGGCCTCGCCGAAGCGAGCCGTGTCCTTGTTCCGGGAGGTCGTCTGCTCGCGATCGAACGCCACACTCGACCAGGTGCGAAGGGGCACGCGAGCCACGGCTGGACGCGCGAGCAGGCTGAAGCATTCGCACACCGGTGCCGTGTCGCGGGCTTCCACGATGTGCGTATCGACACGTCGAAGCTGCGCAAGAAGACGGTGCTCTCGGTGCACGGCACCGCGCCCTGAGCGGCGACGAATCGGCGCGCGGGCGCCGTGGGGATTACCGGCCGTCGCACCTCGGCGGCTCCAGGAACGATCGCCCGGCGTGTTCAAGGTCTGCGTCATCGTCGGCCGAGGCGTCGGCCCCTAAGTAGCGTGATCGACAAGCGGTGCCCAATCCTCGCGCCGATTTCCGAAAGGGGTTCGCCGTGCCGTCTGCCGACGAGATCCGCGCGGGACAACGAGCGATGTGGGACACGTTCTCCCCCGGTTGGGACAAGTGGGACGACGTGGTCATGGCCACGCTCGGTCGGGTGGGCGACGAGATCGTCGGCAGCCTGGCCGTTGGTGACGAGCAGCACCATCTCGACGTCGCCTCTGGAACGGGCGAGCCCGGGCTGAGCATCGCGAAGCTCGCCCCGCGGGGACGGGTCGTTCTCACGGATCTCTCGCCCCGGATGCTCGAGGCGGCCCAGCGTCGAGCCGTGACGCAGGGATTAGACAACGTCGAGGTCAAGGAGTGCAGCGCAGACGACCTGCCGTTCCCGGACGCCAGCTTCGACAGCGTGAGCTGCCGGTTCGGATTCATGTTCTTCCCGGATTTTCAGCAGACCGCCGAGGAACTCGTTCGCGTCCTCAGGCCCGGAGGGCGCGCATCGATCGCGGTCTGGTCGGGGCCCGAGGCCAACGCGTGGGCCACCATCCCGGGCGAGGCCATCGCCGCCGAGGTCGAGATGCCCGCGCCCGATCCCGACGCGCCGGGGATGTTCCGTTGCGCCGCGCCGGGGATGATGAGCGCCGTCCTCGAACGAGCCGGGCTGCACGAAGTCATCGAGTGGGACGTCCCGATCGTGATGACGACCGACACGCCCGAGAAGTACTGGCAGCTGCTCACCGAGGTGACTGCGCCCGTCGTCGCTGTTCTGAACCAGGTGGACGAGGCGACGCGCAACCGCATCGCGTCCAGGGTGATCGACGCCGCTCGGGCGTACTCGTCCGACGGCGGGACCCGACTCCCGGGCATGGGACGCTGCATCGCAGGCACCAAGTAGACCCGGCCGCCTCGCCACGGCGGGCAAGTTCCGCCTGTGGGGTGGCATCGAGCATCGTCTCAGTCATCCTCATAGCATCGCTCTGCTGGCGCGCCTCGCGAGCCAGAATCAAGCCGTGGCGAGCATGCTCATCCGCGATCTCCCCGACGAGCTCGGGGAGCCGGGCGAAGGCACGGTCGCGGACGTTCTCGGCCGGATGGACGGTGAGTCCCGCGGGCTGCCACGCCGTCTGTGGGAGCGCCCCGCCCATGAACTCTTGCACCTGCTCCGCGGGGGCCGCACCGAGGTCCAGTCGTTGGAGGCCGCGGAGCTACTGGGCGAGCTGCGGGCGGCGCTGGAGGAGGTCGCGATTCCCGAGCGCTACCGCTGACCTCCTGGTCGCGGCGGTGTTGGAGCAGACTGACGTGGTGGGCGCGCGGACCGAGTACCTGGATGTGGCGGGTGACGCGCTCGCACCCACGTGTTGAAGGGTGTCCCCGGCGAGTGGCCGCTCTTCGTAGTCACACGCTGATCCCGTTCGCACCGAGTGCCCGATGCGCGAGGCGTCAACGACCCCCGGCGTCCACCAACTCGCGCAGCAGACCGAAGAACCGTCGGGCTGTGTCATTCCAGGTCGGCAGGTGTCGACCCCGTTCCAGTGCGGCCGCCGCCAGACGTTCCCGGAAGTCGGCATCCTCAGCCAACCGCTCGAGTGCCGAGGACAGGCCGGCGACGTCGCCCGGCTCGAGAACCAGGCCCTCGCGACCGTTGGCAGCCAGGCTCGGCAGGTTGCCGGCCCGCCACCCGACGACCGGGAGGCCGGCGGCCATCGCCTCGCCATAGACGGTCCCGTATGGCTCCCGGTAGCTGGGGAGCACGAACACGTCGGCGCATTGGTAGAGCCCCGCCACCTCGTCCCGCGTGACTGGCCCGTGCACGACGACCCGACCACGCAGGTCCGGTCGCGCCACGCGGGCGCGGACCCGGGATGCGTACCTGCGGTCGACGTCGGTCCGGCCGACCAGGTGCAGCGTCGCCAGGTTGGGAGGCAGTCGCACGAACGCCTCGAGCAGATCGAGCGTCCCCTTGCGGGCAACCCAGTTCCCGACGCTGAGCAGCGCCGCATGCCGACCCTGCCGGAGGTCGATCGGCGGCCCACTGGGTCGGTCCGCCACGTCCCGGCCGGGCGCGACCACCACGGTTGCGAACCCGGACATCTCGGCGGTCAGCGTCTCGCTGGCAAGCATGAGGAGGTCGCATCGGCGGTACAGCGCCCGATCGAGCGCGGCCTGGACCGCGCGCCGTTGCGGCCCGTGATCGATGCCACCTGGTGGCTGGTGGAGCATGGCGGCCAGCGGACGTGACTGCAGCGAGCCGGCCGACCGGCGCCGGAACGGGCACCAGGGGGCGACGAACGCCGCGGCGATGCTGTCGACGACGAGAACGTCGGCGTGCGCAGCCCGTCGTACGGCCCGTCCGGCCACGGCGGCCGGCAGGGGGAAGGGAAGCGCCGGCACCGCGAGGAGGTCCAGGTGTGCGTCGTGCCGTGGCGCCAACTCGGCCAGGCGACGGTGGTAGAGGTAGCCCCCGGTCAGCTGTTCCGGCGAGCCGAGCGTTACGAGGGACGCGGCGAGCATGCACGTGGTCCACGTCGCCCGACGGCGTTCGGGGTCGACGACGCGTTCGGCGGCGCCGGACGTAACCGCGCCGCGATCACGTGACCGGCGCACCGTAGGCGCCGAACGCAACGGGCGATTCCCATACCCGCACCGTCAGGTCCTCGCCGCCGCCGGCGCGGACCGCCTCGGCCAGGACGCCGTGCGCCCAGCGGGCGAAGACCTCGACCGTCACCGCCTCGGCGTCCGCCGGTCGGATCACGTCGAGGTCGGCGTCCCGCACGGTGTCGCCCACCCGCCTGAGGGCGGCGGCGAGGATGTCCAGGTCGCACACCATGCCTCGATCGTCCAGCTCGGCCCGTCCAACGAGCACCTCGAGCTTGTAGTTGTGGGAGTGCCGCTGCCCTTCGGGGCCCTCGACGCCCGGCATCACATGGAACGCCCGCACCTCGATCGCCGTCCCCACCTGGTACATCGGCATCACGTGTAGCACAGGGCGGCGTGCACCAGGCCGGCGTCGCCACGGTCGACGACGGCGAAGGCCTCGCCCGCCCGCTCGAAGGGGTAGGAGTGCGTGGCCAGCGGGGCGAGCGGCAGCTCGTGGAGGAGCTCGCGCACGATGGCCCGACGGCGGCCCAGGGACCAGTTACCGGCCAGCGCGGCCGGGATGCTCGAGACCTGCGTGCTTCGGATCCGGAGCCGGCGGCGGTGGAACTCGGCGCCCAGGGGAAGGCGGACGTCCTTCGTGCCGTACCACGAGACGACGAGGGCCTCGCCCTCGTGGGCCAGGAACGGGAGGGCGCCACGCAACACCTCGGGCCGGCCGCTTGCCTCGACGACCAGCGGCAATCCTGTGGGTGCGCTGGTGGCGATCAGCTCCGCCGCCTCGTCCGGCGCCAGGGCCTGCAGGCCGACGCTCGCCGCGGTTGCGCGGCGCTTGTCGAGCGGCTCTATCCCCAGGACGCGGGCTCCCGCCCGCTGCAGCATGAGGCCGGTGAGGATGCCGATGACGCCGAGTCCCGTGACCGCGACCCGTTCCTCGAGCACCAGACCGGCGTCCAGGGCCACCTGCAGGGCCGTCTCCACGAGCGGGAACATGGTGGCGATCCGGGGATCGACGTCATCGAGGACGACCACGTCGGCGGCGGCGACGAGGAAGGTGTCTTGGTGAGGGTGGAACGCGAACACGAGCTGGCCGTCGGGGATCTCGCCGCCGCCGCGCTCGACGCGCCCCACGCAGCTGTAGCCATAACGGAACGGGAAGGCGAACGAGCCGCCGAGCGCGCCGATCCTCTCGTCGAGCGGCAGGGCCGGGTCGATCTCGCCGCGGTACGCCAACATCTCGGTTCCCGCGCTGATGCCCGACCACAGCGTGCGTACCAGGACGTCGCCGTCGCCGGGTGATCCCAGGTCCACCGCTGAGACGCCGATCCGCCGGGGTCCCTCGAACACGACGGCTCGGGCGGCCTGGTCACGGCCCTCGTCGTCGGCAGCCACGCCCCCTATCCTGCTGCGGGTGCCGCGCGACGGGGCAAACGTCGGTGGTGGCCCGCCGCGCAGGCTGGTCAGCGTGCCGCTCCCCACGTCGGCGGGCATGTTCGACGCCCACGCGTTCGAGTGTGCGTCGGGAGCCGTCTACCTGGCCCTCGTGAAGGGCGAGCTCGACGGCGACGACGGCATCGTGACCAGGGTGCACTCCGAATGCCTGACCGGCGACGCGCTCGGATCGCTGCGTTGCGACTGTGGTGTCCAGCTGCAGCTGGGTCTGCGAGCGATCGCTGCCGCCGGGCGGGGCGTCCTCGTCTACGCGACCGGTCACGAGGGCCGCGGCATCGGCCTCATCAACAAGCTGCGGTCGTACGCCGAGCAGGACCGCGGCGCCGACACGCTCGACGCCAACCTGGCGCTCGGTCTGGCCGTCGACGCCCGCGACTACACCGATGCCGCAGCCGTGCTGGAGGCCCTCGGCGTACGATCGGTACGACTCCTGACGAACAACCCGCAAAAGGTGGAGGGCCTGCGGAGATCTGGCGTCGACGTCGTGGCCGTCGACCCGTTGGCCACCGCTCCGCACAGCCGCAACCTCGGTTACCTGCGTACGAAGGAGCGTCGACTCGGGCACCTGCGGCCCACGGGCGAAGCCGTCGGCGACGATCGTCTCGATCTGCCGCCCGCCGTCGACATCAGCGACCTGATCGGACCCGTCGCCGCGCGGGTGGACAGACCCTTCGTGATACTCAAGTTCGCGCAGACGCTCGACGGGCGGATCGCAACCGCGACCGGCGACGCCCGGTGGATCAGCGGCGAGGCGGAACGCCGGGCCTCGCATGCCTTGCGTGCCGCGTGCGACGCGGTGTTGGTCGGTGTCGGCACCGTGCTCCAGGACGATCCGCAGCTCACCGTCCGCATGGTTCCCGGCGCGTCGCCGTTGCGGGTGGTGCTCGACTCGACGTTGCGCGTCCCCGACCGAGCCAAGATCCTCGGCACCGATGCCGCAACGACGATCCTCACAACCGATCGGTCCGACCCCGCCCGGCGCCAGGGGCTCACGGCTCGGCACCTCGGCGTGAAGGTGCTGCCCGCGGGCGCATACGGCGTCGATGTCGGTCCCGCGCTCGGCGCGCTCCGGAGCGCAGGGGTCGAAACTCTGCTCGTCGAGGGTGGGGCGCGAGTCATCACGTCCCTGCTGAGCGCAGGCGTCGTCGACCGCCTGATCGTCGCCGTGGCGCCCACCATCATCGGTCAAGGCACCGAGGCCGTTGGCCCGCTCGGCGTCACCTCCGTCGCGGACGGCATCCGGCTCGTCAACAGGTCGATGCACGTCCTCGGCGACGACGTGCTGCTCGCCGGGGACATCTCGGCGCCTGCTGGTCGCGAGCGGGAAGGGCCGGCTCAGCTCGCCTTCATGCGAACGCAGCAGTATCCCGGTTGAGGGGCGAGACGGGCCTCTAGCACGTCGGCTCCGCCGGCCCCGTCGATGACGCCGGAGAGCAGTTCGAGGTTCATGCCGCACACCAGGTCACGGTGCTGGTCGGCGAGGGCGTGGAAGGGACAGTTGGCGAGGACGATCTCGTCGCCGCGCAGATGGGGCTCATAGCCGTGCCGCTCGAGCACGCCGACGAGCGCGTCGCGGCGCTTGGCACGACCGGAGCGCCGGCCCGCGGCGACGCGAGCAGCTTCACCGATGCGCCGACCCATCTCGGTGGCCGCCAGGCGCAGTGCCCGGGCGACCGGCACGCCTTCTTCGGACGATCGCTCGACGGCTTCGGCGAGCAGGCCTCCGGCGAGGTCGTAGCGACGCTCCGGGAGTGATACCCCTATCTCGTTGTCGGAGCGGCGGTAGACCTTGGCCGTCCGGCCGGCGCCCGGTCCCGACCGGCCGGTGAGCCGTTCGAAGCGAACGTCGGCGAGCCCGGCATCGACGAGTTTGTCGAGGTGAAACGCGGCGACCGACCGAGCCAGGTCGAGTGACTCGGCGGTCCCGTCCCGACTCAATTCGCCGCGCTCGGCCAGCAGCCGGTACACCGACTGCGTCACCGGATGATCAAGGGCTGCGACCCCGTGGACTCGATCGACGAACGATGGCTCGCTCATGCGCCCATTCTAAGACAGAATTGACTTGACGAAACAACACCTTCCTTCTATCGTCAACATTATCGGTACTTAGAAGGAGGATCGCCCGATGGCTTCGATCAACGTTCCCCATGCCAAGGTTCCCCAGACCAACGTTCCCCGGATGGCCGCCGCCCCGTCGGCGACCGTCAGCACGCAACTGTCCAACCCCGCCTACCAGGCCTTCACCCTGCTGCGCGTCGGGTTCACCGTCGCCCCGATCCTGTTCGGGCTCGACAAGTTCCTCGACTGGCTCGTCGATTGGCGCATCTACCTCGCCCCGGAGATCAACGACCTGATCCCGGGCAATGCGCACCAAGCGATGCTCGTCATCGGGGTCATCGAGATCCTGGCCGGTATCGTCGTCGCGATTCGACCGAAGTTCGGCGGCTACCTCGTCGCTGCCTGGCTCGCCGGGATCATCGTCAACCTCCTGTTGCAGGCGGACTTCTACGACATCGCGCTGCGTGACTTCGGGCTGCTGATCGGCGCACTGGCGTTGGCCCGGCTCGCGACCGCGTTCGACCACCCGGCCGCCGCCCGATAGCCGGTAGCCCGTACCAACACACCCGCCGGAGCCGGACCCCCGGCTCCGGCCGACGCCCGGAGGGCCCAAGGCATGAGCATTGCCGCAACGACCACCGGTACCACCCGGCCCGAGCTTCGGCTGATACGCGGGGGATCGAACATCGACCTGGACGCAGCAGAGCAGGCTGTCGCCGACCTGCTTCTCGCTCTCGGGCAGGATCCCGACGACGCGCACGTCCGGGAAACCCCTCGGCGAGTCGCTGCCGCTTATGCCGAGCTGCTCACGCCCCGCCAGTTCAGCCTGACCACGTTCCCCAACGACGAGGGCTACGACGAGCTCGTCCTGGCGCGGGACATCCCGTTCCACTCGCTCTGTCAACATCACCTGCTGCCGTTCAAGGGGGTCGCCCACATCGGCTACCTGCCCGGTGAACGTATCCTCGGGCTGTCCAAGCTGGCGCGAGTCGTGGAGCTGTTCGCCCGTCGCCTGCAAGTCCAGGAGCGGCTGACGACGCAGGTCGCCGACTGGCTGCAGGCCCACCTCGAGCCCAAGGGCGTCGGTGTGGTGCTCGAAGCCGAGCACCTGTGCATGTCGATCCGTGGGGTGCAGGCCGACGGGTCGCGCACCGTGACCTCCGCGCTGCACGGCCTGCTCCGACAGGACCCGTCGACGCGGGCCGAGTTCTTCACGCTCACCGGCGTCCGCCGGTGACCACCACCGCATCGTTCGTGCGCATCACCTAGGAGCATTCGAGATGACCCAGCGAACACTTGCCATAGTCGGCGCCAGCGTGGCGGGCGCCAAGGCGGCCGAAGCCGCTCGCGACGCCGGCTACGACGGCCGCATCGTCCTCATCGGCGACGAAGCCGGCGTACCGTACGAGCGACCGCCGTTGTCCAAGGCCGTGCTCCGGGGCGAAGCCGAACCCGCATCGGCTCGCGTGCACCCCGACGGCTTTTACGACGACCACGACATCGAGCTCGTCACCGACCGTGTGGCCGCCCTCGACTCCGGCGCCCGCCGGGTCGAGCTGGCCGATGGTGACACGATGGCGTTCGACGCCGCGATCGTGGCTACCGGCGCCGAAGCGCGCCGCTTGGCCGTGCCGGGCGCGGAGCTCGACGGGGTGCGCTACCTCCGCAGCCTCGATGACTCCAATGGGCTCCGCGACGCCATTCGCGCCTCCTCCCGGGTCGCGGTGATCGGCGCCGGTTGGATCGGCTCCGAGGTCGCGGCCTCGGCCCGGCAGATGGGCGCCGACGTGGTGCTGATCGACCCGTCGCCGGTCCCGCTGCGCCGCGTCCTGGGCGACGACGTCGGCGCGGTGTTCCGCCAGCTGCACGCCGACAACGGTGTCCAGCTCCGGCTCGGCGTCGGCGTGCGCGAGCTGCGCGGCGCTGAAGCGGTCGACGAGGTCGTCCTCAGCGACGGCGGTGCCGAGGCTGCAGACCTCGTCGTCGTCGGCGTCGGCGTGACACCACGGACCGATCTCGCTGCTGGCGCCGCCGGCCTGGCGGTCGACAACGGGATCGTCGTCGACCAGCACCTCGAGACCAACGTCGCCGGGGTCTACGCCGCAGGCGATGTCGCCAACGCCTGGCATCCGCACTACCGCCGGCACGTGCGCGTCGAGCACTGGGCGAACGCCCTCAACCAGGGAACCACCGCGGGCAGGAACGTGGCCGGCCGGCGCGAGGTGTATGACCGGTTGCCGTACTTCTTCTCCGACCAGTACGACCTGGGCATGGAGTACGTGGGCCTCAGTGCTCCGGGCGACGATCTCGTCGTGCGTGGCGACCTGGAGGCGCGCCAGTTCGTCGCGTTCTGGCATCGCGACGGTGTGGTCAGCGCGGCGATGAACGTGAACGTCTGGGACGTAGTCGAGGACCTGAAGGCGATCGTCGCCGCCGAACGGCCCGTAGATCTCGGTCTGCTCACCGACCAGAGCGTCGCCTTCGACGAGGTGGTCGGCACCAGCACCCGGTAGCCGCGGCGCCTCGACCGAGGCAACACCTCGTCATGGATCGCACTGCGGAAGGGCGAGCGCGTGGTGAGGAGCGCGGCGACGCCATAGCGTCCACGCCATCGAACCGCCGACGGTCAGCGGGCGATCCGGGAGGTGTTCTCATGACGTACTCGATCGTCGCTCGGGACGACTCGACGGGCGAGCTGGGCGTCGCGGTGCAGACCTGCTTTCTCGCCGTTGGTTCGATTGCGCCGTGGGCGCGACCGGGCGTCGGTGCGGTGGCGACCCAGGCGTTCGCCCAGCTCGCATACGGCCCGCGCTGCCTCGACGCTCTCGGGACCGGAAAAACCCCCAGCGACGCACTGGCGGAGGCAAGGGCGGCGGACCCAACGGCTGAGATCCGGCAGGTGGGGGTGGTGGGCGCCGACGGCACCGTCGCGGCCGTGACTGGCGAGCGGTGTGTCGACCACGCCGGCCATGTGATCGGCGACGGGTTCACGACGCAGGCCAACATGGTGAGCACGCCCGAAGTGTGGGGGGCCATGGCCTCGGCCTTCGAGACCTCGACGGGGCGCCTGGCACGAAGGCTCCTTGCCGCTCTCGACGCCGGCGAAGCCGCCGGAGGGGACGCGCGGGGCAGGATGTCCGCGGCCCTGCTGGTGGTCGAAGGGCACCCGCCCGAGCAGCCTGGCGGCGGCACGGTGGTCGACCTGCGCGTCGACCGCAGCCAGGACCCCCTGGGTGAGCTGGCCAGGCTCCTCGATGCCGCCGACGCGTTCAGCGGCTTCGACCGTGCGGTGGATCAGCTGTTCGGCGGCGATCCCGCGGCTGCACTCAGCACCATCGATCGCGCCCTCGAGGCACTTCCTGGGGAGGAGAACCTGCGGCTGGTTCGAGCCGGCGCGCTGCTGGCCTCGGGTGCTACCGACGCCGGTCTTGCCGAGCTGCGTGGGCTCGTTGCCGACCGACCGACGTGGGAGATCATCGTGAGGAGCTTCGCGAGCCAGGGGTTCATGACCCTGCCCGAGGGCCTGTCGATCGACGCCGTGTTCACCTGAACGGCTCGAACCCCGGGTTTGCATGCGCCGATCACGACGGTCCGCCACCCGTCAACCGGGTGGCGGACCGTCGGTCAACGGTCGTCAGTCGTTGTCGTCGTCGTTGAGTTGCGCGCGGATTTCGCCGGTCGGACGCCCGTCGGAGTGGACGTTCACGTAGGTCGCCCCCGCCCGGATGGCGCGGACGAACTCGTCGAACTCGCCGGCGGCGATGCCCTGCCCGGCCGCACCGGCGCCGATGTCCGCCGGCGTGATGGTGCCGCGGATGGTCCCCCCAGCAGCGGGGCAGGCCTGCGTGCCCGCCGGGCCGTTGCCGAGGTTGGTGCACAGGAACACGACGATGTTCCCGTTGTTCGTCTCATTCTCGAAGTGGATGTGGGCCTGCGTGGCAGCCGTCTCCAGGCCGCTGAAGGTCAGCCGGTAGCGGATCTCGTCGCTGGACCGCGACACGGATGCCCGGAAATCACCCACGCCGGGCGTGGACAGGGCGGGCACCTCCTCGTACCCGGTGAGCGTGACCCGCTCGTCGCCCCCATCGGAGGCCATTGCGACGGTCCCCAGCCCCACCACACCCACGGCGGCGACGGCGAGCGCGATCTTGATGCGAGCTCTCTTCACTGCCCCTCCTCCTCGTATCGAGGGCCCCGGGACGCCAGCAATCGCCGGCGCACCGGCCGGTTGAATCTAGGTGTCCTACCTAGCAGTCGCTGATACGGATTTTCCGGTCCGGCCCTGGCGACCGATTCGTTATTCCGTCTCGAGGGCGAGCTTACGACCGTCGCCGAGGTACCCGTGCGTTGTCGAGGTGCTGAAGGAGGTCGTGGGCGACCAGCTCGATCTCCTTGTGGTACCACTCGGCGGCCCGGTAGTAGCAGGCGATGAGGCCCATCCGGTGCAGCCTCCGGAAGTCGCCGAAGACGAACGCGTACCTCGCCTTGGTCTCGTCCTTGGCGCCGTCCGTGAGCGCAAGATGCCACTCTGCGTACTCGTCCCAGGTGTGCGTCTCGAGAAACGCGTTTTCGTCGTCGGCCCTCGGCTGCACGTCACCCCACGGGCTCCTGAGGACATACCGCCGGGCGTCGATCAGCGCCTTGGCCTTCGCGACGCCCCGCTCGTTCACCGAGTACTTGGCCATGCCCGCAAGTCTGCCCCCCGAATCCGGGAGCAAGACTCTCGTCGCCCCACCTGTCGAGGACGCCGCGCCCGCTCCGACGTTGTCGGATGAGGGTGCCCACACGCGGCACCGGATCACGAGCCACAAGGAATGACGACGTGAGGTACCTCCTGATGATCTACATGAACCCCACGGTGTTCGAGACCCTGTCGGAAGAGGAACAGACCGCGGTCATGAACGCACACGACGAGTTCCAGAAGCCGATCCGTGAGTCGGGGGAGATGGTTGGCTTCGCGGCCCTGGCCGATCCGTCCAACACCATGACGGTTCGGGTGCGGGACGACGTCCCGGCGGTGACGGACGGGCCCTACGTGGAGGCGAAGGAGTTCCTGGCCGGGTTCTACGTGGTCGACTGCGAGACCGTCGAACGGGCCACTGAGCTGGCCGCCATGATCCCCGACGCCCGCTACACGGCGGTGGAGGTGCGGCCGGTCATGGACGAGGCGGGAATGGAGATGTGAGGACCGATGCGCGCCTCGACGATCTGCTGCGCCGGCAGGCGCCCCAGATCCTCGGCGCGCTCGTCCGCCGCTACGGGCACTTCGAGGCCAGCGAGGACGCTGTGCAGGAGGCGCTGCTGGCGGCGGCCACGCAGTGGCCCGAGCACGGTTTGCCGGAGAGCCCGCGGGGTTGGCTCATCACGGTGGCGTCCCGACGGCTGACCGACCAGCTGCGCAGCGACTCGGCCCGCCGGCGCCGCGAGGACACGACCGCCGCCCTGGTGCCGCCCGACGGGCATGTGACACCGGCGCCGGACGACGAGGACCCGTCGGGTCGGGACGACACGCTGACGCTCCTGTTCATGTGCTGTCATCCCGAGCTCACGGCGGCGTCACAGATCGCCCTCACGCTGCGCGCCGTCGGCGGGCTGACCACCGCGGAGATCGCCCGGGCCTTCCTGGTCCCCGAGGCGACCATGGCCCAGCGCATCAGCCGGGCCAAGCAGCGGATCAAGGCCGCCGGCAGCTCCTTCCGCCTACCGCCCGAACCGGAGCGGGCCGAGCGACTACGGGTAGTGCTCCACGTGCTGTACCTCATCTTCAACGAGGGCTACACCGCGACCTCGGGCCCGGATCTGCAGCGCAGCGAGCTCACCGGCGAGGCGATCCGTCTCACGCGAGCCGCCCAGGGGCTGTTGTCCGACGACGGCGAGGTGGCTGGGCTCCTGGCGCTCATGCTGCTCACGGACGCGCGGCGGCCCGCCCGCACCGGGCTCGACGGTGGGCTCGTGCCGCTGGCGGAACAGGACCGGGGCCGGTGGAACCAGGAAGCCATCCGCGAGGGCATCGCCCTCGTCACCGAGGCGTTGTCTGCGGGCCCGGTGGGGCCGTACCAGCTGCAGGCGGCGATCGCCGCCGTTCACGCCGAGTCCCCGAGTGCCGAGGACACCGATTGGGCCCAGATCGTCGGCCTGTACGAGGTGCTCGAGCGCGCCGCACCCAACCCGATGGTCACGCTCAACCACGCGGTCGCGGTGGCGATGACACGGGGACCGCAGGCGGGGCTCGACATGCTGGCGACGCTGGACGCCGACGACCGCATGGTCGATCACCATCGCCTCGACGCCGTTCGCGCCCATCTCCTGGAGATGGCCGGCCACCTGGACGCCGCGCGCGCCAGCTACAGGAGCGCCGCCCGCCGCACGACGAGCCTTCCCGAGCAGCGCTATCTCGAGGCTCGAGCGGCCCGGCTCACGGGGACGACCTGACAGACCCCTCGTCGCGGCCGGTCAAGCCCGCCGGCCGATCACCATGACCGCCGGCGGGTCGAACCGCATCGTGCCGGTGTCGACGCTGACCAGGCCCACATCGACTAACTGCTTCTGCAGCCGCTCGCCCGCCTCGTCGGCGGTGGTCGAACCGCCGGGGGGCTGCATGTACACGAGGGCGAGGCGGCCGCGCGGCGCCGGCCGGTGGGCGAGGATAGCCATGCGCGAGCCGGCGGTGTGGCCCT
>Ga0209889_1000223_pt1 | contig 14031 bp, 11 predicted proteins | sample GWRWN1_0_10_FD_187233 | JGI IMG/M metagenome (GOLD analysis project Ga0209889, IMG submission 187233) | Riverbed sediment microbial communities from areas with no vegetation in Columbia River, Washington, USA - GW-RW N1_0_10 (SPAdes)... | ecosystem: Environmental > Aquatic > Freshwater > River >... | reverse complement strand
GGTGAAGCGACTCGAGGAGCTCGAGTGGGTCGTCGAGCGCGGCGCCAAGGTGGTGCTCATCCGGCCAGCACCGGTGCCCAACCTCGACGGGACCTCCCGCTCCCCCGGTCTCCCCGAGTTCGACCCCCTGTGGCAGCGGGTCGTCGACCTCGGCGTGCTCGTCGCGATGCACGCCTCCGACAGCGGCTATGCCCGCTATGTGAACGACTGGGAGGGCACCCGCGAGTTCCTGCCCTTCAAGCTCAGCCCGTTCCGGTCGGTCGCCATGGGCCACCGGCCCATCGAGGACACCATGGCAGCGATGATCTGCCACGGCGCCCTGTCCCGCTTTCCGGAGCTGCAGATCGCCGTGGTCGAGAACGGCAGCGCCTTCGTCCGGCCCCTCTTCCACAACTTGAAGGAGGCCTATCGGATGATGCCGCAGGGGTTCACAGAGCACCCCATCGACGTGTTCAAGCGCAACGTCTACGTCCACCCGTTCCACGAGGAGGACATCAAGGGCCTCGTCGAGCTTCTCGGCGCCGACCACGTCCTGTTCGGCTCTGACTTCCCCCATCCCGAGGGCATGGCCGATCCCATCACATACGTCGACGAGCTCGAGGGGATGCCCCGGGACGACATCGTGAAGATCATGGGCGGAAACCTGGCAGGGCTCGTGGGGGTCGGCGTCGCCGCCTGACCCGTCGAGCGCTCGCCGGTCGGGCGCCGCGGCTGGGGTACCGTTCCAGCGACAAAGCTGACGGCGCTGCTAGATTTCAGGACTCCGTCGTCGAGCTGAGAGTGGGTGATGGGACCGGACGCTGCCAAGCAGCTCCCCGACGGGGATCCCAATTCGGTGCTCAGGCGGGCCCCTTTCTCCGACAACCCTCGGGTGGGTGCGCGCGGCCAGCGCGCCCATCAGCGCATTCTCGAGGCAGCGCTGCAGGTGTTCGGCGAGGAGGGATACCACCAGTGCGGCGTGATCCGGATCACCGAGGTGGCCGGATGTTCCCGGGCAGCCTTCTACCAATACTTCTCCAGCAAGGAAGACGTGTTCCGCCACCTCGCCGGGCAGGTGGCGCGCCAGCTCGTGGCCTCGGCCGAGGCCCTCGGTCCGGTCACGCCGGACGCCGCCGGCTGGAAGACGCTGCGGGGCTGGGTCGCTGTCCACGGCGAGATCTACGACCGCTACGAGCCGGTGTTCGAGGCTCACGAGGCGGCGGCCGAGAGCGACAAGGCCGTCGCCAGCGGGTCAGCCCGAATCGCCGACCGCACCGTCGCGGGCGTGCGGGCCAAGCTCACCACGTCGCTGCTGCCCAGCAGGCAGCTCGACGAGGCCATCGCCATCCTGCTCGAGTGCATGACCCGGACCCGCAGCGTCGCCGAGATCGTCGGTGCCGCCCTGATGCACGCTCCGGGCGGCACCTCCGCCTATCCCCGCTCCCGCGTCGACGACGCCATCACCGACATCGCGCACCGAACGCTGGTCGGCCAGCTGGTTCCCGAAGTCAATGTCCACGCCCCGACGAGGCGGCGCCCGCCGCGAATCCGGATGGGACCGGTGATGCTCCAGGGCCTGCAGGCCGACGACGGTCCCGAGGACCTGAGCCCCACCGGCGCCCGCACGCTGGCGGCCCTGCTCACGGCAGGCCACGACGTGCTCGTGGCCCGGGGCTATCACGGCACGCGGGTCGACGACATCGCAGCCGCAGCCGGGGTCTCCCACGGCGCGTTCTACCGCTACTTCGACAACAAGGACCACCTGATCCGCCTCCTGGCGGCGCGGGCAATCCGCACGGTGTCGGTGGCCATGGCGGACATTCCCGACATCTCCGACATTGTCGACGGCCCCGGTACGGCCAGGTCGGCGACCCTGCGCCAGTGGCTGCGCCGCTACCACACGACCCAGGCGTCCGAGGCGGCGATGATCCGCGTCTGGCTCGACGCCACGGCCGATGACCCGAGCCTGCAGCCCGAGTCGGCGGCCGCGCTCGACTGGGGCCGGCGCCGGATGGCGCGGTTCCTCGAGCCCCGCGGGTTCGGCGACGTCGACACCGAGGCGCTCGTCATGGTGGCGCTGCTCGACGCCTTCGGAGCCCGCTCGCAGGGGCCATCAACGGTCCCGGCCACCGCCCACATCATCGAGCGGGGGTTCCTCGGGCGTTGAGCCGGCCCGACCAAGCGGGCCTCACTCCTCGACGGCGATCGCCCGCTCCGGGCAGTTGTTGGCCGCCCTGCGGGCGACTTCCTCCAGGCCGGCCGGCACGTCGCCCCCGTGCAGCACTACGCCGTGCCCGTCGTCGTCGGGTTCGAACACCTCCGGCGCCAGCGCGTAGCAGCGACCGTGCCCGGTGCACATCTCGGCATCGATCCGAAGCTTCATCACTACCGCCGAGCGTATCGGCAACCTGACGTGGGTGTCAGAATCGCGTGGCGTGGGTGCCGTGACCATCCAGCTCGACGACCAGCCTCACCTCGTCCTAGAACGGTCGACCCGGGCAATGCCGCCTTGCGCAGGGGTACCTGACACCGGGGCACCGGGGTCAGCGCGGCCGGAAAAGAGGGACGAACCACTCGCCGTTGGGCTCGAAGGTGACCTCCACCGGCATACCGATGTGGACGTCCTCGATGGCGCAACCGACGACGTTGGTGGTGAGCCGGACCGTCGGGTCGTCCTCCATCTCCACGATGGCGATCACGTACGGAGGGTCGAAGCCGGGCATGAACGGCTGGTGGTTCACCGTGTAGGTCGCCACGGTCGCCCGGCCCGACACGGCGTCCGGGGCGACGTCCCGGCTACCGCAGTAGGGGCAGCGCGGCACCGGCGGATGGTGGATGCGCCCACAGCTGGCGCACCGCAGGAACCGCAGGATGCCATCGGCGCCGCTGCGCCAGAAGAACTCGTCACCCTGGTCCGCGGCCACGAACCGGGGCGGCGCGCTCACCCCGCCCCCCTGGTCAATAAGAGGCAGCCGCACTCGGGACCGCCGCCGGCAGCGACCACGGCGACCTCGGCGCTGCTCACCTGCCGGGCGCCGGCGCCGCCCCGCAGCTGCAACACCCCCTCGTGCAGGAAGCCGAAGCCGTGCAGGCGTCCGGACGAGAGCTGGCCGCCCCAGGTGTTGAGCGGCAGAGTGCCGCCGAGGCCGATGCGCTTGCCGCCCTCCACGAACGGGCCGCCCTCGCCCCGCGCGCAGAAGCCGAGCGCCTCCAGCCAGGCCATCGTGAGCCAACTGAAGCCGTCGTAGAGCTGGGCGGTGTCTACATCGTCCGTGGTGAGGTCGGTGCGGGCCCACAGGGAGGCCGCCGAGTCGCGCATCGCCATGGTCGTGAGGTCGTCGAACTGGTCCCAACTCGGGCGGCCGCGCAGGGCCGTACCGATGGCGTTCACGTGGGCGACGCCGTTGGGCGCGTCCGGCGCGTAGTCGCGGTGCGAGACGATCACGACCGTGGAGCCGTCGCAGGGGACGTCGCAGTCGTAGAGGCAGAACGGCTCCGAGATCATGCGGACGCTCAGGTAGTCGTCCATGGTCATGGGATCGGTGTAGATCGCCTTGGGATTGAGCGCCGCGAACGCGCGGGCGTTGATGGCGATGGCCCCCAGTTGCGCACGGGTCGTGCCGTACTCGTGCATGTGCCGCATCGCGTAACAGGCGATCCAGTTGGCGGCCGACCCGGCGCCGTAGGGGATCAGGTAGCGCATCGACGCCGGCAGGCCCCCTCCGCCCCCACCGGCAGCGCCGGGGCGCAGGGGCTTGCCGCTGCCCTCCACGACCGTGCGGAACACGACGACGTGGTGCGCGAGCCCGGCGGCCACCGCCAGCACGGCCTTGTGCACCGCTCCCAGCTGACCGGCGGTCTCGAGCCCCCCGTCGCGCCAGGCGAGCCGGAGCCGCAGTGCGTCGTGGAGGTCGGCGCCGGAAGCGCCGCCGAAGGGCCCGCCGGAACCGGGGTAGGTCGATATGCCGTCGATGTCGTCGAGGGTCAGGCCGGCGTCGGCAACGGCGCGCTCGGTGGCCTCGATGGTGAGGTCGAGCCCACTGCGGTGGAGGCGACGGCCGATGTCGGACTGGCCGATGCCGGAGATGACGGCCCGGCGCTCGAGGGGCTCTCCCATCGGCGTCAGGGTGCCGCCGGCTCGAACAGCTCGGCCATCACCCGATCGGCGGCGTGATCGCTCGGGCCCTCCCAGGTCACGGCGCCGTGGTGGAGCAGGGCCACTCGGTCGCAGAGGTCAAGGGCGTGGCCGACGTGCTGCTCGACGATGAGCAGAGCGCTCCCCTGCTCGCGCAGCCGGGTAAGGCTCTCGTAGACGCCGTCGACGATCTTGGGGGCGAGGCCGAGCGACAGCTCGTCCGCGACCAGCACCGCCGGGGACTCCACCAGCACCCGCGCCATGGAGAGCATGCGCTGCTCCCCACCCGACAGCGTGCCTGCCAGCTGCCGCCGCCGCTCGCCGAGCACCGGGAACAAGCCGAACGCCTGTTCGAGTCCGGGGCCAACGCCGTCGCGTCCCTTGGATCGCCGGAACGAGAGGGTGAGGTTCTCCTCGACGGTCAGCGTGGCGAACACCGAACGACCCTCGGGGGCGTGCGCCACACCGGCCCGGGCGAACTTGAAGGCGCCCGACCCCGTGAAGTCCCGGCCCTCCACCATCACCGCTCCGCCGCTCGGTGCCACCAGGCCGGTCGCCACCCGGGCCACCGTCGTCTTGCCGGCGCCATTGGCGCCCAACAGCGCCACGGCCTCGCCCGGCCCGACCGTGAGGCTCACGCCGAACAGGGCCCGGAACGGTCCGTAGGCCGCCGACACCTCCCGCAGCTCCAGGACCGCCGGGACGTCGGCGGCCCCAGGGGTGCCCGGGCCAGGCCCGTCGGCGGCCGCAGGCCCGTCGGCGGCCCTCGCCGTGGCCTCAGAGGCCGCAGTGCCACCGGCTGCCCCGGGGGCGTCCGGGGCCGGGGCGTCAGCGGCCGCAGTGCCCTCGGGGGCCGCGGCGCCGTCGGGGTCGGTCACGATGCGACCTCCACGTCACCGAAGTATGCGGCGCGTACCTCGTCTCTGGACATCACCTCGGCGGTCGGACCGGAGGCGATGAGGCAGCCGAAGTCGAGCACGTAGGCCCGCTCCGTGAAGCCCGACACCAGCTCGACGTCGTGTTCGACCAGGAGGATGGCGAAGCCGTGTGCGGCCTGCACCTCCTGGAGCGTACGCGCCAGGAGGGCGGTCTCGTCCCGGTCGAGCCCCGACGAGGGCTCGTCGAGGAGCAGCAGCTTGGGGTCCGTCATCAGTGCTCGGCCCACCTCCACCAGCCGGGCTGTGCCGAGGCTGAGGCGCTCGATGGGCTCGTCCGCCAGGTCGGCCAAGCCGAGCAGGTCGAGCACCTCGTCGCAGCGGGCGATCTCCTCGGCACGGGGACCGCCGCGTCCCAGCAGGTCCTTCCAGAGGCGCCCGTCTCCCCGCCGCGTCCGCTCGGCGATCAGCAGGTGCTCGCGCACCGTGGACTCGGTGAACAGCTCGACGCGTTGGAAAGTGCGGCCAACGCCGAGCAGCGCGCGGGCGTGCACGGGCAGGCCGCCGATGTCCCGACCCTCGAGCAGGACTTGGCCACCGTCCGGGCGGAGCACGCCCAGGACACAATTGAAGAACGTCGTCTTTCCCGCGCCGTTGGGGCCGATGAGCCCGACCCGCTCGCCGGCCTCCACCTGCAGCGTGACGTCGTCGAGGGCGACGATGCCGGCGAACTTCTTGCGAACGCTGGTGGCCTCGAGGACGATCCCCATCAGCGGGACTCCTCTGCGCCCACTGCGGCCGCATCGCCCTCGGCGCCCGCCGCGTCGGTCCCGCCGACACCGCCGCCGGCCACGACGGTCGCCGGCTCGACCGGTCGTGCCCGGTCGGTTGGCCCGGTGCGGGGCCCGGCCCGCCTCTCCAGCCGCCGCATCCACTGGCGCTTGCCGTGCTCGACCAGGCCCTCGGGGTGGCGGGCGAACTGGATGGTGCCGAGGCCGAAGAGCACGAAGCGCCACTTGGGTGAGATCGGGAAGATCCCGGGGATGCGATCGGGGCTGCGCAGGATCCAGCCGAAAACCTCGCCCCGGAGGATCGCCACGTCGAACAGCGCGAAGGCGCCGCCGGCGTACGCGGCACCTTCGACGGTGCGGCAGCCCAACGTGACGACGAGCACCAGCCAGAACAACGCTGCGAACGGGGCGAAGTTGTTGGTGTAGTTCACGTTCTCCTGGTGCATCGACAGCATGGCGCCGCCGAGCCCGGCGATGAACGCCGACACCGCGAAGGCGACGATCCGGGCCCGGGAGGGCGAGATGCCGATCGACGCGGCCGCCACCTCGCTACCCCGCAGGGCACGCAGCGTCCGGCCGACCGTGCCCTCCCGGATGCGGATGACCGCGAACGAGACGATCACGAACACGGCGACGGCAAGCGCCAGGAACGAGAGGTCGTTGCCGAAGTCCCAGGGCCCGATGGTGGGGCGGGGGACCCGGGTCCCTTCGAGTAACGCCGTGTCCCCACCGCCGATCCACGACAGCTTCACCATCACGGAGTCGAAGAAGAACGCGAAGGCCAGGGTCGCGATCGCAAACCACACGCCGCCGAGGCGCAGCACCGGCAACGACAGCAGCGCCCCGCAGGCGGCGGCCGCGCCTGCCCCGATGAACGCGGCGACCAGCACCGACATGTCGTAGCGGTCGACCAGCTGGAACACGGTGAACCCGCCGATCGCGGCGAAGGCGCCCTGGCACAGCGAGATCTGGCCGGCGAAGCCGGTGATCACTGTGATGGACAGGTAGATCGTCGCCAGGATCACCGCCTGGGTGACGACGAACAGCCACGACTGGTCGGCCCGGAAGAAGATGACCAGGCCGACGATGCCGAAGAAGCCGAGCGCGAACAGCCGGGTGGCCACCGTCAGGCCCCGGCTGCGGGTCGCGGCCGCCGGCGCCGGTGGCGGGGGGTCGACGCCCGCCAGCGGGTCAGCGGCCTCGCGGGTGCGTCGGATCGCCGGCCACAGCACCAGTACGCCGAAGAGCACGACGAAGGGCACCGCGGGTGCGATGTTGTCCTGGATGGCCTCCAGAAAGGCGTTGTCGGAGCTCCATCGGGGCAGGAAGGTGTTGAGCAGCGCAATGAAGATCCCCAGCGCCAGGCCTCCGGCGAGGGCGCGGGGCAGGCTGACGAGTCGACCCAGCGCCGCCGCGGCGATGGCCACGACCACCAAGTTGAAGAAGTCCGCTGCCACCAGCGTGTTGAACCGGGGCGCGATCAGCACCCCGGCCATGCCGGCGAAGACGCTGGACAGCGCCCAGGCGAACGCCGACACCCGGTCGGCCCGGATGCCGGCGAGCTCTGTCATGCGCGGGCTCTCAACGACCGCCCGCATCTGCAGCCCGAGGGCGGTGAACCGGAACAGAGCGCCGAGCACCAGCATGCCCAGCACCGCCACGCCCAGCGCGACGAGCTCGTTGCGGCTGAAGCTGTAGACGTTGAACACGTCGTAGAACACCGACGACCCTTCAGGGACGATGCCCTCGGGCGTCTGCCCAGCGACGGCCTGGAAGTTGGTGATGAGCTCGAACAGGTTGGGCAGAGCGACCGTGAGGCCGATGGTCACCACCAGCTTCGCCACGGCCGGGGCGGTGCGGAGGTGGCGGAAGATGAGCCGTTCGAGCAGCAGCCCGATGAGCGGCGCCACCACGAACACCGACAGGACCAGAGCTGGGACGGTCGCCCACCCCCACTCCTCCCTGGCCTGGAAGAACAGGGCGGCCGAGATGTACGCCTGGGCCCCGAAGGCCAGGTTGAAGACGCCCGACGTCTTGTACGTGAGGACGAAGCCGAGCGCGATGAGCGCATAGACGGCGCCCGGCGGCGTGCCCTGGAGGATCGCCCGGAAGATGTCCTCGGGAACCGACGCGGCCAGGGTCATGGGCGCCGTAATAGCACTAGCTCAGTTGAAGGAGGTCGGGGTCGGTTCTGACCAGTCCTGGTTGTCGTTGGACCAGCACAGCCACGGCTTGTCGGGCGGCGCCACCGTCTCGAAGGCGCCGTCGTGAATCTGGACCACGGGGGCGCACTCCTGCGCGTAGTCGGTGCTCGGGTCGCCGTCCACTACGGCGGCGTGCTGGCGGGTCCAGTCGATGGGGTTGATGAGTCCGCCGGCGTCATAGTCGGTCATCTGGTTGGTGGCGTCGACCACCGACTGGCGGTCGAACTCGGGCCCGGCGGCCAGCAGACCCTGGAAGGCGAGATCGGCGTTGATCCAGCCCACCATCGACTGCTCGCTGAGCTCGCCGCCCGTCTCGTCCATCCACTGAGTGAAGGTGTCCAGCGGCGTCCCCTCGGAGTCGGCCTCGAACGGCAGGAACTGCACGGTGACGTAGTCACCCTCGAACAGGTCGGCGTTGTCCTTCACGAACCGCTGGTCGTAGGTGTTGGGGTGGAAGAGGATGACGTCGTCCATCCCCTGGCGGTGGAGCTCCTGCGCCAGGGTCTTCATGCCGTTGAGGTCGATGCAGCTGGAGATGAAGTCGACGCCGGCGCCCTTCATGGCCGTGACCTCGGGTGCGATGCCGTTGGGCAGCCCGTACGCGAGGTCGTCCTTGACGTACACCGCCTCGGCGTCGACGTCGCTGCCGTACGTCTCGAACGAGTCGGCCGCCCCGTGGGCGCACTCTCGCGACGTCTCGGTGATGCCGTAGCCGAGCGTGGCCACCCGGTGGGCGCCCGCCTGCCCGACCATCCACGGGACCACGCGGCCCGTGCAGCCGGAGCACGGTCCCTGGATGTGGCCGAAGATGTGCTCGCGGCCGGCCATCTCGTTGCCGTGGATGCCCCACACGTAGGTCGGGATGCCGGCCTCGTCGAGGTCGCCCCAGCCGCTCGGGGCCAGGGTGGCGTTGAAGTTGCCGAAGGTGTCGTCGGCCGAGATCACGTCCAGCGCCCGTACCTGGTTGTTGGCCAGCTCGTCGTCGAGCACCTGGGACAGGACCAGGTCGCGGCCGTAGATGCCACCCTCGCTGTTGCGGAACGCGAAGTAGGCCTCGATGCCGGCGCGGTAGCAGTCGAGGATGCAGGTGCCGAGCGGGTTGTTGGACTTGGTGCCGATGACGCTGAATTGGATCTCGTCGTCGGTCACGCCCGGGACGCCCGAGATCTCCACGAACGTGTCGCGGTCGCCAGACGCGGCATCGTCACTGCTGGCGCTGTCGTCGCCGGACGTGGTGCCGGTGGCGCCCCCGTCGTCGTCATCGCCGGAGTTCCCGCACGCGGCCAGCCCCAGGGCGACCACGCACAGCGCAACGACGAAGCGTCGCGCCCGACCCGAACTGCCGTCGGAGCGGGAGACATTGCGTGTCATGAGCTTCCCCCCTGTGCCGGCCCGAGGGCCCGCCGACAAATGTGACGCAACAGTTAGAAGATAGATACGACCATAGCGCAGGCCGCATGCCGGTAGCACCGCAGGTCGATGCCACGACGGGCCGCTACATGATCGCGCCAGACTCCTTCATGGTGGCGATCGCCTCCCAGTCGAACCCGGCGTCGAGCAGGACTTGCTCCGTGTGCTCGCCGTGCTCGGGGGCCCGGCTCACCTCCACCGGGCATTCGTCGAACTGCGCCGGGCTGGCAACGAGCTGGACCTGCTGGCCGTTGGTCGCCTCCATGGCTGGGAGGTAGCCGTTGGCGATGACCTGTGGGTCGCTGTAGAGCTCGTCCAAGGTCTGGTACGGCGTCCATACCCCGGCGAAGTCGGCCAGGACCTCCTTCCAATGCCCGAGCGGCTGGGAGCCGAAGGCATCGTCGAGGACGGCGACACAGGCCTCGCTGTTCCGGGCGCGGGCCGCGCTGGTGCTGAAGCGCTCGTCAGTGGTCAGCTCGGAGCGCCCGACACGCGTGGCGAGGTCGTCCCAGAACTTGTCTGCTTGCAGCAGCACAAGGCTGATGAACCGGTCGTCGGCGGTTCGGTAGGTGTTCACCCCAGGGTTGGGGTTCTTGCGCCGGTTGGCGGTCGGAAGGCGCGTGAGGCCGAACAGCTTGGCCGCCACCACCATCGGCGAGAGCTGCCACATGGCAGTGGCGAGCAACGACACGTCCACGATGGTCGCCTCGCCGGTGCGTTCCCGCTGGAGCAGCGCGGCGGCGATCGCGCCAGCCGTGGCAAGTCCGCCCATCACGTCCCCGAAGGCGGCCGAGGGTTGGCCCGCCGGCCAGCCTTCGGCACTGGTGGGCATCACCGCCGCTACGCCGCCTCGGGCCCAGAACGAGGCGGCGTCGTAGCCGCCCTTTTCGGCGTCGGGGCCCCTCGCTCCCTGTCCCGACCCGCGGGCCACGATGACCCGCGGGTTCCGGGCGCGGATGTCGTCGACGTCCACCCCCAGCTTGCGCCGCACCTGCGGCAGGTAGTTGGTGAGGTAGACGTCGGCCCCCTCGATCAATTTCATGAACGCCTCGTGGCCATCGGGCCGGGAGACATCGATGGCGACCGACCGCTTGCCGCGGTTGGGCTGCTCCATCATGAAGTTGACCCCGCTGTCGCCGCCGGGCAGCAGCCCCGAGGTGACGAGCCCACGCTGAGGATCGCCGGTCACCGGGTGCTCCACCTTGATGACGTCGGCACCCCAGTCGACCAGGACGCTGCCGGCCGACGGCACGAACATCCAGCTGGCCAGCTCGACGACCTTGATCCCGGCAAGGGGTCCCGGCATGACGCGTGCCTCCGATCAGGTGGCCGCCGCCGGCCAGCCCACGGTCTTGGTCTCGGTGAAGATCTCGAGGCCCTCGATGCCGCACTGGCGGCCGACACCCGAGCCCTTGTAACCCCCGAACGGTGCGTCGGCCCCGTACCAGACGCCGCCGTTGATCCCGAGCGTGCCGGTGCGGATCCGCCGGGCAACGCCTTTGGCTCGCTCCAGATCAGTGGAGGTGATGGCGCCGGACAGCCCATAGGGCGAGTCGTTGGCGATGCGAACGGCGTCGTCGTCGCCGTCGTAGGGGATCACCACCAGCACCGGCCCGAAGATCTCCTCTCGGGCGATGGTCATGGTGTTGTCGACGTCGGCGAACAGGGTCGGCTCGACGAAGAAGCCCTTCGGCAGGTGCGCCGGCACGCCGCCGCCGGTGACGAGCCGTGCCCCCTCGGCCTTGCCCTTCTCGATGTAGCCGAGCACGCGGTCCTGCTGCTTGCGCGAGATTTGTGGGCCCTGGAGGACGGACATGTCGGTCGGATCGCCGTAGCTCCAGCCCGCGAAACCCCCACGGACCAGGTCGACGGCGTCGTCGTAGCGGGCCCGCGGGACGAGGATGCGCGTGGCGATGGCGCAGCCCTGGCCGCCGTGCATGCACGACGACACCGCGCCGGGCAGTGACTTCTCGAAGTCGGCGTCGTCGAGGAGCAGGTTGACCGACTTCCCGCCGAGCTCGAGGAACGTGGGCTTGAGGGTGGCCGACGCCGCCTCCATGATCCGGCGGCCGGTGGCGGTCGAGCCCGTGAAGGCCACCATGTCGACGTCCGGCGACGTGGTGATGACCTCGCCAACGAGGTGGTCACGGCTGCTGACGATGTTGACGACGCCCGGCGGGATCTCGGTCTGCTCGGCCACGAGCCGGGCGATGCGGGCGGCGTTGAACGGCGTGTCGGGCGCCGGCTTCACGACGCACGTGTTGCCCATGGCGAGGACCGGGCCGAGCTTGTTGAGCAGGATCTCCACCGGGAAGTTCCACGGCACGATGATCCCGACGACACCGACCGGCTCCTTCCACACGAAGCGCTCGGTCTCGTAGCCGACGCCCATGGCGTCCTTGGGGCCGATCGGCCGCTCCCACGCGAACCGGTCGATCATCTCGGCCGGCCACAGCAGCGCCTCCCGCAGCGGGGAGTCGAGCTGGGGCCCGTAGGTGAGCAGGATCGGACAGCCGACCTCGGCGACCAGTTCGTGACGCAGCTCCTCGCGCTCCCCCTCGATCGCCGCCTGCAGCTGGTGCAGCCCTCGAGCCCGCAGCGCCCGGTTGGTGGACCAGTCGGTGGTATCGAACGCCCGCCGCGCCGCCTCGATGGCCGCGGCCATGTCGGCCGCCGACCCGTCGGCGACTACGCCGAGGACCTCCTCGGTCGCGGGGTTGACGTTTTCGAACATGGCGCCGCCCTCGGCGTCGACGAGCTTGCCGTCGACCAGCATCCTCGAGTCAGGCACGTCCAGTCCCCTTGCGCTCCAGCAGCTCGATGAGCTGGCCGTCAGGATCTCGTATGAACACGGCGACGCCGATGTCGGTGTCCGTGACCACCGCGCCGCCCAGCGCCTCGACCCGGTCCAACAGGCGCCGGTGGTCCTCGGCACCGATGGAGATGTGCGTCAAGCCCGGCTCGTCCATGGGCCGCTCGCGCCGCGCCCGTCGGTGCCACTCGTAGGCGAGCAACTCGAGCCGGAGGCCGCCCTTGCGCAGGTAGAGGGCACGTAGGCCGACCGGTGCCTCGAGCTGTAGCAGCGTGCCCGTCGGGTCGTCGGGGGGTGCGATCTCGTGCTCGTACTCGAAGCCCAGCAGCTCCTCGTAGAAGCGCCGGGACCGGTCGATGTCGTGCACGCACAGCCCGATGTGGTTGACGACGCTGTCGGTCACGGCCCCGTCGCTCATTGGCGAGCCGTAGGCGAGCCAATGAGCGATCGCCGCTTCGCGGCGAGTACCCCACTGTGCTTATGGTTCGCTCGCTGACGCTCGCTCACTACGCCGAACCGTACAACAGAAAAGCTGACATGAGCGTCAGAATCGTCGCGGCTGATGAGGTACGGTGACGTGGCTGTCAGCTAAGGGCGATGGTGAGGAGCGCGCTATGAGCTCGTACGAGGCCACGACCCCCAGCGTGGGCTTTGCCGACACGGCTGGCGACCCCCAGCCGACGTACCGCGCCATGCGGGAGGTGGCCGCGGTGCTGCCGTTCGACGACAGCATGGTGATCGTCTGCCGGCGGGGCGAGATCGAAGAGACCTTCCGTCGGCCCGACATCTTTTCGTCGAACATGTCGGCGGTCGACCTCCAGAACGTGAGGCCGATGATCCCCCTGCAGATCGACCCGCCCGACCACAAGAAGTTCCGCAAGATCCTCGATCCGCTCTTCGCCCCGCGGCGGACGGCGGAGCTCGAGGAGCCGCTCACCAAGCTCGTCAACGACCTGTTGGACCGCTTCGAGGGGCGAGACGAGATCGACTTCGCCGCCGAGTTCTCCATCCCGTTCCCCTCCCACGTCTTCCTCACCCTCCTCGGCCTGCCCCTGGACGAGACGCCGCGGTTCCTGGCCATGAAGGACGGGATCATCCGGCCCGAACATGTGACCGGACGCGTGCGGGGCAGCAAGGTCGCCGTCACCCACCAGAAGGCCACCGCGGACTCGATCTATGCCTACTTCAACGAGGTGCTGGATCAGCGCCAGATCGAGGGCCGCGACGACATCCTCACGACGTTCCTCCACACCGAGGTCGACGGGCACCGGTTGACCAGGGAGGACATCCTCGACATCTGCTTCCTGTTCTTCATCGCCGGGCTCGACACGGTGACTGCGTCGCTCGACTGCTTCTTCGCCTACCTCGCGCGGCACCCGGAACAGCGGCGCCGGCTGGCCGAAGACCCGAGCATCATTTCCGCCGCCGTCGAGGAACTGCTCCGGTGGGAGTCTCCGGTCACGACCGTGGCCCGCGTGGCCGTGGAGGACACCGAGCTGGGCGGCTGCCCCATCAAGGCCGGCCAACACGTGGGCGTGCTCATCGGTTCGGCCAACACCGACGACGCCGAGTTCGGCGACGGTGACGAGGTCCGCTTCGACCGCGACCCCAACCGCCATCTCGCCTTCGGCGGTGGGATCCATCGGTGCCTGGGCTCACACCTCGCCCGCCACGAGCTGCGCGTGGCGCTGCGGGAGTGGCACCGCGTGTTCAAACCCGGCGGCCAAGTGGGGTTTTCCGGGTTTGGGCTGACGCTCCGGCAGCCCCTGCAGGACCGGTGGGATGCGCGCCTGCGGCAGTATGGGGTGTCCCTTCCCACGTCGGT
>Ga0209889_1000220_pt1 | contig 14085 bp, 13 predicted proteins | sample GWRWN1_0_10_FD_187233 | JGI IMG/M metagenome (GOLD analysis project Ga0209889, IMG submission 187233) | Riverbed sediment microbial communities from areas with no vegetation in Columbia River, Washington, USA - GW-RW N1_0_10 (SPAdes)... | ecosystem: Environmental > Aquatic > Freshwater > River >... | reverse complement strand
CGTACGGCCATCGGGGGCGATGGCGGTGACCCAGCCACCCTCGTCGCCGAGAGCGAGCAGGGCCTCGGGTGTCGCCGGGATCTGCCGCGGCGCACTCCAACCGCGCGGCCAGGCTGTGCGGGCAGCGTTGGCGGGCGCGGCCCAGCGCCGTACGGCTCCTATCGGATCGTCCGAATCAAGCGCATCCCGCGCTTCGTCGAGCCGACCAAGCACCTCATCAAGAGCGTCTAGCACCGGGCCCGCGTTGCCGCCGCACATCGACGCGATGAGTTCCGGTGCGGTCGCCGCGACCCGTGTGCCATCCCGAAAGGATCCGGCGGCAAGGGTCGCCGCGAGCGGGTCCGCCACGGCGGTGGCCAGGGCCGCCGCGAGCAGATGAGGCACATGCGATACGGCGGCCACCACCCGGTCATGTTGCTCGGCGGTGGTGGGCACGACCCGCGCACCGAGGCCGGTCACCACACGGGCCAGGGTGAGCCAGTCATCGAGGTTCGTCTCCTGCTCGAGGCAGAGTACCCAGGCGGATCCGTGGAATAGCGCGGGATCCGTGGCCGCGAATCCGGCCGTCTCCCGGCCGGCCAGCGGATGTCCGCCGACGTAGGCCGCCAGGCGCATGCCGCCGGCCCGCAGCCGCCGAGCGACGAGTTCGCGGACCGGTTCCTTGACCGATACCACGTCGGTGACGAGGCCGGCGAAGCCCGCACCGGCCATCTGGTCAAGCACCGGGGATACTGCGGTCAGCGGGGTGGCGACGACGACGAGGTCGGCGGCGACGACGGCGTCAGCGATCGACGGCGCGACCTGCCACCGGGATTCCTTCGGCGCCTGCGCTGCGCCGGTGCGGGCCATCGCCCGAGTTGCCGGGTCGAGGTCGTACCCGATCACCCAATGGCCGGCCGTGGCGAGCGCGCGCAGCAGCGAGCCCCCGATGAGTCCCATCCCGATCACCGCGACGTTCACGCTGATCACAGTAAGTCCGAGGAGTTTGGCGTACTAGCCGGCGTGTCGCAGGTGGATGCCGGCGAGTCCCGGCCGCGTCACCGGGCCGGCTACTAGGCTGGTGAACGTGGAGTCGCGGGCACCGTCGGGTCTCTTTCCATCGGGTCCGCCGAGGCCCACCTTCCGTGAGCCGCACCCAGTACGCATCGGTGCGCTGCTCTCTGGAGCCGGCCTGACGGCGGCATGGTTGCTGTCTTTTGGACTCCTCGCCACATCGGCACGTGGATATATATGGCTAACCTTGACCGCGTCGGCGGCGGCGTGGTTGTGCGCACTCGCGCTCATGCGGTTCGGCGATCGGGGCGTCGCGGCGGGTGTGGCGATCACCACGGGCATGGGAGTGGCGGTCGCGGCTGGCCTCGTGGTGCAGCGATGGCTGACGGTGGGCTGGCCATTGTGGTGACACACTGTAGCCCTGCGTGAAGGGCGCGCTGCGTCCAGTGATCGGTATTGACTGCGGAGCGTGAAGCCGGCAATCTCGGCGCATGGATCTCACGCTGCGGCAGGTCGATCCGGAACGGCACCGGCGGCGTCTGCGGCTACTCGCCGAGCTGGCCGAGGCGAAGGCGGTGCGCGAACGAGTGCGGGCATGGGGAGTTCGCGGCGGGCGGATCCGCGAACTCGAATCGGTGCGGAGACGTCTAGCCGGTTGAGCGGCCGCGGTCGCCGCCTGGGTGGAGATCGAACGGCATGATCAGTCGTTGTCATGGTCGGGTATGTGAGAGAGTCAACCCGGGGGAACCGTGTCCTACTTCGCTGCCGCGGTCGTGCGGAACGCAGACGGATGGTCCGCGTCCGAGGTTTCGCTCGCCGACGCGGCTGACGTCGAGGACGTCGCCGACCGGCTCCGTGACGCCGACCCGTCGGCCGACGTATCGCTGTTGTTCGTCGAGTCCGACGACGCGTACCTGGTGATCCTCCGCCTCGATCAGGGTGAAGACCTCAGGGTCTTCGGCTCCGACGTCGTCTTCGCCGAGGAGTCCCGCATCGGCGCTCTGTTGCTCGGCGACGTGGCCCAACCGGTGATCGAGCTGGAGGCGGTAGAACTCGCGGTTGCTGAGCCGCGCGAGTCCCCTGATGAGTCGGAGGAGCCGAGCGAGTCCCCGCCGCCCGCCGACGCCGATCCCGCTGGTGATGCGGACCTGTTGGCAGATCTGGGTGTGTCGGCTGGCCGGCTGCTAGAGCTCTGCTCGCAGGAGGGCATGCTGCCCAGCGATATCACCGCCGAGGTCTGCCAGGCCATCGGCTGCGGTGACGAGGTCGAAGAACTGCGCGTGGCATGAGCGATACGGACCCGGACCGGCGGGTCCGCCACGAGACGTGGATGCGTCGGGCCCTCGCCGTGGCCGCCTCCGAAGGCTCGTCGGTGCCCGGGTCCGGTTCGCTGGATGTTCCCGTCGGCGCCGTGGTGTATGGCCCCGATGGCGACGAGCTGGCCTTCGGGCGCAACGAGCGGGAGCTGACCGGGGACCCTGCAGCCCACGCCGAGATCGTGGCCCTTCGCCGCGCGGCGCTGCGTCTGGGCGGCTGGCGTCTGGATGCCTGCACTCTCGTGGTCACCCTAGAGCCGTGCACGATGTGCGCGGGCGCTCTTGTGCTTGCCCGAGTATCGACGCTTGTCTTTGGCGCCTGGGAACCCAAGACCGGCGCGGTCGGCTCGCTCTGGGATGTCGTTCGCGACGCCCGCCTCAACCATCGAACCGAGGTCTACGCCGGTGTACTCAAGGATGAGTGCGCCGCCCTCGTCCGCGAATTCTTTACCCCGCAACGTCATCCGCCCCGCCGCCCCCCCACCCCCCCGGGCTCCCCGTCGATCTAGGGCGCAGTCGCGTGGTTAGTGATCCACTCACGCGACTACGGCCTTGATCGCGCGGCCGAGCGGGCGGCGTTCACCGTCTGGATGATCCCCGGCGCGCGGAAGTAGATGTCGTGATCGGTGAAGTAGCGCATCCGCCAGCCTCGACCCTCGAGCCAGTTATGCCGATCTCGGTCTGCGCGCAGACGCCCGCGATCAAGGTGAGATGCGCCGTCGTACTCCGCAGCGACGAGATTCTGCTCGTCCCCGAGGTCGAGATAGTGCCGGGCGTACCCGCGGTCGTCGAGCACGGGCACCTGAGGCACGAAGCCACGGATCCCGCCATCGTGGAGGATTAACCGGAGCTGGCTCTCCTGACGGCATTGCGGTCGCGGATCCGCTAGCGGAACGAGATCCCGCGCCTGCCGGATGCCGCGCAGTCCATTGTAGAGTTTCAGCTCAGCTTGGAGGTCATCGAGTTCGCATCGACGCGAGGAGAGCGCCGCGTCCAGCACCGGTAAGGCATCCATGCGTGGCAGGCTTCGGGCGAGATCCACTGCGCATCGTGCGGCGGGAGTGCACGGCACGCCGAGCACGTCGATCGGCTCGCCTACTGGCACTACCGACTGGTGCGCGATAATTCCGGTCCGTTGCGGGACGGAGCTGTCCACTGGGACGACGATATGGATGTTGGTGCTGGGAACCACGCCGAAGCCAAGGAGCGCCGCCGCGGTATGGAAACCGACCACCGCGAGGGGCGGCGACACGAGCATGGCCGCACGAACTGCGTCGAGTAGGTCGGGCTCGTTGCGACCAACGACGTAGGCCCCGCGGTGGGGCCGGAGCAGCCGTTTGTGGTTGGCACGCCAGGAGAGCGCGTGTTTTGTCGCTCCACGGTCTCGCAGTTCGGCGTGGGAGAGTGTTAGGCCGCGACCCAGGAGCGTTTGAGGAAACTCGTGTGCTCGACTGTAGAGGTCCATGGCAGGAGCCTGAACGGCGAGAATCCACGGCACCACCCGTCGATGAGGATCTGTGGATATCTCACGCGCCTGTGGAGAACCGCCCACAGAACCTGTCTACGTGGTAGCGCCGCTCCCATCCCGTCGATCAAGGGCTTAGTCGCGTGGTTAGAGATCAAACCACGCGACTAAGCCCTTGATCGACGAGGGGGGCAGGGTCGAGGGCTCGGGGAGGGGGCGGGAGAGCTAGGAAATGGCAGCATCGAGGGCGATCTCGACCATCTGGCCGAAAGTCTGCTCGCGCTCCTGTGCGGAGGTGTGCTCGCCGGTCTTGAAGTGGTCGCTGACGGTGAGCAGCGTCAGGGCTCGAGCCTTGAAGCGCATCGCGATCGTATAGAGCGCCGCGGACTCCATCTCCACGGCGAGGACCCCATAGTCGGCTAGCGTGTCATAGAGATCCGGCCGGTCGGTGTAGAACGCGTCGGCCGCGAGGATCGGGCCCACGTGCATCTCGACGCCGCGGCGTTCCGCAGCCTCAACCGCGGCGCGCAGCAGGAAGAAGTCCGCCACCGGCGCGTAGTCGATCAAACCGTCGAATCGCATCCGGTTCATGGCCGAGTCAGTGGAGGACGCGCTCGCCGCGATGACATCGCGCAACTTCAGCGACTCGGTCAGCGCGCCACACGAGCCGACGCGGATGAGGGTCTTCGCGCCGTATTCGTTGATCAGCTCGTGGGCATATATCGAGCACGAGGGCATGCCCATGCCGGATCCCTGCACCGACACGTCGACGCCCTGATACCGGCCGGAGAATCCGAACATGTTGCGCACCGTCGAGTAGCACGTGGCGTCCTCGAGGTAGGTCTCCGCGATCCACTTCGCCCGAAGCGGGTCCCCAGGCATGAGGACTCGTTCCGCGATCTCGCCCGGCTTCGCGCCAATGTGCGTACTCATGTCGTAGATCATTGCAGAGCCATTGGCCGTGTGCGGCCGTTGTCACCGGCGCGATACCGCCGAGACGAGCGCACGAAGGCTCGGGTAGCCTACTCGGCGGTGGTGTGTCCGAGTGGCCTAAGGAGCACGCCTCGAAAGCGTGTGAGGGTGCAAGCCCTCCGCGGGTTCAAATCCCGCCGCCACCGCCAATCAACCGCCGCAGCTTAAACTGCGGCCGGCATGCGTTAGCAGGTGCCGAAGCCAGCGTCGAAGAGCAGCCGTGCGTACCGTTCCATCCCGACGACGAGCTTCTGCACCTCGCCGGCGTCGTAGAGAAGCAGGTACGCGCGATCGTCGCCACCGGCTACGAGCAGGCCCGGGTACTGCGTCGACCCGGCCGGCCGGCTCAGCTCCACCGCGGCCGGGTAGGCGCGGCGGGCCTCGTCCACGGACGTGCCGACCATGACACCCTCCGGCGTACGCAGCGGTGGGTAGGCCCAGATGAGTACGAGCTCGTCGCCGTCGAAGACCGGGCTCGCGTACGGCAGGGCGGTGAAACTCGGCCCACATCCGGGATTGGCGGTGGCCACCACGCCGGAGGCGGTCAGCTCCCGCATCGACGCGCCGATCAGGATGTCCCGCAAGCCCACAAAGTCGATCACGTCGGGATCGGCCGGCCGGGTGGCCGTAGCCGTAGCCGGGGCCGTGGCCGCGGCACTCGTCGGTCCGGGCGCCGGCGTGCTTGCGTCTCCCGTGCAGCCGCTGGCGGTGACGATCGCGACGAGGCTCAGGACGGCGAGCCTCAACGACAACGGGAGGGCCATCTCCCGATCATGCCTGGTGTTGGCAGAGTTGGCAGACCCGGGCATCCGCCTTTTAGCAGGCGCCGAAACCCGTCTCGAAGAGCAGCCGCACGTGCCGCTCGTATCCGACGATGAGCTTCTGCACCACGCCTTGATCGTGCAGCAGCAGATAGGCGCGGTCGCCGGCGCCGGGCACGAGCAAGGCCGGGAAGGTGTACGACCCCGCGGGCGGCGTCAATGCGATCGCAGATGGATATGCCCGCTTCACGTCGTCCACGGAGGTGCCGACCATCACGCCCTCGGGCGTGCGCAGAGGTGCGTGCGCCCAGATCAGTACGAGCTGATCGCCTTCGAAGACCGGGCTCGCCGCCTTGATATCGGTGAAGGTCGGGCCGCAGGCCGGATCCGCCGTGGACACCACGCCCGTACTCTCAAGTCCGCTCATCGACGCGCCGAACCGGATGTCGCGAAGGCCGGAGAAGTCGATCACGTTCGGATCGGCCGCGCGCGCGGGGGCAGACAACCTTGCTTGATCGCCGCGCGACTCGGTCACGCCTGTGCTGCTTGCGACGGAGACGAGCGCCAAGGCTCCTGCCATCGTGCCGAGTTTGATCCACAGCCATCCAGTCATGCAGCGATGGTGCCTCATCCGATTACGGACAGCCACCTCGCGATTACGGAAACGGCACTTCCACAGCGTGGAAGGCCTGCAAACAGTGACTCGGAACACATGAAGGCCCGACCAGGTGAGTCCCGGAACTCCGGTCGGATCACTGCCACACCTGTCACGGCGCGATCGTCGTGCGTGGGCTCACTCCCGTACCTGCACGTCCAGCTCCGACCACTCTCGCGCCTCGCACTGGTAGTCGGCAAGCGCGTCGGGATCGGCCTCCAGCCGGGCTACCGCGGCCGCGGCCTCGTGCTGGAAGAGCGCGCGCAGCGCCTGGTCCACGCTGACACGGGCCGAGTTCCTCGTCCGAGATCCGGGCAAGCGCATCCTGTGCCTCCGTCGACGCCCATCCCGCGGGCCACTGGATGCTGGTCATGGGAGCGGAGGATACGAGATTCGAACTCGTGAGGGTGTTATCCCAACACGCTTTCCAAGCGTGCGCCCTAGGCCTCTAGGCGAATCCTCCGCCGGAAACAATACCGAAGGCGGGGTCCAGACGTCACTCGGGTAGACTCGACCGAGCCCCTCGTGCGGCGCTCATCTCGTGAACCTCCCCAGGGCCGGAAGGCAGCAAGGATAAGCGAGCTCTGGCGGGTGCACGGGGGGCCTCTGTGTTGCCGCGCCGCCCACCAGCGCGTTGACAGCAGCCCCGACCGCCGGCAGCCCGAGAACGCTCGGGTTCACTGTGGACTGGCCTGCGTCGAGGTACAGCGGTCGATGGGACGTCGCGAAACAGAGGGTACGGGCGTTGGACCTCCCAGCGGGCGGGTGACGATGTCGGCGGTGGGCGGTACGGTGGCCGCGGGCTCAGACGCGTTGACCCAGACGATGATCGAGGGGAGGTGAGGTGGTGGCGCTCGCGCTCTATCGCAAGTACCGGCCGCGCACGTTTACCGAGGTGATCGGACAGGAGCATGTCACCGAGCCGCTGATGCAGGCGCTGCGGTCCGGCCGGCTGCACCATGCGTACCTGTTCTCAGGCCCGCGCGGCTGCGGCAAGACGTCGTCGGCCCGCATCCTCGCCCGCTGCCTCAACTGCATCAAGGGTCCGACCCCGGAGCCGTGCGGAGAGTGCGACTCGTGCGTGGCGCTCGCCCTCGATGGCCCGGGGTCGCTGGACGTGATCGAGATCGACGCGGCCAGCCACGGTGGCGTTGACGACGCCCGAGAACTGCGCGAGCGGGCTGTCTTCGCGCCGGTGGCGAGCCGGTTCAAGGTGTACGTCATCGACGAGGCCCATATGGTCTCGCCCCAAGGCTTCAACGCGCTGCTCAAGCTGGTCGAGGAGCCGCCGGACTACGTCAAGTTCATCTTCGCCACCACGGAACCGGAGAAGGTGCTCGCCACCATCAAGTCGCGCACGCACCACTATCCGTTCCGGCTGATCCCGCCGAGCGTGCTACGCCCGTATCTGGAGAAGCTGTGTCGGGAGGAGGGTGTCAGCGTCGAGCCGGCCGTGTTGCCCCTGGTCGTACGGGCGGGTGGCGGCTCGGTCCGCGATTCGCTGTCGGTGCTCGACCAACTTATCGCCGGCGCCGGCGTCTATGGCGTGACGTACGCACGCGCCGTGTCGCTGCTCGGCGTGACCGACGTCGCCTTGATCGACGAGATGACCGACGCGCTGGCGGCCGGCGATGGCGCCGCGGCGTTCGCGACCGTCGACCGGGTGGCCGACGCGGGCCACGATGCACGCCGGTTCGCCGCCGACCTGCTGGAGCGGCTCCGCGACCTGATCGTCCTGCAGCGCGTGCCGGACGCCATTGCGAGCGGCATCATCGACGCCCCGGACGATCAGCTTGAGAGGATGGCCGCGCAGGCCGCTCGGATGGGCCAGGCCACCCTGTCCCGGCTCGCCGACATCGCCCACAATGGACTGACAGAGATGCGGGGGACCACGGCTCCCCGGCTGCTGCTAGAGCTCATTGTCGCGAGGATGCTGCTACCCGGGGCGGACGACTCACACGGTGCGTTGCTGCAACGCCTGGAGCGAATGGAACGCCGCCTCGGCGCGGCGTCAGAGCCGTCCGACGCCGGATCGCGGGAAGCCGAGACTGTGCTCGTCGCTGCGCCCGTGGCCCGGGCACAGCCGCATTCCGAGCGGACCAGCCCACCCGCCCAGTCCGCAGACCTCCGAACGGCGGACCCCCGAACGGCGGACCCCCGACCGGCGGACCCCCGAACGGACACGAAGGCAGCATCGGCGACGACGTCTGGCGCGGAGCCCGTACCTGCGTCCGTCGCAGAGTCCGTTCCTGCCTCCGTCGCGGAGACCGCGCCCGCACCGGCGGCCGCGCCCGAGGTCGCGCCCGAGGTCGCGCCCGAGCTCGCGGCGGCGCCCTCGCGGCCGGACAAGGCGGTTGCCCTCGACGCGGCGGCGGTCCGGCGGGTCTGGGACGAGGTGCTGACCATCGCTGGTCGCAAGAGCCGGAAACTCGCCGCGATAGCACGCGATGGCATTGTGCGTGATCTCGATGGGAACACCGTGGTCCTGCTCTTCAAGTCGACGTTCCACGCGAAGTTCGTCCAGAGCAACGCAGAGCCGCTAGCTGAGGCGTTGTATGAGGTGCTGGGCGGACCGTGGCAGGTACGGGCCGAGCTGAGCGGTGACCAACCGGCCCTCCCCGACACGCTCCGGGTAGACACCGCGCCCCGACCGCCGGCGCCGACCGCCCACGCGCCCGCGCCAACCACTGCTCCGCCAACCACTGCTCCGCCAACCACTGCTCCGCCAACCACGGCTCCGCTGACGACCTCGACCGAGCGGGCGGAAGGCGAGGCGACCTCCGGTGACGGGGACTGGCCGACGCCGGCGGTGCTGGGCCGCGGCGCGGTGCCCGAACCGAGCCAGGCCTCGGAGCAGCGCAGGGGGTCGGCCAAACGTTCCGCAGTAAAGAAGCCTTCTGGCCGTGCCGATAGCGCCCGCGCCAACAGGGATCGCGCGGTACCGGCGGAAGCGACTCCGCTTCCGGAGCAGGGGTTCGATCCTGGCGACGGGCCGCTCGACGATGCGACCACGGTGCGAGTGAGCAGCGAGGAGCAGGCCATCCGGACCGTGCAGGAGATCATCGGCGCGGAGCGGATAGAAACCCCCAACCCGCGCCAATGACCGTTGTCCGTCGACGTCTAGGCTCGTGGTGACCGACTTGAGCTCTGAGCGAAGGAGCGCGCCGTGCGGCCAGGGGGGCAACCCAACCTGCAGCAGCTCATGAAGCAGGCCCAGAAGATGCAGGAGCAGCTCGCGGCTGCCCAGGCGGAGTTGGCGGAGGCCGAGGTGACCGGAACCTCGGGTGGCGGCCTGGTCACCGTCACCATGACCGCATCCGGCGAGTTTCGATCCGTGAAGATCGACCCCAGGGCGGTGGACCCCGACGACATCGAAACGCTGGAGGACCTCGTGCTCGCCGCCATTCACAACGCGACCGGGGCCGCGCGTGAGCTGACCGAAGAGAAGATGGGTCCGCTGAGCTCCGGCATGGGAGGCCTGGGCGGCGGCCTCGGCCTGCCTGGCCTCTGACCGCGCCATGTTCGAGGGCGCGATTCAGGACCTCATCGACGAACTAGGACGGCTGCCCGGCATCGGGCCGAAGAGCGCGCAGCGGCTCGCCTTCCACCTCCTGCAGGCGGACGATGCCGATGTGGCTCGGCTCGTCAGCGCGCTCCAGCGGGTCAAGGAGCTGGTGCGTTTCTGCGCGACCTGCTTCAACGTGGCCGAATCCGAAGAATGCCGGATCTGCCGCGACCCCCGGCGGAGCGACGAGAGCATCTGCGTCGTAGAGGAGCCCAAGGACGTCGTCGCGATCGAGCGGACCGGCGAGTTCCGCGGGCGCTACCACGTGCTGGGCGGGGCGATCAACCCGCTCGAGGGTGTCGGCCCGGACAACCTGCGCATCCGCGAGCTGATGGCCCGGCTCGCCTCGGGTGAGATCAAGGAGCTCATCCTTGCCACCGACCCCAACACCGAGGGCGAGGCGACGGCTACCTATCTGGCGCTACTGGTCAAGCCGATGGGGATTGCCGTCACCCGGTTGGCCAGCGGCCTACCCGTGGGCGGCGACCTCGAGTACGCCGACGAGATCACCCTAGGCCGCGCCTTCGAGGGCCGCCGCGCCGTCTGACCGCGCCGTCTGACCGTGCTGTCTAACCGTGCCGTCTGACCGCGCCGTCTGGCGCCGTCAGTCCGCGCCGTCAGACTGCTACCCAACCAGGGTGATGCGGATGCCGATGGTGCCGTCTCGCCCGCGGCGCAACAAGCTGCCCCGCAACGTGAGCCGGCCGATCAGTCCGTACTTCTTTCGCAGCAGATCCCGTACCCGCTCTGTCCCCGCGCTGTCGAGAATCACCGCCCGGCCGGGCACCTGGTCGCCGGTTGGCTTCCCTCGAAGGTCACAAGGCCCGACGAGCACTTTGGCTGTCCGCCGTATTCGCTTGACCTTGCCCGTGTCGTTGACGCTCCAGACGACGAGGGCGTCGTCGTCGCGGGCGACCCACACCGGAGTCGGCACCGCTCGGCCGTCGTTGCGAAAGGTGGTTACGAGCAGGTACTGTGACGCGCCCAGAGTGTCCAGTGTGGATGCCACGAGCCAACCCTAGCGCGGCGGCGGGAATGGACGAGCCGCCACCCCGCCAGCCCGCTAACGTGACCGGATGGAACCACGCCCCGGGGATGCCTTCGGTGAGCTGATGCGGGCCGCGCTCGCCGAGGAGACCGGCCTCGGACCGAGGCCAACCATCGGCGGGACGATTCCCCGTCCGGTCATCGAGATCGTTGAGCGCGACGACGGGCTGATCAATGGTGCCCCGGCCGCCCGGTACCTCTGCGGGCCGGACAGGTGGCCGCCCTTCGACCTGCGGGCGCTCGACCGTCTGGACGGCCGCACGCTGGACATCGGCACAGGGGCGGGCCGGCTCGCGCTGTCGCTGCAGGAGCGTGGAGTTCCGGTGGTCGGGCTCGATGTTTCGCCGGGGACCATAGAGGTGGCCACCGCGAGAGGGGTACGGGCAACGGTGTGCGCGACCGTGGACAGCCATGCGGGGGCCGCGGGTGAGGGCTATGACCGATTCGCACTGCTGGGCAACAACGTGGGCCTGTTCGAGTCGCGCGAGCGTGCGCCGGTCTTCCTCGGCGCGCTGGCGGCGATGGCGAGGCCGGGTGCGAAGATCGTTGCGCAGGGCACCGACCCGTACGCGACGCAGGACGATCTGCACCGGACCTATCACGCCCACAACCGAGCGGCTGGGCGAATGGGTGGTCAGCTGAGGGTTCGAGTTCGCTACCGGGACCTCGCCACCGGGTGGTTCGACTATCTCTTGTGTACCCCGGATGAGCTCGCTTCGCTTGTCGCGGGCACCGAATGGCAGCTCGAGGAGATCGACGACGCGGACGCACCCTTCTTTGTCGCCACGCTACGGCTCAGGTGAATCCACAGTAGACTTTGGGCTGGTCACGGTTGCGGGCGCTGGGTGGGCGGGTCGGGTAGGCCCGCACTGAGGGCCGCAAAGGCCTCGTCGCGAAGGTCGCGCATCGACAGCCGGCCACCCGACTCCGCCCACAGCGTGAGCGAGGTATCCCACGAAGCCGCACATGCTCCCCCGACGAGGTGCGGATACATGTCATGGCGGGGGTCAAGACCCGTACGGTCAGCGACGAACTCCACCACAGCCAACCGCATCGCGTTGATCAGATCGAGATACTGGGTGATCAGCGATGGCTGTTGCCGCATGAGATCCATGCGGGCGAGGATCTGCTCCTCCTCCTCGTCGCCCGCCACATCGAGGAGCGCCATGACCGTGGTGATCGACGCGACCGGCGGCTCTGTGCGAGGGCGTGCGGCGAGCTCGGTGCGTAGCCGGGTCACCCGGTCGGTGACGACGTCCCCGAAGAGCACGTCCTGCTTGGACGAGAAGTAGCGGAAGAAGGTCCGCACGGCGACGTCAGCGGCCTCCGCGATCTCCTCGACCGTGGTCTGCTCGTAACCCCGCTCCGCGAAGAGTCGCAGAGCGGCGCGCTCGAGCGCCTTCCGCGTCTCCAGCTTCTTGCGATCGCGTCGCGTTGGTGCCTGATCGATGGTCACCACGAGGGTCATCGTGGCATAGATCGCGCCGCTGAAGCGGCTGGTGCATCGATGCGGCGGCGTGACGTGACATGTGGCATGCTATGCCAGAAGGCAGGAAGCGCCAGAAGGCATGTCACGCCATAAGTCATATAGCGCCACATCAGGGTGGGGGAGACCATGTTCGCGAGGATTGCGCGCGGCGTGACCGCGCGGCCGTGGTTCGTGATCGTCGGTTGGCTAGTCGCCGCCACCACCATCATCATCTTCGCTCCAAGGATCAGCGATGTCACCATCTCGGACCAAGCGGCATTCCTCCCGCAAACGGCCGAGTCGGTACGCGCCGCCGACCTGGCGGGTCGAGCGTTCCCGGACACGCACGGCGCAACGGCGGTGATCGTGGTCGACCGCGCGGACCGTGCGGCCCTCACCCCGGCCGATATCGAAACGATCAGCCGGCTCGGACAGCGACTCAACGCCGGCAGCCCGGCCGCCGTTCGCGGGGTTCAGTTCGACCCGCAACGGTCCATCTCACCCAACGGCGCGATCGGGCTGGTGGGCGTGGGGTTCGCCGCCGCCGCCGCGGACCAGAGCGTTCGAGATGCCGTCGGCACGCTGAGACGCGACACCGCCACCGCGTTGGCGGGTAGTGGGCTGAACGCGGGCATGACTGGTGAGGCCGCCATCGTCGTGGACAACAAGCAGGCGTTCGCCGACGCCGAGCTCACCGTGACGATCGCAACCCTTGTGCTGATCGTGGCGTTGCTGCTGCTCATCTTTCGTAGTCCGATCGCGGCACTGGTCCCGCTGCTCACCGTCGGTCTCGTGTTGGGCGTGTCGACATCGCTGGCGGCGGTGGCCGCCAAGACGTTCGACTTTCAGGTCGGCCAGGAGCTGCCGACCATGCTCACGGTGGTGCTCTTCGGCATCGGCACCGACTACATCCTCTTCGTGCTCTTCCGCTACCGGGAGCGGCTGCGTGCCGGCGACGAGCCGCGCGACGCGATCGTCGCCGCCGTCGAACGGGTCGGCGAGGCGATCTTCTCGGCCGCGTTCGCGGTGATCGCCGCATTTGGCGCTCTGGTCCTTGCTGCGCTCGGATTCTTCGCGACCTTGGGGCCGGCGCTGGCAATCGGCGTACTGGTGATGCTGTTGGCGGCGCTCACCCTGGTGCCCGCGGTGGTGGCGCTGCTGGGCCGGCGGGTCTTCTGGCCGTCGACGTCCGCCCAACGCCCTACCGGACGCGGCGCCTTCGCTGCGGTGGGGCGGTTGGTGGCGCGCCGTCCGGCAGCGGTGGGTGTCGCCGCCGTCGCACTCCTTGGCGGCCTCGCCGCCGGTGCATCCGCCTTCAGCCCCGACTACGACCCGATCGGACAACTGCCGGCGAAGACGGAGGCCACCAGGGCGTTTGCGGTTCTCAAGCTGGGCTTCCCGGCCGGGGCGTTGCAGCCCACGGACATCTACCTCGCCACGAGCCGGCCGCTGACCGAGGCCGAGATCGGCGTGTTTGTGCAACGAGTCGCCGGGGTTCACGGTGTCGCATCACCCCTGCCACCGCGCGTCGCACTCGACGGTCGCACCGTGCACGTCCCGCTCGTGCTGGCCGACGAGCCCTACGCCGCGGCGGCCCTCGACCTCGTCTCGGGGCCGCTGCGTGACGTGGCCCGCGCGGCAGCGCCCTCCGACGCGGCCGTGCTCGTCGGCGGCCAGACGATGGCCCTCGCCGACGTGCGGGATACGACGAATCGGGACCTCGCGGTGATCTTCCCAGTGGCCGGCGTGCTGTTCGTGCTGATCCTTGCCGCCCTCCTGCGGGCGCTGCTCGCTCCGGTCTACCTCGTGGCGATGGTGGTGGCCGGATTCGCGGCCACGTTGG
>Ga0209889_1000218_pt1 | contig 14108 bp, 12 predicted proteins | sample GWRWN1_0_10_FD_187233 | JGI IMG/M metagenome (GOLD analysis project Ga0209889, IMG submission 187233) | Riverbed sediment microbial communities from areas with no vegetation in Columbia River, Washington, USA - GW-RW N1_0_10 (SPAdes)... | ecosystem: Environmental > Aquatic > Freshwater > River >... | reverse complement strand
ACCCGACCCGCGGCGATCAGCTCTTCGCAGGCGCGGCGCGATCCGATCCCTGCGCCGGCGAGCACCTTCTGCAGCCGCTGCGGCCCGAGCCCCTCCTCGTCGGCGCCGGAATTCGTCGGGCGATCAGCGTTGCGCAAGGTCGATCTCGTCGATGTTGTCCGGCAGGAACGGCGCCAGCGACGGCAGGTCGGCGACGCTGTTGATGCCGAGCTTCTCCAGGAACAGCCGCGTCGTCCGGTAGAGGTGGGCGCCGCTCTCCGGTTCCGTTCCGCACTCCTCCACCAGCCCTCGGGTGACCAGCGTCTTGATCACACCGTCGCAGTTGACCCCGCGGATCGCCGCGACCCGCGAGCGCGTCACCGGCTGCTTGTACGCCACCACGGCCAGCGTCTCCAGCGCCGCCTGGGTGAGCCGGATCTGTTGACCGTCCAGCACGAATCGTTCGACGTACGCGGCGTAGGCCCCTCGCGTGTACAGCCGCCACCCGCCAGCGACCTGGCGTAGCTCGAAGCCGCGACCCGTGGCCGCGTACTCCTCGGCCAGCGACCGGAGCGTCGCATCGACCCGCATCGTCGGCTCTTCAAGCACCTGCGCGAGCACGACGTTCGTCACCGGCTCGTCGACCACGAGCATGATCGCCTCCAGCGCCCCACGCAGCTCGGCATCGGCCAGGCCGGGCTCGAAGTCGTCGGGGTTGGGCAGGTCGTCGGGGTCGGCGTAGGCGAACCGCCCTACTCCGAGCTCCTCGGGCGTGTAGTCCGCGGCTGGCTCGACGATGAGCTGCGGCAGGGATCGCGCCCACGGCGGTACCCACGAGGCCGCGAACTCCTCGAAGGCGGTCTCCGGCTCGCGCTCAGCCTCCGGCTCGGCCCCGCCCACTCTGGCCTCATCCGCCGCCAACGGAGGCGCCTCGTCGGGCGCATCCTCCGGCCGGGGCGCCGAGCCGTTCTCGTTCTCGGTCACCCTCATGTCTCCTCTCCAGCGCGGCTGTGCTCCGCCTCAACCAGTTCCACGCCCTCGTCGACGTCGACCTCCTCCGCCGTCTCGTCCTTCGATTCGTCGTCGCCGTACTCATCAATGGCGAGTTCGGTGACGACCGCGTCGTCGCCGGTCCATTGGATGGTGAGCTCCCCCAGCGCGGCCATCTGGTCGAAGGCGACCAGGCCCTCTCGGTACAGCTCGAGCAGGGCGAGGAAACGGGCCACCACCTCCAGCACCGATTGGCAGTCGGCACACAGGGACCGGAACGTCGCGGTACGCAGGCGCAGCAGCTTGTCCCGCAGGATCTGAGCGTGCTCGCGGACACTGACCCGAACCATGTGGATGTGGTCGATCGCGACCACAGGGATCGGCTTGGGGCCAAAGGCCTTCACGGCCAGTTGCGCGAGGCGGTCGGCGCCAATGCCGAGTACGAGATCGGGCAGTGCCTCGGCGTAGCGGGGCTCCAGCTTGACCGCCCGGGGGAAGCCCCTGCCCGACTCCGCGTCGAGCGCGGCGATGACGGCCGCCAACTCCTTGTACGCCTTGTACTGCAACAGCCGGGCGAAGAGCAGATCCCGCGCCTCCAGCAGCGCGAGATCCTCGTCGTCGTCGACGTCGGCCTGCGGAAGCAGCTTGGCCGCCTTGAGGTCGAGCAGCGTCGCGGCCACGACCAGGAACTCGCTCACCTCATCGAGGTCCCACTGGTCGCCCATCGCTCGGATGTAGAGGATGAACTCGTCGGTGACCTTGCTCAGCGACAGCTCGGTGATCTCGAGCTTCTGCTTGCCGATGAGTTGCAGCAGCAGATCGAACGGGCCGGTGAAGTTGGTTAGGTTGACGTGAAACCCGGACGCGGCGGCGGCCCCGTCGGCCGCACCACCAGCGGTGCCGGCCCAAGGTGTGGCGCCCTCAGGGATGGTTGCGTCCGGCTGCGTCACCCCCGCAACGTTACTCACCTCGACCGGCTCACCGTTCTCGGTGGCGGCCGTGCCAGGGGCGGACACGGGTGCGTTACCCCAGGCCAACGGGGTGCGCGGCGATGACCTCGCGAGCGAGTTGGCGGTAGTTGCGCGCGCCGGATGAGGCGGGGTCGAGCGAGGTAATGGGGGCCCCGGCCACCGTCGACTCGGGGAACTTCACCGTCTTGGTGATGACTGTCTGATACACCTTGTCGCCGAACGCCTCCACGACACGCTGTAGCACCTGCCGGCTGTGGGTGGTGCGGCTGTCGTACATGGTGGCGAGGATGCCCTCGAGTTCGAGGTCGAAGTTGAGCCGTTCGCGGACCTTGTCGATGGTGTCCAGCAGCAGAGCCACGCCGCGGAGGCTGAAGAACTCGCATTCGAGCGGCACAAGCACGCCGTGCGCACAGGTCAGGGCATTGATAGCCAACAGCCCGAGCGAGGGCTGGCAGTCGATCAGGATGAAGTCGTAATCCTTGTACACCGGCCGCAGCAGGCGGGCCAGGGCCATCTCCCGGGCGACCTCGGTGACGAGTTGGATCTCGGCCGCCGACAGGTCGATGTTGGCGGGTATCAGGTGCAGCCCGGCGACGTTCGTCTTGATCAGGATGTCGTCGATCGTGACCTCGTCCTGCATGAGCAGGTTGTAGATGGAGAGGTCCAGATTGTGGGGATTGACTCCCAGACCGACCGAGAGCGCTCCTTGGGGATCGAAGTCCACCAGCAGGATCTTGCGGCCATACTCGGCGAGCGCCGCGCCCAGGTTGATCGTGGTGGTGGTCTTCCCCACGCCGCCCTTCTGGTTCGCCATCGCGATGATGCGGGCCGGCCCGTGTCGCTCGAGCGGCACCGGATTGGGAATGGGGCGGCGGGTCGTGTAGGCGGTCGGGTCGGCCGGCCCAAGATCCGCGCCGAGATCAAGCGCGGAATGCTCGGTCCGGGGACCACTGGTCCAGGACCCGCCCCGCTCGTCGATGCTCGCCATCTCCCGCTACGACCTTTCCCGCCTGACGCGCCGACTGTACGACACCATCGGCGGCCGGACGTGACTAGCGCTCGGCGTGTCGCAGCCCAAACCCACGCGGGTTTCAGCGAGCCCGGGGGTGCGATGTCGCATAGACCTCCCGAAGCTTCTCCACCGTTACCAACGTGTAGATCTGGGTTGTCGTCACGGACGCGTGTCCAAGCAATTCCTGGACGACCCGTACGTCGGCTCCTCCGTCGAGCAGATGGGTGGCGAAGGAGTGCCTCAGCGCGTGCGGCGAGACCTCCTGGCTCAACCCGGCCCGGGTGGCCGCCTGCCGAAGGATCCCCCAGGCGCCCTGACGGGTGAGCGGCCCGCCGCGGGCGTTGCGGAACAGAATGTGCCCGTCGCGCGCCCCGCTGCCGGCGCCCCCGCGGGCACCGCTGCGTGCGCCGCTGGCGCTGCGCCGGTGCGCGAGCAACGCCGGCCGCCCCCGCACCAGATATGCCGCGATCGCGTCGCGGGCGTAGCCGCCGACGGGGACCAACCGGCTGCGGCCGCCCTTGCCGCGCAGCAGCACGCTGCCGTCGGTCAGATCCAGATCATCGACGGCGCAGCCGACCGCCTCGGACACCCGCGCTCCGGTGCCGTACAGGAACTCCAGCAGCGCGGCGTCTCGCAGCGACGCGGGGTCGTCACCGCGGACGGCCTCGAGCAGCCGGCGTACCTCGTCGACGCCGAGCGCCTTCGGCAGCCGCCTCGGTGGGACCGGCGGCCGGACCTCGCGGGCCGCGTCATCGGCGATGAGTCCTTCGCGCGCGGCGAATCGGTGCAGGCCCCGCACCGCGCTGATCGCTCGGGCTGCCGAGGCCGCGGCCAATGGAGGATGCTCGGCGTCGCCCTCGCGCAGCAGCCGCACGTACGCCGTGACGGCGCGCTCGTCCACTGTGTCCAGTCGGGAATGCCCGGCCGCACGCAGGGTTGCTGCGTAACGGTCGAGATCGCGCCGGTACGACGAAATGGTGTTCACCGCGAGTCCACGCTCGACCGCGAGGTGGTCGAGGTACACCCTCACCTCACGCCCCACGTCACCGATCAGGCCAACACCTCTTCGAGCTTCACGCAGGCCATGCCGTGCGCGTCGGCCACTGGGCCGTACGTGATGTGCCCGTCATGGGTGTTGAGGCCGAGGGCGAGCGCCCGATCCTTGCGCAGCGCCTCCCGCCAGCCGTGGTTGGCCAACTCGACCGCGTAGGGCAAGGTGACGTTGGTGAGCGCATACGTGGACGTGTGCGGCACCGCACCGGGCATGTTCGCGACACAGTAGAAGACGCTGTTGTGTACCTTGTAGACCGGATCGGCGTGGGTGGTCGGCCGGGAGTCCTCGAAGCAACCGCCCTGGTCGATCGAGATGTCGACGAGCACGCTGCCCGGCATCATCCGGGAGACGAGCTCGTTCGAGATCAGCATCGGGGCCTTCGCGCCCGGGACAAGGACGGCGCCAATCACCAGGTCCGCGTCGAGCACCGCCTTCTCGACCTCGTACGCATTGGACGCGACCGTCTGCAAGTGGCCGCGGTAGATCGCATCGGCCGTACGCAGGCGGGCGATGTTCTTGTCCAGCAGCAGCACCTCGGCCTGCATGCCGAGCGCGATCGCGGCGGCGTTCATGCCGGAGACGCCGGCGCCGATGACGACAACCTTCGCGGCGTACGTGCCGGGTACGCCGCCCATGAGCACGCCGCGGCCGCCGCCCGAGCGCATCAGGTGGTACGAACCGACCTGCGGCGCCAACCGGCCGGCCACCTCCGACATCGGGGCGAGCAGCGGCAGCGCACCATCGGTGAGCTCGACCGTCTCGTACGCGATGCCGGTGACCTTGGCGTTGAGAAGGGCGTCCGTGCACTCCCTGGACGCGGCGAGGTGCAGATAGGTGAAGAGGACCTGCCCCTCGCGCATGCGCGGGTACTCCTCGGCGATGGGCTCCTTTACCTTGAGGATCAGGTCGCCCTCGGCCCACACATCGTCCGCGGTGGGCAGAATGTTCGCGCCGGCATTGGTGTACTGGTCGTCGGTGATCGACGAGCCGAGACCGGCAGCGGTCTCGACGTAGACCTCGTGACCGTTGCGGACGAGTTCGTTCACGCCTGCCGGAGTGATCGCCACCCGGTATTCGTGGTTCTTGACCTCGCGGGGGATGCCAACCTTCACAGAGACACCTCTTCCAGCGGAGCCGGCGCGGGCGGCGCCATTGCCGCCTTCGGCGACGCCGGTCGCCCTCCGGCGAGTCTAGGCCGCCCCCGCCCGCCGATCATGACCTGGAGGTCATGATCGGCGCTGTTTCGCGACGGTCAAATCATGATCACGGCGATCTTGGGGCGCGTGGGTGGTCGGGGCGAGCGGCGTGACCCCACCCCCTACGCTCGACGCCATGACCGAATCCACGGATCCCTACGACAGGCCGCCCACATCCCCGTTGCCGGCGCCGACGGACCCGTACGCAGGCGGCCCTTATCCACCCGGGTACAGCCAGCCCGGGTACAGCCAGCCCGGGTACAGTCCGCCCGGATACGACCAGCCTGGTTATGCACAGCCCGGGTACGCGCAAGAGGGGTACGGGCAGCCGGTCCCGTACGCGGCTGGGTACCCGGCCTTCGATCCGGCGACCGGGCTGCCGCTCTCCGACAAGAGCAAGATCGTGGCTGGCATCCTGCAGCTGGTCCTCGGTGGCTTCGGCGCGGGGCGGTTCTACACCGGCCACATCGGCATGGCTATCGCGCAGATCGCGGTCACCTGGCTCACTTGTGGACTGGGCGCGATCTGGCCGCTGATCGACGGCATCATCCTGCTCGTCCAAGGCGGCACCGACGCGCAGGGCCGCGTCCTCCGCTCCTCGTGAGCCCTCCTTGACCGCCGATCATGACCTGGAGGTCATGATCGACGCTGTTTCACGACGGCCACATCATGATCACGGCGATCTTGGGCTCACGTGGCGGGCTTGGTGGGCTTGTCGGGATGAGCGCCGAACTCGAGCGAGCCGCTCACCGAGTAGCCGATGTGCAGCGGCGTCATGAAGCGCTCGATCATCGCGTGATCGACCATCACCTGCCCCACGCCGTTGTCCACCCCCGCCCGGCGCACGAGCCGAAGGTCACCCAAAGCCGGCTGACCGTTCCGTCCGCGCCGATGCACTGCAGCACCACATCCGGCTGGGGTGCGCTGACGTCGGTGCACATCGACGCGGGTTACAGGGAGCTCGAGCAAGGCGGCAGGGAAGAACGTGACGATCGCGACCCGCTTCGTCGGCGGCTCCGGCGTGTAGCAGAGATTGACGGTGCCGCCGTCATATACGAAGCTTGGCCGCTCGGTCTGGTTGCAGCCGAAGTCGTTGATGCCCCAGTCTCCGGGTACGCCGACCACCATCTCGAGGATGCTCCGGCGGACCCAACCCGCGGGCAACGGCGGCAGCGGCTCGACAACCACGAGCGGACCCGTGTCGACGAACAGCAAAGTTGGCGCCACCGTGGCCGGCCCAGGCGAAGCCGCGGTGAAGCCCGGATCGCGCCCGACCCACGGGCCGGTCGTCAAGGCAACAACGCTCAACACACCGACCGTCGCTACTGCCGCGCCAAGAACCGTACATCGCCGACGTCGCCGCACCCCACCATCCATCGCCACATCCTCAATAAGGCGGTGGCGGGTGCGCCATGCTGCACGCGGTCGAGAAATCACGCCGGGCGAAGCGGCACCCAGTCGTCGTCCCTCGCCCGAGCCGCGGCCAAGACGCCGACCATGGCTATTGCGTTGGTGATCTCACCACAAAGGGTCATGGCAACGGCCTGATCCAGACCGACGCGGCGCACGATCATGTCCGCCTCCTCGTGCTCGCGATGGTGACGGTCTCGGTCCGGAACCGGCGCCAGGTCGCGAGCCAGGAAGACCCGGACGCATTCGTCGGAGTACCCCGGGCTGGTGTGGATCTCGACGAGCAGGTTCCACCGCTGCGCAGTGAGGTCGGCCTCCTCGGCCAACTCCCGAGCCGCCGTATGCACAGGTGACTCACCCGCGACGTCGAGCAGGCCTGCGGGCAGCTCCCAGAGGTACCTGCCGACCGGGTGACGGTACTGCCGTACCAGCACCACCCGGCCCTCGTCATCGAGGGCCACCACGGCGGCCGCGCCGACGTGGCGCGTGTAGTCCCGCTCGGCCGAACCGCCGCCGGGCATCGCCACCTCGTCGGTCACGACGCTGAAGACGGCGCCCCGGAAGCGTTCGTGCCGGTGGAGCACGCGGTAGTCGTGCGCGGGGGTTGTCGCGCCGCTCACGAGACGGACGCCGGAGCACCTGCCGGCGCTCGCGACGGTGCCTCGACCTCAACCGGAAGCCGGTCCGCCGCGTTGTACGTCAGTGCCGCGCCAATGAAGCCGGCGAAGAGCGGATGCGGACGGGTGGGACGGCTCTTGAGCTCGGGGTGGGCCTGCGTGGCGACGAAGAACGGGTGCAGATCGCGCTCAAGCTCGACGAACTCGACCAGCCGACCGTCGGGCGAGGTCCCGCTGATGGTCAGTCCCGCCTTGGTCAGGGCATCCCGGTACGCGTTGTTGACCTCGTACCGGTGGCGGTGCCGTTCGGTGACCATCGTCGTCCCGTACGAGTCGGCGACGATCGAACCGGCGAGCAGCTCCGCCGGGTAGGAGCCCAGGCGCATGGAACCGCCGAGGTCACCCTTGCCCGCGACGATGTCCTCCTGGTCGGCCATGGTGGCGATCACCGGGTGCGCCGCGTCAGCGTCGAACTCCAGCGAGTTCGCGCCCTCGAGGTCTGCCAGATGGCGGGCCACCTCGATGGTCATGCACTGCAGGCCGAGGCACAGCCCGAGGGTGGGGATTCCGCGCTCCCGCGCGTGGCGGACGGCACCGATCTTGCCCTCGATGCCACGCACGCCGAAGCCGCCGGGGATGACGACACCGTCCACACCGGACAGCGCCGCGGCGGCTCCGGTCGCACTGATGCACTCGTCGCTCGGCACCCACCGCACCTCCGCCCGGGCCCGGTGCGCGAATCCGGCCGCCCGCACGGCCTCGCTCACCGACAGGTAGGCGTCGGGCAGGTCGACATACTTCCCGACGATCGCGACGGTGACCGTCTGTTTTGGATGGTGGACCCGATCGAGCAGGTCGTCCCACCGGCTCCAGTCGACGTCGCGGAAGCTCAACCCCAACCGGCGTACGACATAGGCGTCCAGACCCTCGCGGTGCAGCACCTTGGGAATGTCGTAAATGCTCGGCGCGTCCGGCGCCGCGACCACCGCCTCGCGATCTACGTCGCAGTAAAGCGACAGCTTGTGCTTGAGCTTGTCCGGGATCTCGCGGTCGGACCGGCAGACCAGGGCGTCGGGCTGGATACCGATGTTGCGCAGGGCGGCGACGGAGTGCTGGGTCGGCTTGGTCTTCAACTCGCCGCTCGGCGCCAGGTACGGCACGAGGGACACGTGCAGATAGAAGCAGTTATCGCGACCGATGTCATGCCGGACCTGACGGATCGCCTCCAGGAACGGCAGCGACTCGATGTCGCCCACGGTGCCGCCGACCTCGGTGATCACGACGTCGGGCGCGCGTCCGTCCTCGTCCGGGTCGGCCATGGCCCGGATGCGCGCCTTGATCTCGTTGGTGACGTGCGGGATCACCTGCACCGTGTCGCCGAGGTACTCGCCCCGGCGCTCCTTGGCGATCACGTCGGAGTAGATCTGGCCGGTGGTGACGTTCGCCTTGCGGGACAGGTCCCGGTCGAGGAAGCGCTCGTAGTGACCGACGTCGAGGTCGGTCTCGGCACCGTCATCGGTGACGAATACCTCGCCATGCTGGAACGGGTTCATCGTCCCGGGATCGACGTTGAGGTACGGGTCCAGCTTCTGCATCACCACGCGCAGACCCCGCGCGGTGAGCAGGTTGCCCAGGCTGGAGGCGGTGAGCCCCTTGCCGAGTGAGGAGGCCACACCTCCGGTGACGAAAATGTGCTTGGTCGTCCGTGGCGAAGGGGCCAATGCATGCTCCCGTGGTGTTCAGGCTAGCGGCGTCAGGCTAGATCAAGTGATCCACGGGACTTCACGGTAACACGCTCGGTGCCGTAGGCGGCTGACCGGACGCCGTGTCGTGTCGGATAGCGAAGAACACCGCAAACAGTGTTATCGGACTCAACAGTGCCCGAACCTCAGCCAGGGCGCGCCGGCGATCACGGTGACACCGAGCCGGCAGGCCTGGCGAGCTCGGCGTAGACCGCCGCAACCTGGTCGATCGTGTCTGTCTCGGTGGGCCACGTCTTGGCCTGGATGAGCCCGGCCGCCGCGTACGCAGCCCGTCGTTCGGGGTCGGCGAGCATGCCCCGTACGGCCACGTCCACGGCATCGACGTCGCCGGGCGGTACGAGCACCGCGGCATCTCCGACGATCTCCGGTATGCCGCCCACGGACGTGGCGACCAGAGCCACACCCGCGCCGAGCACCTCCTGGGCGAATAGTTGACGCGCCTCGCCGTCGCTGGTGACGACTGCGAGGTCGGCGGCGTGCAGGAGGTCGGTGATGTCGCCTCGGTGGCCCAGCAGGATGACGGGTGCCCGGGCGATGGTGATCTGGGCGGCCAACTCGCGGTAGGACGGCCCGATGCCGGCGATGATCACCGTCGGCATCGGACGCAGATAGCGCCATCGGGCCGCGGCGGCGACGAGCACGTCGTGACGCTTGTGCGGGTGCAGCCGCCCGACCGACAGCACGAGCGGCGCGTCGGCGGGCAGACCGAACTCCTCCCGGACCTCAGCCCGGCTCCGGACCCGCTCGGGCAGGGGCGGTGCGGCGATCATGCACAGGCGGGCGCTTCGGGCGCCCAGCCGCGTGGCGGTGGCGACCAGTTCGTCGGACGCACAGAGCGTCACGTCGGCGGCGCTTGCGACCGTCCGAGCCAGCGCCCGGTGGGCCACGCGGCGCAGCCCGCGCTCCACGAACGTGTTGTGCCAGGTCACCACGAGCGGGACCGCGCCCGGCCGGGCGAGCGCGGCGACAAACCCGGCCCGAAGACCGTGCGCGTGGACGAGGTCCACCTCGGCGACCCGCAGCGCACGGCGAAGTTCGGTGACCGCGCCGACGTCGCGTGGGCCGGGAGTGGGCGGGATGTCCAGCGCGGTCACTTGGACACCGGTCGCGGCGTAGTTGAACACGTCCGCCGTACCCGGCGGGCAGTACACCTCGACCGTCATGCCCCGTGCGATCAGGCCATGGATAAGGGAGCGCACGTGTCGGCCGATCCCGCCCGTGCTCGAGCCGAGGACGAGGGCCACCCGCGGCGATCCGTTGGCCATCGTCGTCCCCTCCTCGCCGGCACGGTCAGGTCCGGCACGGTCAGGTCCGGCACGGTCACTTCCGGCACGGTCACTTCCGGCACGGTCAATTGTCGGTCGCATCCGACCCGCTTGCGGGCCGGCTGGCCGGACTCGAAACCCGACGGGTCAGCCGGGCGAGCACAGGCCGGACGTCGCCGCGATCGAATGCGATCGCCACCCCAAGGAAGGCCGCCCCGACCACGACACCCGCCAGCATGCCCGCCACAATGGCACCGCCGACACCCGGGGTGAGCCCGATGACCGCCGCGCTGACCGCCCAGCCCAGCCCGCCGGCGAGCGCGGCGCCGCCGAGGCTGACCAGAAGAGTCCGGACAAAACCCGCCAACGCGAAGCTCCCCCTGCGCCGCACGATCGTCGCCACCAACGCCGCCCCGAGCACCGTCATCCCGACCGAACTCGCGGCGGCGAGGACGGGAACCCGATCCTCGGCCGGTGTGGTGGCGGCCAGCACGAGCGCCGCCCCGACCGTCGCCGCCCACCCTATGACCGCACCTGTCGTGGCCCGCCTGGCCTCGCCGGCCGCGTGGAGCGCCCGGTTGAACAGTGCGAACATCGCAAATCCGAACAGACCCGGCGCGAACGCCACGATGGAGGCGGTCAGCGTCGCGGCCGGAGGGTGCGTGGCCGTGATGGCCGAGAGCAGCCGACCCGTCGGCTGGGCCAGCCCGACCAGCGCCGCCAAGCCTAGGCCCGCGGCGAGCAGCACGGCGCGAGTGGTACGGGCGAGCGTGGCGTCGAACCGTCGCGTATCCCCCGCCGCTGCGGCCGCCGCGAGAATCGGGAACGTCGGCGTGCTCAGGGGGACCGCCAGCACCGCCCAGGGCAGCAGATAGACCGCCTGGGCCAGGGTGTAGAGAACGAGTGAGCCGTCCGGTCCGCCGTTGGCGAGCCGGATCAGGTACGCCGTCGCTAGCTGCTGGGCGGCGACGGTGAGCGCTGCGGCGCTCGCGAGAGTGACCGCGCGGCGGGCGGTCTGCGCGCCCACCGCGAGGCGTGGGCGAAACCCGACTCCCAACGCGCGGATCGGGATCACCAGGCAACCGGTGAGGACGGCTACCCCGAGCGTCGTGCCGACCGACAGGATCATCTCGCCGGCGGGGCTCACCCGGGCGATGTCGGTGCCCGGACCGTCCACCAGGGCGAACATGAGGTACGCCGCGATGACGGTCACGCTGGACAGCAACGGCGCCAGCACCGGCCAGGTGAAGCGGTGGTGGGCATGCAGCACGCCGGTCAGCACGACGCCGACCCCATAGAGCGGCACCTGCACCGCGAACACCCGTAGCATCGGAGCACCCACCTGGACCGCCTGCGGGCTGGCATCGCCGGCGAGCAGCGAAACCACCGGCGATGCGAACAGCGCCAGCAGCACCGCGAGCGGGACAAGCAGCAGGACGGTCCAGGTCAACAACGCCGAGGCGATGTCGGCGACCTGGCTCCGGTCGCCCTCGGCCACCGCCCCGGCGAGCAGCGGCACCACGATCACCGCGAGCGCCCCCCCGGCCACGATCTCAAAGAGAATGTTGGGGATCGTGTTCGCGGTCTGGTAGATGTCCCCTAGGTCGGTGGTTCCGACCGCTCCGGCGAAGACCAGGGTACGGGCGAAGCCCGCGAGCCGGACCACGACGGTGAGCACAGCGATCACCGCGGCCGCGGCCGCGATTCGCCGACCGGCTCCACCCGCCGTGGCCGCCATGGTCACGCCCGGCGGCCGAGCCGGTCCAGTTCCCGCAGGCCCGGCGTGGCGTCGATCACCGCGGTGAAGCTGACCTTCTCACTCGCCGCGGTGAGCGCGCCCAGGCCGGCGAGCAGAGCCGTCCGTCCGAATAGGCCGGTGCGAGCGGCCAGGGCCACGCCCAGGAGCGCGCCGAGCGCGTTGGCCCCCGAATCACCGATCATCACCCGCTCGTCGAGATCGTCTACCAGCAGCGCCGCGGCGGCACCAACCGGGCCGGCGGCGGCCGCGGCGGCTGTGGCGGAGCTGGCCGAGGAGGCGACCAGCGGTACGCCCACGATCAGCCCGGCCTTCAACGCGCGTCCAGGGCGCAGGTCAAGCAGGTTCACCACATTCGCCGTACCGGCGATCACGCCCGCGCCCAGCGCGACGTCCACGATCCGACCGAGGCGCCCGTGCGGGCGGCGGCTCGGCAGCATCGCTGCGGCCACGAGGCCGACCGCGCCGATCCCCACGACCTTCACCAGGCCGCTGCTGACCCGACCTGCGCGCAGCGCACCCAGATGGCCGCGGAACCCCTTCGCCTGCGCGGTTCGGGGCCCGACAACGTCGTCGTAGAGCCCGACGGCGCCGGCACCCAGACTCGCGACGAGCGCGGCCGCCGCTAACTCGCGGTTGCCCTCCACGGCCGCACCCGCGCCCGCACTCAAGCTCGCGGCCGCAGCGAGGGCCGGACCGGCGACGAGGCTCACGGAGCGCCCGCGGTAGTTGGTGCGCTCAAGTCTGGCGGCCCGGCCTGTCGACGCGGCCGCCGTGGACGCGGCCGCCGAGAGCGCCGCTCGGGCCAGCCCGGCCCCCATCCCGGCGAGCAGCAACCGCCGTACCAGAACGCCCGGGCCGGCGGACGTCCGGATGTCGCGCCTCACGCGAAGAACACCGCAGTCAGGGAGACCACGTGATATCGAAAGTTGATCACTAGAAGAGCCTCTGCACTCCGAATACCAGGCTGTCCCACCACTCCGCGACAACGCCCAGGTAGGCCTTGCCGACGGTGGAGACCGCGAATGCGGCGGCCATGGCGGCCACCGCCGACAGCACGAGTAGGGCGAGCGCCGAGCCGGACGTGCTCTGCCGGTAGAGCCGGCTGACACCCTTGGCGTCCACCAGCTTGCCGCCGACCTTGAGACGGGTGAGGAAGGTCGACGCCATGCCACTGCGGCCCTTGTCCAGGAACTCCACCAGCGTCGCGTGCGTGCCGACCGCGACGATGAGCGAGGCACCCTTCTCGTCGGCCAGCAGCATCGCGAGATCTTCGCTCGTCGCCGCGGCGGGGAACGTAACGGCGGGTACGTTGAGCTGGTTTACCCGGGCAAGGCCAGGCGCGTGCCCGTCGGGGTAGGCGTGCACGACAATCTCCGCGCCGCAGCGCAGGGCGGCGTCGGAGACCGAGTCCATGTCACCGACGATCAGGTCGGGTGTGTACCCCACCTCGATCAGCGCATCGGCCCCACCGTCGACCCCGATGAGCACCGGCTTGAACACTCGAATGTACGGCCGCAACGCATCGAGGTCGGCCTTGTAGTCGTACCCACGCACGACGATGAGACAGTGCCTCCCGGCGAGCTTCGCGGTGATGTCGGGGACCCCGACGCCGTCGAGGAGGAGTTCGCGCTCCAGCTTGAGGTACTCCATCGTGTTGGCCGCGAATGCCTCGAGCTGCTCTGACAGGCCTTCACGCGCGTCGGCCATGGCCTTGGCCACGCTCTCAGCGTCGTGACGAACGCCATGGGCGATGGCCTGCCCGGCGACGAGCACGGTGTTTCCGTCGAGCGTCACTACGTCGCCATCCCTCACCTGCTGGAAGGTGTCCTCGCCCAGGTCATCAATGAGCGGTATGCCCGCCTTGACCAGTAGTTCAGGTCCAAGGTTGGGGTAGCGGCCCGAAATCGATGGTTTCGCGTTGATGACGGCTCCGACGCGGGCCGCCACGAGTGCGTCCGCCGCCACCCGGTCGAGGTCGAGGTGGTCGATGAGCGCGATGTCGCCCGGGCGCAGGCGACCGACAAGACGCTTGGTCCGCCGGTCCAGCCGTACGATTCCTTTGATCATGCCCGGTTCGGCACCGCGCGATCGG
>Ga0209889_1000216_pt1 | contig 14126 bp, 12 predicted proteins | sample GWRWN1_0_10_FD_187233 | JGI IMG/M metagenome (GOLD analysis project Ga0209889, IMG submission 187233) | Riverbed sediment microbial communities from areas with no vegetation in Columbia River, Washington, USA - GW-RW N1_0_10 (SPAdes)... | ecosystem: Environmental > Aquatic > Freshwater > River >... | reverse complement strand
ACAACTAGCCATGGCCGACAGGAAGGCGCGCGGAGTGACCGGGGGTCAGATCGGCGCCGCCTCCGTGTCGGGGCCGGAACGGTCCGAGACGGATCTGGTCATCGTCACCGGGGTCTCCGGTGGCGGTCGCAGCACGGTCGCCCGAGCGCTGGAGAATGTGGGCTACTACGTCGTTGACAACCTTCCGCAGGCGCTCATGCTCGACATGGCGGAGCTGGCCTTCCGGGCCGGGGGTGCGGCGAGGCACACCGCGATGGTGCTTGATGTCCGCAGCCGCGCCTTCTCGACCGACCTCTCCGGAGCCGTGCGGGCGTTGCGGGACCGCGGCTTCACGCCGCGGGTGCTCTTCGTCGACGCCGACGACGAGGTCCTCATCCGCCGGTTCGAGAACGTCCGCCGATCGCACCCGCTGCAGGCCGACGGCCGACTCTCGGATGGGATCGCCGCCGAGCGCGAGCTGCTCATCGAGGCCCGTGAGTCGGCCGACGTCGTCATCGACACGAGCCACCTCAACGTCAACCAGCTCCGGGCGCGGGTGGAGGAGCTCTTCGGCGGCGAGGACAACCGACGGTTGCGCGTCACGGTGCTCTCGTTCGGATTCAAGTACGGATTGCCGCCGGACGCGGATTTCGTGGTGGACGCCCGGTTCCTACCCAATCCGTACTGGGTTCCGGAGCTTCGGGATCACAGCGGGCGCGACGAGCCGGTTAGCCGGTACGTGCTGAGCCAACGAGGCGCAAGCACGTTTGTGGAGACGTTCGTCCGCCTGGTCAACGCCACGGCCCCGGGTTTCGAGCGGGAGGGGAAGCGCTACCTCACCGTCGCGGTCGGCTGCACCGGAGGCAAGCATCGCAGCGTCGCCATCGCGGAGGAACTTGCTCGCCGGCTGCGCGACGTCCGGCTCGCGGCGAGTGCCCAACACCGTGACCTGGGTCGAGAGTGAGGCCAGTGAGCGCGGAGTGGGCGGGGAACGGGCGACCCATCAGGGTAGTCGCATTCGGCGGTGGACGGGGGTTGTCCGCGTCGCTACGGGCGCTGCGGTTGCTGCGTGCCGAACTCGACCTCGACATCACCGCCGTGGTGACCGTCGGCGATGACGGTGGCTCGAGCGGCCGGTTGCGGGCCGAGCGGGGTGGGCTGCCACCCGGCGACCTACGCCAGGCTCTCGTCGCCCTGACCGATCCGTCGGATCCAGTCGCACGACGCCTCGCCGATCTCCTCCAGTTCCGCTTCTCCGGGACGGATCGCCAGGCCGACCCGTTGGCCGGGCACGCGGTCGGAAACCTGCTGCTCTGCGGTCTGATGGAGCAGACCGGGGACGTTGTGCTCGCCCTGGACGAGGCCCGCGACATGATACGGGCAGCGGGGCGCGTCCTGCCCATGTCACGCACGCCACTGAGCATCGAGGCGACTGTCCGTGGCGACGATCCGGCCCGACCGGATCAGGTGACGACCGTACGAGGACAGCACGCCGTTGCCGTGAGTAGGGGCGTGGTCGACGATGTGCGCCTGCTTCCGGCCGAACCGGTGGCCAGCGCCGAGGCGATTGACGCGGTGGGATCAGCCGATTGGCTCGTCTTTGGCCCAGGTTCCTGGTTCACGAGTGTGATTCCGCACCTACTCCTGCCAGATCTCGCGGCCGCTATCGCTGCGTGCGGGGCCCGTCGACTGGTTACGCTCAACCTCGCAGCCGAATTGGAGACAGCCGGCCTCTCCCTACCGGACCATTTGCGGGCACTCGCCCGTTACCTGCCCGGCCTGCGAGTCGATGTAGTTCTAGCCGACGGGCGAGCGGTAGGCGACCCCATCGGTCTGCAATCTGCGGCAGAATCGCTGCGTGCGCGGGTGGTGTTGGCCCCGGTCGCCGTCGCCGACGGTGGGCCGAGGCATGATCCGATCGCGCTCGCTAGCGCCCTGCACGAGGTGCTACGAGGCCGAGTGTTGGGGGGCCACGATCTGGAGAGGTCGCGCGCGGGGGGCCACGATCTGGGGAGGTCTAGTGCCGGGGGTTGAGTGCTGGGGGGTCGAGTGTTGAGCCCGACCGATGCTGTGAGCGCAGCGGACGCTGCGATGGCACGTGATGACGGACCGCAGAGTCCCGATAGCAACGCGAGGTGACAACACGATGGCGATGACCTCATCGGTCAAGGACGAGTTGAGCCGTGTCGATGTGTCGAAGCCCTGCTGCCGGCGGGCAGAGATGGCCGCGTTGCTGCGGTTCGCTGGAGGGCTGCACATCGTGTCCGGCCGGGTGGTGGTCGAGGCCGAGCTCGACACCGGGGCGACCGCCCGACGGCTGCGGCGCGAGGTCGCCGAGGTGTACGGCTATCCGAGCGAGTTCCATGTGCTCGCGTCCGGAGGCCTGCGCAAGGGCAGCCACTACATCGTGCGGGTGGTGAAGGACGGCGAAGCGCTGGCCCGCCAGACCGGCCTGCTCGACGTGCGGGGCCGCCCGGTTCGCGGCCTTCCTCCGCATGTGGTCTCTGCCAATACGTGTTGCGCCGTCGCGGCCTGGCGAGGTGCCTTCCTCGCGCACGGCTCGCTCACCGAGCCGGGCCGCTCATGCGCGCTTGAGATCACGTGCCCCGGGCCGGAGTCGGCGCTGGCCCTCGTCGGGGCCGCCCGTCGCATAGGCGTCGCCGCGAAGGCACGGGAGGTGCGCGGGGTCGACCGGGTCGTCGTCAAGGATGGCGACGCGATCGCCGCCATGCTCACCCGCATCGGCGCCCACGCCAGCGTTCTGAGCTGGGAGGAGCGTCGGGTCCGCCGGGAGGTGCGCGCGACCGCGAACCGGCTCGCGAACTTCGACGACGCGAATCTGCGCCGCTCGGCTCGCGCGGCGGTGGCCGCCTCGGCCCGGGTCACCCGGGCGTTGGAGATTCTCGGCACCGACGCGCCGTGGCACCTGACCAGCGCGGGTGCCCTGCGGCTCGAGCACAAGCAGGCATCGCTCGAGGAGCTGGGCACGCTCGCCGACCCACCGCTGACCAAGGACGCGATCGCCGGAAGGATCCGGCGCCTGCTCGCACTAGCCGATAAGCGCGCCCGCGACCTCGGCATCCCCGACACCGAATCCGTAGTAACCGCCGACATGCTCGCCAGCTAGCCCTCGGATCTGCTTGTCGTGATCGCGTGACTTTGTCCGTGTGGACTGACGGGAAAGGTCACGCGATGACACAGTCGGGTCGGGTGCACCGCTGGGGCGAGCCGGTCCAGCCCTCGTCCTGAAGGACCGATGCCACCTCGGCGGCGACGCTACACGGCGTTGAGGCGACATCGCCCGTGCCGTATCGCAGCACGCGTCGGCTCGCGACAACCGTGGCGTTGTCGCGGCGCATATCACGGAAGCGCTCCGGATCGGGATGTGCGGCCTGGCCATCCAACTCGACGACGGTGCCGTAGCGGCGGTAGTGCACGTCGTCATACCTAATGCGCCCGAGCCGCTCTAACCGGGACTGCCGGTCGGCGCGCGGCAGGCGATGCGCCCTTTCCACGTCGCGGTAGTACATCAGCTCGAGCACGGAGTGACACCCGACCGCCACGTCACGCAACGCCCCATCGATCAGTCGACGCCACCGGAGCCGGCGCCGGTGGGCCATGGCCGAGCTCAACCTCGCCGCCGTGGTCAGGCGGGCGCCCACCGCTCGCGCCAACCACGAGAATGCGTCCTCGATGCCTCGCGCGGTTTGGGTCAGGTCGAGCACCGTCTCCTCGACGCGGGTCTGTGGAGGTGTACGCGTCGGGTGAACCGCGGCCGAGGCCCGGCGCGACCGGTGGATCACTACACCCGCGATCGGGTCAGGTGTTCGCTCGGCGGGAACCGTCACATGGATGCGAGGTGATCGCTTGTCTGTGAGTCCGAGCAGTTCGGCGGCGGTCTCGTGGCTGAGCATCGCGCCACGTCCGGCCCGCAGGACCACCGCCCACAGCAGGGTGGGCCTGGGCAATGGTCCGCTGAAGGTTGCATACACGCTTCTAAAGATTCTCCGCCAACGATGAGCGGTGACGTTGGCTTCGATCCCCTCGTCGGTGAGTCCGCAACGGATGGCCTGTTCGCGGGTGATCACTCCGGCCTGCCGCAGGGCCACGTCCTCAAGCACACGCTGAATCGTGGCGGGGGTGTCCGGCCGGCTCAAGCCCGCATTCAGGATCTGTGGACAACCAGCGCACCTGTGGACATCGATGGTCGTTGGCCGATGATCTGCTATGGCGGCGGCTGACTCGAGTCGTCGGGTTCCTGTCCCACTGCTTGCAAGCACCGACGATGCCGGTCAATCTCGCGTCATGGGTAGCAGAAGGCTGGCGCTCGTGGGCGGGCTACTCGTCGCCCTGGTGGCGCTCACAGCGTGCGAGAAGGTCGACAAGCCAACATCGGACTCCACGGCGCCCTTGTTGAAATGGACTGTCAACAACACAAGCACGAGCGAGACCAAAGAGATCGCGGGCTCCGGCACTATCCAGGCCACGGTGGGCCACCACTTCACGGTCACGCTGAAGGCCGAAGATCCCCAAGGGATCCATGAGATCACGATCAGCGTGAGCACTGGGTGGCAATGCGTCCAGGGGAACCTGCAAAAGAACGCTGGTCCGGGCCTGGGCGCGCAGAAGAAGCAGACACTCGAACCCGATAGTCAAGGAAAGGTCCTGACCAGCATCGTCCTTCTCGAAAGTGTCACGATGGGTCCGTACGACTGCCAGTCGGGATATCAGGCCACCTCAGGCGCGAGCACGTTCGAAGGGTCGGGCACGAACTACTTCAACGGCAAGACCAACGGCACCTTGACCATTACTGCTTGAGTACTGCCTGACCCAAACCGCATGATCATGTGACCTTTCCCGTCGGCGACCACGGGAAAGGTCACATGATCACGGACACCCCCGGTTCGGAGCCCGGCGCGTCGGCCAGCGCGGCGCTTCGATAGTCTGCGGTTTGTGCGGCGATGAGGCCGACGACCGGCCGTTGACCGCGTAGCGCCGCCCACGTTCGCTAGGTGTGGGGCACTCTCGACGGGGCGGCTACCATCGGCCGCCGGCCGACCAGCCGGCGCAAGCAACGAGGAGATTCTCCCGTGACTGTCCGGGTTGGTATCAACGGATTCGGCCGGATCGGCCGCAACTTCTTTCGGGCCGTGCTCGCGTCCGGGGCCGACATCGAACTCGTCGGCGCGAACGACCTGACCGACAATGCGACCCTGGCGCACCTACTCAAGTACGACAGCATCCTGGGTCGCCTGCCGTATGAGGTGAAGTCCACGTCCGACGACATCACCGTGGCCGGCAAGACCTTCAAGGCGTTCGCCGAGCGCGACCCGTCCAAGCTGGCGTGGGGTGACCTCGGCGCGGATGTCGTCCTCGAGTCGACCGGCCTATTCACCGACGCCGACAAGGCCCGTGTGCACATCGACAACGGTGCCAGGAAGGTCATCATCTCGGCCCCCGCCAAGGGCGAGGACTTCACCGTGGTGATGGGCGTCAACCACGACCGGTACGACCCGGCCAAACACACGATCATCTCCAACGCATCGTGTACGACCAACTGCCTCGCCCCGATGGCGAAGGTCATCCACGACACCTTCGGCATCGAGCGCGGTCTCATGACCACCATTCACGCGTACACGCAGGACCAGAACCTTCAGGACGGTCCGCACAAGGACCTGCGTCGCGCCCGAGCCGCCGCCATCAACATCGTGCCCACCTCGACCGGCGCGGCCAAGGCGATCGGCCTGGTCCTGCCTGAGCTCAAGGGGAAGCTGGACGGTTTCGCGCTTCGGGTGCCGATCCCGACCGGCTCCGCGACCGACCTCACCGTGACCCTGAGCCGCGAGTCGAGCGTCGACGAGGTCAACGCGGCGTTCAAGGCAGCCGCGGATGGGCCGCTCAAGGGCATCCTCACCTACACCGAGGACGAGATCGTCTCCTCGGACATCGTCACCGACCCGGCCTCCTGCATCTTCGACTCCGGCCTCACCAAGGTGATCGGTGACCAGGTCAAGGTCGTTGGCTGGTACGACAACGAGTGGGGCTACTCCAATCGGCTGGCGGACCTGGTCAAGCTGGTGGGCTCGCAACTGTGAGGAGTCTCGACGACCTGCTCGCCGAGGGTGTGACGGGCCGGCGCGTGCTCGTCCGCGCCGACCTCAACGTCCCCCTCGCGAAGGACCGTCCGGGCGTCATCACCGACGACGGCCGGATCCGTGCGGTGCTGCCGACGCTGTCCGCCCTGCGAGATGCCGGCGCCCGGCTGGTGGTCATGTCGCACCTCGGCCGTCCCAAGGGAACCCCCGACCCGACGTTCTCGCTCGCTCCGGTCGCGCGGCGGATGACGGAGTTGGGTTTCCCGGTGACCTTCGCCGGCGACACCGTGGGTGAGCAGGCGAGTGCAGCCATCTCGGCCCTCCGGGATGGCGGAGCGGCCCTGCTGGAGAACCTGCGCTTCAACCCGGGGGAGACCAGCAAGGACGAGGCCGAGCGCACCCAATTCGCGCGGGCCCTGGCCGGGTTCGGCGACGCGTACGTCGACGATGCGTTCGGCGCGGTGCACCGCAAACACGCGAGCGTGTACGACGTTCCGAAGCTGCTCCCGCACTACGCGGGCTTGCTGGTGCTGCGCGAGGTCGAGGTGCTGCGCAGGCTGACGGACAACCCCGACCGTCCGTACGCCGTCGTCCTCGGCGGGGCGAAGGTCTCCGACAAACTCGCCGTGATCGAGACGCTTCTGCCCACAGTGGACCGGCTGCTCATCGGGGGCGGCATGTGCTTCACGTTCCTCACATCGCAGGGGTACGAGGTGGGTAAGTCCCTGCTCGAGGCGGAGATGATCGACACCTGCCGCGATCTGCTGGCGAGGGCGGAGGGCCGGATCCTGCTGCCGACCGATATCGTGGCCGCGACCGCGTTCGCCGCCGATGCGGAGTACGAGGTAGTTCCAGCCAACGCGATCCCGGCCGACCGGCTGGGCCTGGACATCGGCCCCGAGGCCGTAGCGGCCTTCGCCGATGCGCTCTCCGGTGCCCGTACCGTGTTCTGGAATGGACCCATGGGAGTCTTCGAACTCGCCCCGTTCGCCGCGGGCACCCGCGGGGTGGCCGAGGCGATCACCAAGGTCGATGGCATGACAGTCGTCGGCGGTGGAGACTCGGCGGCCGCGGTGAGGGCGTTGGGCATCCCCGAGGACGCGTTCGGGCACATCTCGACCGGCGGCGGGGCGTCGCTGGAGTACCTCGAGGGTAAGACCCTCCCCGGCCTGGAAGCACTGGAGTAGGCGTGGCAGAAGAGCCGCGCCGGCCGCTGATGGCCGGCAACTGGAAGATGAACCTCAACCACTATGAGGCGAACGCGCTGGTACAGAAGTTGGCGCACAGCTTGACCGTGAAGGACCTCACCGAGGTCGAGGTGGTCGTACTGCCGCCGTTTACCGACATCCGGACGGTGCAGACTGCGGTTGACGGCGACAAGTGGCTCATCGAGTACGGCGCGCAGGACCTCTCCGCGCACCCGAACGGCGCCTACACCGGGGAGATCTCCGGCGCGATGCTGGCCAGGCTGGGCTGCTCGTACGTGGTCGTGGGTCACTCCGAGCGCCGGGCCTACCACAGCGAGACCGACGCGTTGGTCAACGCGAAGGTGAAGGCCGCCCTGGTCAACGAGATCGCCCCGATCCTCTGCATCGGCGAGGGCCTGGAGGTGCGCGAGGCCGGTGGGCACGTTGCGCACACGGTGGCCCAGCTAGATGCCGGTCTGGAGGGTGTGACGGCGGATCAGACGGAGAAGGTGGTCATCGCCTACGAGCCGGTATGGGCGATAGGTACGGGCAAGACCGCCACACCCGAGGACGCCCAGGAGGTCATTTCTGCGATCCGGTCCCGACTGGCCGCGAGCCACGGACGCGGGGTCGCCAAGGTTGTCCGGATCCTCTACGGCGGGTCGGTGAAGGCGTCGAACATCGCCGGCATCATGGAGCAGCCGGACATCGATGGCGCGCTGGTCGGTGGAGCAAGCATCGACGCCGACGAGTTCGTCAGGATCTGCCGGTTCACCGGCTCCTGACCTGCATTTGAGTACGGACGGGCACTTCCCCATCGCTGTCTGTGTTGGCGGGCGCCTTCTATCCGGGCCGGTTCGCGAGGTCCGGCCGGGGGTCCTAGAGTGTGACCTCAGGCCGGCTCGCCGGCCTCTGCCCCCGACCACTCCTAACCCTGGTGCCGGATCGTTGGATGGCCGCCGCTCACGATGCGGGGTCCGCCCTAGCCCGCGCCCGCGAGGATGAGTATGCGCATGAGCGACCCCTCCGGAGTTTCGTCCGCGCCCTATGTACGTATGGCCGGTCGCCGCCGGTTCACGGGTGGGCGGCTACGTCGTCTCATCGCCGGCGGCGTCGCGCTCGCCGGCCTCGCCGCCGCCGGAGGGTGCGACCTTGCCGGCGCGTCGAGCGCGCCGCCGGAGCCTAAGAAGGGCGGCACACTCTACGTCAACATCCAGAGTGGCATCGACATCCTCGACCCTCAACGGACCTACTCGGCCGTCGAGATGAATGTGCTGCGCCTGACCACGCGGACCCTGACCACGTACCGGTCTGTATCCGGCCCGTCCGCCAGCGAAGTCGTGCCGGATCTCGCCACCGACACGGGGCGTCCGAGCGAGGAGAACACGGTCTGGAAGTTCACCCTCAAGCCGAACCTCAAATGGCAGGGGGGCGAGCCGGTCACCTGCTCCCAGGTGAAGTACGGCATCGAGCGGCGCTTCGCCACCGACCTCCTCGGCGACGACGGCGCGCCATATCCCATGACCTATCTCAAGCCCAATGCTGAGCCGTATGAGGGTCCCTTTAGCGGCAACGACAACAACGGCCTTGGTCTGGAGTCGATCCAGTGCACCGACGAGAAGAACATCGTCTTCCACCTGGCCCACTCCGTCGGGGACTTTGGCTACACGTTGGCGCTGTCAACCTTCGCGCCGGTGCTGCCGGACAAGGACACCAAGCTCGAGTACGCCGAGATCCCGTACGCGAACGGCCCGTACAAGATCGAGTCACGCGACGCCGAGAAGATGGTTCTCGTCCGCAACAACTTCTGGGTGGAGAGCACCGATCAGGTGCGTAAGGCATACCCGGACAAGATCGTTCTCGACTTCCGCCAGGACAACGGTGGTGTGCTGACCAACGAGATGATCGAGGACCAGGGTGAGGCTCGAAACACGATCATGTTGGACGGCAATGTAGCGCCGAACTTCCTTCAGCAGGTGGTCAACGACACCGATCTCATGAGCCGCGCGATCGCGGGTCCGACCAGTGCGGTCCGTTACATGGCGATCAACACCAGGGTGGTGCCCAACATCGCCTGCCGCCAGGCCCTGATCTACGCGTTCAACAAGCGGAAGTGGCGAGCGGTCAACGGTGGGTCGGTGACCGGCGACTACGCCACGACGATGATCCCGCCCGGCCTGAAGGCGCACAAGAAGTTCGACGTGTACGAGGCCAACACACACCCCGAGGGCAACCCGGAGAAGTCGATCGAGCTGATGGAGCAGCAGGCGAAGCTGAAGAAGCCCTGCGATAGCAAGATCAGGGTTGCTTACCGCGACCGGCCGCTCTTCCGGCGGTTGATGAACACGGTCGTCGAGGCGTACCAGGCCGCCGGGATCCAGGTGGAGGCCCTAGCGCTCGAGGCGTCGACATACTACGGACGCGAGGGCATCGGCGACATTCTCAACAACTACCACATGATGCTCGTCGGCTGGATCCCTGACTGGGCGAGCGGCTCGGCCATACTGCCGCCGCTCTTCGAGAGCAGCAGTATCGCCGAACCCGACCCGGTCACCGGCCACACGAGCGGCAACGTCAACTGGCCGCTCCTCAATGACCCCAAGATTGATCAGCAGATCGCGGTCGCGCACGCAGAGACCGATCCAGAACGGCAGTTCGCGCTCTGGGGCGATCTTGATCAGCAGATCCAGGAGCTTGGTGTGACCATCCCGATCCTCTATGAGAAGGCCATCACACTGAGCGGGTCGAACGTGCTCGGCGGATTCATCCACCCGGCGTTCGCCATGCCCGACCTGTGCGCACTCGGTCTCGCCCAGCCCTAGTCCGCCGCAGCGCTAGTCCGCCGCAGCCCTAGCCCGCCGCAGCCCTAGCCCGCCGCGGCCAAGCCCCTAGCTGGGTGAGCGTCAGCGGCGGCCCGGTATCATTCCTGGGTCGCCGCCCGCAGGCATGAGGCCTGAGCCGGTGCCGACCCTATCCGTCGCCGAGAGGAACACCACCCGCCATGATGGCGTTCGCGTACACCCTGGTTGTGCTGCTCATCATCACCAGCGTGCTGCTGACTCTGCTGATCTTGCTTCACCGGGGCAAGGGTGGCGGTCTGTCGAGCATGTTCGGTGGTGGCGTGTCGTCCAGCCTCGCGGGATCGTCGGTGGCCGAGAAGAACCTCGACCGCTACACGCTGGTGGTCGGCATCATCTGGTTTGCCTGCATCGTCGGTTTTGGGCTCTGGATCAAGATCGCTCCACTGTAATCTCCTCGGCTTTCCCGTCCGGCCGTCCCGGCTTACACTCCCTGGGTCTGCCTGACCGCAGTCATCGCACGACTCCACCGAGCTTCGCCCGAGTCTTACCCCCCGGACACCAGGAGCGACCGGAAGCGAGGAGCGACCGGAAGCGAGGAGCGACCCCCCGTGGCAAGTGGAAACGCCATTCGTGGCACCCGAGTTGGATCGAGTCCGGTGCGTTGGGTCGACGCCACCGCCGAGCGGATAGAGGCGGTTCCCCGCCGTGCTGTCGGCTACTGGTGTGCCAACGGGCACCAAACCGAGCACTCGTTCGCGGCCGACGTACCCGTGCCCGCGTTGTGGGACTGCCCCCGATGTGGTCTGCCCGCCGGGCAGGACGAGGAGAACCCGCCAGCGCGGCCACACACCGAGCCGTACAAGACCCACCTTGCGTACGTCAAGGAACGGCGTAGTGAGGCTGACGGCGAGGCGATCCTGGCCGAGGCCATGCAGCGCCTGCGGGCCCGTCGAGGCGAATAGCCGGTACGGCCGCTGCGACGTCCGGGCTTCCTGGGCTGGTCAGCGCAGGCTGCGAATGCTCGGTGAGACTTCGCGCGCGGCGGCACGGTCGAGCAGCCACAGTGTGCGGTCGACGGCGCGCACGCCGGCAGCGGGTAGCTGGACGGGCCCCGCGCCGGTGAGCGCCATGCCGACCGCGCCGGCCTTCTCTGGCCCGGCGGCGATCAGCCAGATCTCCTCGGCCGTGTTGATCGCGGGCAGCGTCAGCGTGAGCCGCACCGGTGGCGGTTTCGGGCTGCCCCGTACGGCCGTGACAGGCCGGGTCTCGTAAGCCGCGGGATGCTCCGGGAAGATCGAGGCGATATGTCCGTCCTCGCCGACGCCGAGCAGCAAGAGATCGAAGTGGGGCAGGCGCGCCGTACCCGGCCGGGCTGCGGCGGCCAAGGCTTGGGCATAGCGGTCAGCCGCCGCCTCCGGATCGTCGCGGTGGGGATCGTCGCGGTGGGGATCGTCGCGGTTGGTATCGGCGATGTGTGTGCCGTTGGAGGCCGGCATGGGGTGTACCCGCGACGGGTCGAGCGGAATGTGGTCGAGCAGCGCCTCGCGAGCCTGGGTCTCGTTGCGCTCTGGATGGCCGGCGGGCAGGAATCGCTCGTCGCCCCACCATATATCGACGTGGCTCCAGTCGACCGCGTCCCGAGCTGGGCTGTCGCGCACCGCCCGATAGACGCCCGCCGCCGCCCGGCCTCCGGTGAGTACGAGCGAGGCGAAACCCCGGGCAGCCTGCGCGTCGACCAGTCGCACGACAAGGCGTGCCGCCGCCGCCTGGGCGAGAACCTCGGCGTCGGAGTGAACGAGAACGGCAGTTTCGCTCATGCGGGCGACACCTCGGCGGCACCACCCTCGGCCGGGACTCTGTCGGCCGCGGCCCCGTCGGCGGGGGCTGGGTCATGCCAGACGTGGACCCGGGCGCCGGGTCGTCCGGATAGACCAGACCTACCGGTGGCAGCCTCGAGTGCGGCCGCGTAGGGCTGATCGGCGTCGAGCCGGCGCAGCTCCTCGGCGAGCTGGTCGCCGAGCTGGCGGCGAACCAGCGGCAGGACCCGCTCCGGCAGGCCCGTGCGGTTCAGCAACGCCACCCCGTCGTCGCTCTCTATCGAGATCTCCTCACCGTTGGCGAGGCGCAGCGCGACAGCCTTGACTGGACCACGCTGATCGCCTCCGGCGCCGTGTCCGCGTTGGTCGCCTCCGGCGCCGTGTCCGCGTTGGTCGCCTCCGGCGCCGTGTCCGCGTTGGTCGCCTCCGGCGATGTGTCCGCCCTCGACCGCGACCGGGGTAATGCCGAGCCTCGCCTGCAGCCAGCCTCGAAGCAGTGCCGCGGTCGGATCGTCCGGCGCCGCGGTGACGGCCGCCGACACGACCGGGGCGGTGACCGTGTCCAGCGCCCCGGCCAGCAGCGAACGCCACGGCGTCGTGCGGGTCCACGCCAGATCCGTGTCTCCGGCCGCGTAGTCGTCGGCCCGCTGGTTCAACGCGGCGATCGGGTCGGGGCTCTGCGCGACGTCGGTGATGCGACGTTCCCCGACCACGCCCAGCGGGTCGGTCGCGATGCGCTCCGGCGGCTCGTCGTGCCACCACGTCACGACAGGAACGTCCGGGGCGAGCAACGGGATGACCACCGATTCGGCATGGCGGGTGAGGCGCCCATGCATTCGCATCACGACCGCCTCACACGGGCCCAGGCGGCCGCCGACGACGATCTCGGCGTCCAGGCGCGACTCGCCGCCGCTGCTTGCGCTCGACAGGCTTCGCACCACGAGCAGCAGGCGGCACGGGTGTGCGGCTGCGGCGGTGGCGGCGGCGGTCTCGGCCTCACGTACCCTTCTCTCGTCGACAACCGCGACCAGTGTCAGGGCTAGGCCGCTGGCGACCCCGCCCGCATTTCGCCGCTCCGCCGAGAGCGCCCGGACAACCTCGGTGCCCGTTGTGTCCCACAGAGCTATCAAGGTCGCCTCCGCAAGGTCGGCTCCGGCGCCATCAAGGTCGCCTCCGCAAGGTCGGCTCCGGCGCCATCAAGGTCGCCTCCGCAAGGTCGGCTCCGGCGCTATCAAGGTCGCCTCCGCAAGGTCGGCTCCGGCGCCATCAAGGTCGCCTCCGCAAGGTCGGCTCCGGCGCCATCAAGGTCGCCTCCAGGTGCGGCCGTCCTGTGCGAGCATCTCGTCGGCCGCTCGCGGCCCCCACTCCCCGGCGCGGTAGGTGAAGGGTGCGGTGCCGGCCCAGGCCTCCTCGAGGGGGTCCACCACGCGCCACCCCGCCTCCACCTCCTCGGCGAGCGGGAACAGAGTGCTGTCGCCGATGAGGACGTCCAGTACCAGCCGCTCGTACGCCTCGGGGCTGGACTCGGTGAACGCCTCGCCGTACTGGAAGTCCATCGTGATATCGCGGACCTCCATCGTCGTACCCGGAACCTTCGATCCGAACTTGACGGTGACACCCTCGTCCGGCTGGACCCGGACGACCAGCTGGTTGTGGCCGAGCAGCTCGACGTCGGCGGCGTGGAACGGGAGGTGGGGGGCCTTCTTGAAGAGTACGGCGATCTCCGTCACCCGGCGGGGCATCCGTTTGCCGGTCCGGATGTAGATCGGCACCCCGGCCCAGCGGCGATTCTGAATGCCGAGGCTGACCGCCACATAGCTCTCCGTGGTGGAGCTGGGCGGCACGTTCGCCTCCTCCAGGTAGCCGACGACGCGCTCGCCAGCGACCCAGCCCTGCTGGTACTGACCCCGTACGGTGCCGGTGGCGATGTCGGCCGGAAGGGTTATCGCCCGGAGCACCTTGAGCTTCTCCGTGCGGATTTCGGTCGCGTCGAAGCTCGTGGGCTCCTCCATCGCCACCAGGGCCAGGAGCTGCATGAGGTGGTTCTGCAGCACGTCGCGGGCTGCGCCGGCGCTGTCGTAGAAGCCGGCCCGGCTGCTGATGCCCACATCCTCGGCCATGGTGATCTGCACCGAGTCGACGTACCGGGCGTTCCACACCGGTTCGAACAGGGCGTTGGCGAAGCGCAGCGCCAGGATGTTCTGGACCGTCTCCTTGCCCAGGTAGTGGTCGATCCGAAACACGTTC
>Ga0209889_1000215_pt1 | contig 14137 bp, 8 predicted proteins | sample GWRWN1_0_10_FD_187233 | JGI IMG/M metagenome (GOLD analysis project Ga0209889, IMG submission 187233) | Riverbed sediment microbial communities from areas with no vegetation in Columbia River, Washington, USA - GW-RW N1_0_10 (SPAdes)... | ecosystem: Environmental > Aquatic > Freshwater > River >... | reverse complement strand
AGTACCCCCCTTGATTCGTGATCACCGCCGCCATGAACTCGGCCGGATAATGCGCGCGGAGGTACGCCGACTTGAACGATACCTGCGCGTAACTCGCGGAATGCGGCTTGCAGAAGCTATAGCCGGCAAAGCTCATGATCATCGCCCAGACGGCCTCGATCGTCGCGGCCGGGACGCCACGAGTCAGCGCACCGCGGGTAAACCTGTCGCAGAAATCTCGCAGCTTCCGGTGTTTTTGTTTCTTGCTCACCACCTTACGCAGCTCATCGGCTTCATCGATCGAAAACCCCGCGAGCGCCATGGCCACTCTTGTGACGTCCTCCTGATACACCATGATCCCGTAGGTGTCGGCGAGGACATCTGAGAGGATCGCGTGAAGCGGCTCGTAGGAAGCGCCATGTGCGCGCCGGACCAATTCATTGACGAACGAAATCGCTGCAGGCCTGACGAGCGAGGAAACAATTACAAGATATTCAAAGACGTCCGCCTGCCTCCGTCGGTCTGCGGGCATCCGGGTCCAGAGTTTCTTCAACAGCAATCGTGTCGCGGGGGATTCGACATAAAAGCATCCCATCGTGTCCCCCCGCCGGATCAGCTCACAGGTGGACTCGTCGGTCACCGGGTCCCAGGTGGCGTAGTCGATTGCTCGACCCGTATTCTCCTGAACCGCCTTCAACGCGTCGCGGATCACCGATAGAGAGCGATTCCCAAGCAAATCAATCTTGACGAGTCCTGCCGTTTCCGTCTGCTCTTTCTCCCACTGGATCACCGGGACGCCCTTCACGGCAATTTCGACCGGAACATACTGCCTGATATCACTGGGAACAATGACCAATCCACCGCAGTGCACCGCTGTCTGCCGGAAATGTCCGAGGACCGACGCGGACTGCGCCAGGATGTCCGGCCACGGGGGCCCGAGCCGTAGGGTTCCAGATAACGACTCCGCCCACGTACGAGCCACCGACTGCTCTGCACGTTCCAATATCTCCGCCTGGCGGCCAACATGAGGAGCCACCCGGTCGATCTCAGACGGCGGCATCCCGTAGACTTTGGCCACCTCACGGACCGCTCCGCGGAGGCCCAACGTGCTATGGTTTGCCACCATGGCTGCGCGGCCCCGATAGTGGTCAAGCGCCCATGCCAGCAATCCGTCCCGTTCGTCCCATGGGAAATCGATGTCGATATCGGGCGGGTCATCCCGGCCGGGATTCAAGAACCGCTCGAAATACAGCTTGTGGCGGATTGGGTCGACGTGCGTCAGGCCAAGGCAGTAGGCGACGATCGACGCCGCGGCTGAGCCTCGTCCGCATGTCATCGGGGAGCGTTGGACAATGTCCTCCACAACGAGAAAAATGTGCGCGAAGCGCTTGCCTTCAATGATCGCCAGCTCGTGTTCGATCCGTTCCTTCACCTCTGGACTAATCGCGCCGTACCGCCACAGCGCACCCTCATACGTCCGCGTACGGACGGCTGCGGTCGCCTCATGGTCGCTCAATTCGCTGAACGCCGGGAACACTGTAGACGCAAACGTCCAATCGGCATGACACTGGCCGGCAATCCTGCCTGCGTTCTCCATGGCCTGGGGCAGGTGCGGAAACTGCGGCGCCATTTCGCTCGCCGGCTTCAGCCATTGGCTCGACCCGCAGCAATCTGATTCTGAAAGCCGGGAGAGGGTCGAGTTCAACGCGATGGCCCGCAGGAGGCGGTGAGTGACGAACTCATCGGGATCGATGAAGTGAACGCGGTTCGTGGCGACAGGCGGCAACGCGAGATCTGCCGCCAACCGGCTGAATGCCTGCATCGACAGGCCCGGTGTCACCTCGACATACAAATCATCGGAGGAGTTTTGCCGCCACTCTATCAGCGCGGTCTCATCGTCGGAGAGCAGGATGAGGCCATCCCGATGCCTCTGCACGGCTGCGATGAAATCGAAACTGGGATCGCAGTGGAGGTCAGAGAGGATGGTGCACAAGTTGGCGTAGCCGGCGGCGGTTCTGGCGAGAGCAACCGTGCGATGCGAACAGTGCGTAAGCTCGGCCCCCAACAGCGGCCGCAGCCCGACGTCGCGCGCAGCCTGGATGAACCGGATCGCCCCATAGAGTCCATTGACGTCGGTCAACGCGAGCGCCGATGCTCCCTGGCGAATTGCGGCGGCGCACAGCGCCTCCACTGAGTTCACACCAGCCATGCGCGAGTACTCTGAATGGACGTGAAGGTGGACAAAGCTGGACGTGTTCACGTGTAGTCAGTGGTCCGGCCCCATTTGACCGCGGTCTCACCGAACCGGTGCCTGATGCGGTCAAGGGCCTCCGCAACTCTCCGGCCCCGTTCAACAGGTAGCGCGGGCCGGTAGGGCCCAACTCTCTCCTTGCCCCTCTCCCCGAACCCCTCTCCCCAGAGGGGAGAGGAGTGGGTTTCGCCGAACAGCGTCAGCTGCTCATGCGGCAAGGGGGCGACCTTTGCCTCGACGATGACACGCCGAATCCGAACCCGGCGCTTCACCGCACTGTTCAGTAATCTTTCTCCAATGCGGAACAGATCAGTTTCCCAACACGTGCCTGGATCCACCTCTGCTTCCCGGCTCACCTCGACGTCATCGGTGTGCACGGCTGTGACGCGGAGGCGGCGGCACTCCAGCTGGTGATCGCGCAGTTCTCTCGCGAGCCGCTCGACGAGCGTAAATACGGATCCACGGACTTTGTCGACGTCAACGGCGTCCGGCTCGAGCGTCAGCCCCTCCATGCGCCACGGACGTGCGCGGGCTGCAAAGACCGGCGCATAATCAATCCCCTGAGCGCGGCGGTGCAGTTCGTCTGCGAATGAGCCAATGACCAGATGAAGCTGAGCGAGTGGAATATCAACGATAGCACCAAGACTGGATAAGTTGAGATCCTCGAGCACTCCGCGGATGGATCGGGCGCCAGGGCGTTTCAACTCTGGAAGCACTGCAGGAGGCAGCGGTGCCATGAACGGTCGCTCGCTGCCGGGTCTGACATCATAGAGTTCGGCGGGCTGCACAATCGTTGTGGCGATCTGTGTGACCAGCTTGTTCGTGCCGGTCGCGAGCGCTGCGGACAGCCCGCTCCGTTGTGCAATCTCGCCGCCGACCAGCGATGCCGTATCTGTGGCAGCCCCGAAGAGACGGTGTGTGCCCGTGACGTCGAGGAATAGGTGACCCGGTCCCACCGGTTCCCACACAGGCGCAAAGCGACTTACTATTTCTTGTAACCCCTGCTGGCCTCGTCGAACTCGCGCTGCACTGGGCGGGAGAATTTTCAATGCCGGACACAACCACCGTGCATGGTCGACTTCTATTCCCGGGGACAGACCGTCACGGAATGCCTCGGACGAGACTTCTCGGAGGATACCCCGTTTGCGAACTGAGGCGATCGCCACCGGCCGTGTGCGAAGCGCGGGGTCCTCGAGTCTCGCGAGCGCGATTTCGAACGCTGGAATGCGGACACAAATGACGCGGCGGTCCATGGCCGAACAAGTGTTCGTACATAGATGCTAGCGCTGTTCGGAGGCATGTTGTCAACGCCTTTGACAATTGGCTTAAGCCGCCCATATAATGGGTTCCGGCTTTAAGTCTTTTTTTGTTTTGGAGCGATTTCGTGGCCCGACTCACCGACTTCATCAAGAATGATCGGCAGGCTGTCCGCCCTGCTGCAAGGCCCGCGGCTGCGCGCACGGGCCTTCCCATTATTGAGCGGATACGCCGATACCTTCGCGAGGTTCGAACCGAGCTGGGACGAGTCGAATGGCCGAGCCGCGCAGAGCTGACGGCCATGACGATCGTCGTCGTCGTCGTTCTGGCTGTCATGTCGCTCTATCTTGGTGCCTGGGACGTTCTGTTTACCTGGCTGTTCCAGCAGGTCTTAGTCCGGCCGTAGAGCCACCTATATATGGAAGACAAAAGGCCAGCGATCGAAGACAAAATCAAAGAACTGTTTGGCGACGAACCGGTCGCCGAACCCGCGCCAGCGCCGGCACCCGAGCCGGAACCGGCAGTCGTCGATGAGCCGGCCGCACGGGCTGAGGTCGAAGCTCAAGTTGAGCCTGATGGCGCCGCCGCGGCGGCTGCTGTCGAGGCACCTGCAGCCGAAGCGCCGCCCGAGGCCGAAGCCCCTCGCGATCCTCGCCTGAGGTGGTTCGTGATCCACACCTACTCCGGTTATGAGAACAAGGTCAAGACGAACCTGGAGCGGCGGACCAAGACGATGCACGGCAAGGGTGGCGAGAGAATCGCCCAGGTGCTCGTTCCCACAGAGAAAGAGAAGGAAATCAAGGGTGGCAAGCGCCGCGAAGTCGATCGCAAGATTTATCCCGGGTACGTCCTAGTCGAGATGGTCATGGACGACGACTCATGGTACGTCGTCCGCAATACGCCGGGAGTGACGGGTTTTGTCGGATCCGGCACGCGGCCGGTGGCGCTGGAAGATCAGGAAGTCAAACGCCTCCTGAAGCAGATTCATGACGAGACACCTAAGTACCGCATCAACTTCCAGAAAGGCTCGATGGTGAGGATCACCACCGGTCCATTCATGGACTTCACGGGTCAGGTCGACGACGTCATGGTCGAAAAGGAAAAGGTCCGTGTCCTTGTCTCGATCTTCGGTCGGTCCACACCGGTCGAATTGAACTTTGGAGACGTCGAAAAAGTGTAATCTGAGGAATGGCAAAGAAGGTCATCGCAATTGTCAAACTGCAGATTCCTGCCGGCAAAGCAACGCCGGCGCCACCCGTCGGGCCCGCGTTGGGGCAGCACGGTGTCAACATCATGGAGTTCTGCAAAACATACAACGAGCGCACCGCGTCGCAGGCCGGGACGATTGTCCCGGTTGAGATCACTGTCTACGCCGACCGTACCTTCACATTCATTACCAAGACGCCGCCGGCGTCCGTGCTGCTCCGTCAGGCAGCCGGGTTGGAAAAGGGCTCAGGCGAACCCAGTAAAAACAAGGTGGGGAGAGTCACCCGAGCGCAAGTCCGCGACATCGCGGAGAAGAAAATGAAGGATCTGAACGCCAATGACCTGGATGCCGCCGTACGCATGATCGAAGGCACCGCCCGGTCGATGGGCATTGAGGTGGGGAGTTAACATGAAGAAGCGACACGGGAAGCGATATCGAGAAGCGGCCAAGCTCGTCGCCGCCGGAGGAACAGGCGGGGATCAACTGCACGATCCAGTTGAAGCGATCAAGCTGCTGAAACAGGCCCCGAAGGCCAAGTTTGATGAGACGGTCGAGGTTGCCATCCGCCTGGGCATCGATCCCAAGCAGGCCGACCAGCAAGTGCGCGGGACGGTCGCACTTCCTGCGGGCACCGGTAAGAAAGTCCGGCTGTTGGTATTCGCCAAGGGAGAGAAAGCCAAGGAGGCCGAAGCAGCCGGCGCCGACATGGTCGGAGCCGATGAGTTCGTCGAGAAGATTCAGAGCGGCTGGACCGACTTCGACGTGGCGGTGGCCACCCCGGACATGATGAGCACGGTCGGGAAACTCGGCCGCATCCTCGGCCCGCGTGGTCTCATGCCAAACCCCAAGTCCGGCACGGTTACTTTCGATCTAAACAAAGCCGTCAAGGAGTTCAAGGCTGGAAAGATCGAATACCGCACCGAGAAGGCAGGACTGATTCACGCCCCGATCGGTAAGGTATCGTTCAGTGAAGACCAGTTGCTGGCGAATTTCACCTCCCTCATCGAGGCCGTCTCGCGCGCGAAGCCCGCGGCGTCTAAGGGACCGTTTCTGATGAGCATCACGCTTTCCACAACGCATGGACCGGGCATCAAGATCGATCCTGCGAGAGCACAGGAGCTGCTGAAGACAGCCACCTAGGCAGTTGGGTGTTGTATGCAAGGTCAGCGTGTGTTAGAGTAATCGCCGGTTTCAATTTCATAGCAGGGCCGTAGACAGCAGGTGTCCCGAGCGTAAGCGAGGGATCGTAATGGCCGGAAGGCCGCCTGCCGAGGCGAGTGTCAGAATCCAGGGCCTCTTGTCTGCGGTGGCCCATTTCTTTTTCGTGGCGAGGTTCACCATGGCAAAGAGGAAAACCCAGCCCAAGAAGGTGGAGCCTGCCCGCGGGGCGCGGCCGAGAAAGGTCGGACAGGTCGAGGCGATACGCGAACGGCTCGACGATGCTGCTGCGGCCATCCTGACCGATTTTCGCGGACTGAACGTCGGTGAAATTTCACAATTGCGAAGCAGGCTACGCGTAGCCGGCGCCGAGTACAAGGTCGTAAAGAACACCCTGCTCGAACGGGCCGCCGAGGGTCTGGGAATCCCCGGCCTCAAGCCGTACCTGCAGGGGCCGACGGCGGTGGCGTTCAGCAAGCGCGATCCGATTGCTCCCGCGAGGATCCTCGCCGAGTACATCCGGCAGATGAAGAAGCTCGAGATCAAGGCCGGCCTGGTCGAAGGCCGCGTCCTGACAGCCGATCAGATCAAGGTCCTTGCCGATCTACCGTCCAAGAACCAGTTGCTCGCGATGGCGTTGGGGAACATGAAGTCGCCGCTTGCAGGTATCGCCGGGGTACTGGTCGCGTTGCAGCGCAATCTCGTGTACGCGCTCGACCAGGTTCGTCAAAAACAGGAAGCGACTGCTTGAGACTGTGCAGACCGTGTAGACTGTGTAGACCGTGCGGACAGTCATTTAGAAGGGGGAGACGAAAGTGGCAGAAACCAAGACGAAGGTAGCAAGTAAGTTGGGCAAGGATGAGATCGTCGACGCGATTGGCAATCTCACCGTCCTCGAGCTCGCAGACCTCGTAAAAGCGCTCGAAGAGAAGTTTGGCGTAACCGCGGCGGCGCCAATGGCCGTGGCAATGCCGGGCGGGGGCGGCGGCGCGGGGGCGGCGGCGCAGGTGGCCGAGGAGCAGACGGAGTTCGACGTCATCCTCAAGAACATCGGCGACAAGAAGATCCAGGTCATCAAGGTCGTCCGCGAGCTCACCGGGCTTGGCCTCAAGGAAGCCAAGGACCTGGTGGACGGTGCGCCCAAGCCGGTCAAGGAGAAAGTTGGCAAAGCCGAGGCCGAGCAGATGAAGACCAAGCTCGAAGCCGAAGGCGCGACGATCGAAATAAAGTAACGGTAACGCGGGATCGCGGGAACACGGGATCGCGGACAAGCCGTTCCTCTCCTGTCGCGTTCCCGCGTTCCCCCTGGCCGGGCGGCTCAACCGTCGGGCCCTTGACTTTCTAAGACCGGCCAGTAAGATGGAGGATACGGTTGTAACTTGTCGAAAGGAATTCAGTCTAGTCAATCCGACGCCGACAACCGGAAGCGAGGCATCGTGTGCCTTGCTTTCGCTGTTTTTCATTGACGCCTGAAGACATCGACAGGACCTGTCTTTCCCACACGCTGGCTCAGTGATCCGTTGAGGGCTGCCCTGTGCCCTTTCGGGTTTTTGCTGCTGCGACCGGTGCAGCCGATTCCAACTCGGAGGTGAACGTCACCCTGTGAAGACGCAGACGCGACGCAAGTTTCTCCGCGCACGGGGCAAGTCTCGCACGGCCATTGTCGGGCATCCCGTCACGCGCGGCCACCGCACCAGGGAAAGCTTCGCCAAGATCCCTGAGATCCTCGACGTACCGGATCTCATTGAGGTCCAGCGCCGTTCGTACGAGTGGTTCCTGCGCGAGGGCATCCGCGAGGTCTTCGAGGAAGTGTCGCCGATTCAGGATTTCACCGGCAATCTCGAGCTGCACTTCGCCGTCGAAGGTCGTGGCAAGCGACCCGATCCACCGAGCCTGTTCAACGACGACCAGGTCATGGATTTCGGCGGCTACCGTTTGGAGCGGCTGAAGTACAGCGAGGAGGAGTGCCGGGACCGCGATTACAACTACAGCGCGGCGCTCAAGGTCAAAGTCCGCCTTCTTATTAAGGAGACCGGCGAGATCAAAGAGCAGGAGGTCTTTATGGGCGACCTCCCGCTGATGACCCGCCGCGGCACCTTTATCATCAACGGCGCCGAGCGCGTGGTCGTGAGTCAGCTCGTTCGATCTCCTGGCGTTTATTACAACTACGGCGAGGACGCGTCGGGCCGGCCGATGCCGACTGCAACAGTGATCCCGCACCGGGGCGCGTGGCTCGAGCTCGAGCTGGACAACAACGGTGTCATCAGCACGCGCATCGACCGCACGCGCAAGCTCCCCGTGACGGTCTTGCTGCGCGCGCTCGGGTACGACTCCGATGAGAAAATCCTGAAGCTGTACGACCACGACAAGACTATTCAGGCCACCCTGGCAAAGGATCCCGTCAAAGAGCGGGCCGGGGACAAGGCGTATCAGGAAGCCCTGATCGAGATCTACCGGCGGCTGCGGCCGGGCGATCCACCCACGGTGGAGAGCGCCCGCCAGCTGCTCCAGACCCTGTTCTTTGATCCGCGTCGGTACGACCTGGGCAAGGTCGGCCGCTACAAGGTGAACCGGAAGCTCGATCTCGAGGCTCCGCTTGGCTTTCGCACGCTGGTGCAGACGACCGGCGGAGAGCTGGCCGACGTTCGGGTTTCCCGCGACCGGAAGGAGTTCACGCTCGAGCTGCGCGACGGCCGCGAGTTTACCGGCCAGACGGCCAAGGTGACGGTCCGAATCGACAAGGAGCCCGCCGATATCCGCAAGCTGGAAAAGGGTTCTCGGGTCGTGCTCGGGCTGGTTTCCATTAATAAGGACGTGCTGTACGTCATCTCAGAGGAAGGCGTGCGCCATCCGGCGGCCGTGCGCGACGATATTGCTGAGGTCGTCCGGTACCTGATTCGTCTTCACAATGAAGAAGAAGGCACGAGCGTCGACGATATCGATCACCTGGGCAACCGCCGGGTGCGATCGGTCGGCGAGCTATTGCAGAACCAGTTCCGCATCGGCATGCTGCGCATGGAGCGCGTGATCCGCGAGCGCATGACCATCCAGGAGACGCAGCAGATCACTCCGCAGGTGTTGATCAACATTCGGCCGGTGGTCGCCGCGATCAAGGAGTTCTTCGGCAGCAGCCAGCTCTCCCAGTTCATGGACCAGACGAATCCGCTGGCGGAGCTCACGCACAAGCGCCGGCTCTCGGCGCTCGGCCCCGGCGGTCTGTCGCGCGAGCGCGCGGGTTTCGAAGTCCGTGACGTGCACACCAGCCACTACGGGCGGATGTGTCCGATCGAGACCCCGGAAGGTCCCAACATCGGGCTGATCAGCTCGCTCGCCACCTACGCGCGTGTCAATGACCTTGGGTTTATTGAGACACCCTATCGTGTCGTCCGCGACGGGAACGTGACCCGGCGGACCGAGTTCCTCACCGCCGATCAAGAAGATAAGTACATCGTGGCGCAGGCCAGCGCGAAGATCGATGACCGCGGGCATCTGACGGAATCGCGCGTCTCGGCGCGGCACGGGAGTCTGGAGATCGTGCTCGTGTCCCCGGACACGGTCGATTTCATGGACGTCTCGCCCAAGCAGACGGTCTCGGTGGCAACGGCACTGATCCCGTTCCTCGAGCACGACGACGCCAACCGTGCGCTGATGGGGTCCAACATGCAGCGCCAGGCCGTGCCCCTGCTCGACAGCGAGGCGCCTCTGGTCGGCACCGGCATGGAGTACCGGGCCGCGGCCGACTCGGGAGCCGTCGTCCTCGCGCGCCGTCCCGGAACGGTGGAGTCGGTGTCTGGCGATGAGATCGTGATCAAGTCCGATCGCGGGCGGGATACATACAAACTGATCAAGTTCCAGCGCAGCAACCAGGGCACGTGCATGAACCAGACGCCCGCAATTCAAACCGGCGACGAGGTCAAGGAAGGCGAGGTCATCGCCGACGGCCCGTGCACCGATCAGGGCGAACTAGCGCTGGGCCGCAACGTCCTCGTCGCGTTCATGCCCTGGGAGGGCTACAACTACGAGGACGCGATCGTCATCAGCGAGCGCCTCGTCAAGGAAGACCTGTTCACGTCGATTCACATTGAGGAATACGAAGTGGAGGCCCGCGACACGAAACTCGGGCCGGAAGAGATCACCCGCGACATTCCCAACGTCGGCGAAGAGGCGCTGCGCGATCTCGACGAGCGCGGCATCGTTCGCATCGGCGCGGAGGTTCGCTCGGGGGACATTCTCGTTGGCAAGGTCACGCCGAAGGGCGAGACCGAGCTCACCGCAGAGGAGCGCCTGCTGCGCGCCATCTTTGGTGAGAAGGCCCGCGAAGTGCGCGACACGTCCCTCAAGGTGCCGCACGGCGAGAAGGGCAAGGTCGTGTCGGTGAAAGTCTTCAGCCGGGACAAGGGCGACGAGCTGCCGCCAGGCGTCAACACACTGGTGCGCGTCTACGTCGCGCAGAAGCGCAAGATCACCGTCGGGGACAAGATGGCGGGACGCCACGGCAACAAGGGCGTGATCTCCGTCATCCTCCCCGAGGAAGACATGCCGATGCTCCCTGACGGCACGCCGGTCGACATCGTGTTGAATCCGCTGGGCGTTCCCAGCCGCATGAACGTCGGTCAGGTGCTGGAGACGCACCTGGGCTGGGCGGCGGCGCAACTGAACATCTGGGCCGAGTGCCCGGTGTTCGATGGTCCCAAGGAGCACGAGATCCGAAAGCATCTCATAGAAGCCGGGCTGCCCCCCGAAGGCAAAGTGGAACTGCACGACGGCCGGACCGGCGAGCAATTCGACCAGAAGGTCACAGTGGGCTGGATCTACATGATGAAGCTGCTGCACCTGGTCGAGGACAAGATCCACGCCCGCAGCACCGGCCCCTATAGCCTTATCACCCAGCAGCCGCTGGGCGGCAAGGCACAGTTCGGCGGCCAGCGCTTCGGGGAGATGGAGGTCTGGGCGCTCGAAGCGTACGGCGCGGCGCACACGCTGCAAGAACTGCTTACCGTGAAGTCTGACGACGTCGTGGGACGGGTGAAGACCTACGAGGCGATCGTGAAGGGCGAGAACATTCAGGAGCCCGGCGTGCCCGAGTCGTTCAAGGTGCTCGTCAAGGAGCTCCAGTCGCTGTGCCTCGACGTCAAGGTGCTGACCGAAGACAAGAAGGAGATCGAGCTCAAGGAAATCGAGGAAGACATCGCCGAAACCGCCCGCGCCCTCGGCATTAACCTTGAGGGCGAAGAGGCCTTGGTGGAGGACTACTGATGCAGGATGTCAACAACTTTGACGCGGTAAAGATCGGCCTCGCCTCACCTGAGGTGATCCGCCTGTGGTCCCACGGGGAGGTCAAGAAGCCGGAGACGATCAACTACCGGACGCTCAAGCCGGAGCGCGACGGCCTGTTCTGCGAGCGCATCTTTGGTCCGCAGAAAGACTGGGAGTGCCACTGCGGCAAGTACAAGCGCATCCGGTTCAAGGGCATCATCTGCGACCGCTGCGGTGTCGAGGTCACGCGTGCCAAGGTCCGGCGCGAGCGCATGGGCCACATCGAGCTCGCGGCGCCCGTCTGCCACATCTGGTATTTGAAGGGCGTTCCGAGCCGCGTCGGTCTGCTGCTGGACATGTCCCCCCGTTCGCTTGAGCGCGTGGTCTACTTTGCATCGTACGTCGTGATCGACCCGGGCAACTCGCCGCTCAACAAGAAGCAGCTGCTGTCCGAGACCGAGTATCGCGAGATGCGGGAGAAGTACGGACAGGCGTTCCGGGCCGGCATGGGCGCAGAAGCGGTCAAGGAATTGCTGAATGAGCTGGACCTGGGCAAGATCAGCACGGGTCTCCGCGCCGATCTGCGCGGGGCCTCTGGGCAAAAGCGGATGAAGTTCCTCAAGCGCCTGGAGGTCGTCGAGGCATTCAAGAAGAGCGGCAATCAGCCCAACTGGCAGATCCTGGACGTCATCCCGGTGATCCCGCCGGACCTGCGGCCAATGGTGCAGCTGGATGGCGGCCGGTTTGCGACGTCAGACCTTAACGACCTGTATCGCCGCGTGATTAACCGCAACAATCGCTTGAAGCGGCTGCTGGATCTCGGCGCGCCTGAGATCATCGTGCGCAACGAGAAGCGCATGCTGCAGGAAGCGGTGGACGCGCTCATCGACAACGGCCGGCGTGGCCGCCCGGTGACCGGGCCCAACAACCGGCCCCTCAAGTCCCTGTCGGACATGTTGAAGGGTAAACAGGGACGCTTCCGCCAGAACCTGCTCGGCAAGCGCGTCGATTACTCCGGCCGTTCCGTGATTGTGGTCGGGCCCAAGCTCAAGCTGCACGAGTGCGGCCTGCCCAAAGAAATGGCGCTCGAGCTCTTCAAGCCGTTTGTGATGAAGAAACTCGTGGACAAGAACCTGGCGCAGAACATCAAGAGCGCTAAACGGATGGTCGAACGGGCGCGACCGGAAGTGTGGACCGTGCTCGAGGAGGTGGTCACCGAGCACCCGGTACTGCTGAACCGCGCGCCGACGCTGCACCGCCTGGGCATCCAAGCGTTCGAGCCCGTGCTGATCGAGGGCAAGGCGATCCAGGTGCATCCACTGGTGTGCACGGCCTACAATGCCGACTTCGACGGGGACCAGATGGCCGCGCACGTACCGCTGTCCGCGGCGTCACAAGCCGAGGCGAGATTGCTCATGCTGTCGGCGTACAATATCCTGTCGCCCGCGTACGGAAAAGCAATCACAAGCCCTACCCGAGACATCGTGTTGGGCTGTTACTACTTGACACAAGAGAAACCGGGCGCGCGCGGCGAGGGCAAAGTGTTCAGCACGCCCAACGAGGCGGTACTCGCATACGAGAGCGGCGCTGTGGAGCTGCATGCCAAGATCAAGGTGCGGCTGACGCACGATTCGGATCCTGTCGAGACCACCACCGGGCGCGTGATCTTCAACGAGGCGATTCCGGAGGAACTCCGGTTCATCAACGACGTGGCGGAGCGAAAGGTGCTCTCGCAGGTCGTCTCCGAGGCTTATAACAAGCTCGGCTCAACGAAGACCGTGCAATTGCTGGACGCGTTGAAGGACCTGGGTTTCAAGTACGCGACAAAGAGCGGCGCCGGCATCGCCATCGGCGACATTGCCATCCCGCCGCAGAAGGACAAGATTCTGGCCGCGGGCGAGAAGCAGGTCGACGCAATCGAGCAGCAGTTCCGGCGAGGTCTGATCACGAGCGGCGAGAAGTACCAGCGCACCATTGACGTTTGGACCAAGGTGACCGAAGAAATCACCGAGGCCATGCTGCAGAATTTCGACAACTTCAACCCGTTGTACATGATGGCGTTCTCAGGCGCACGGGGCACGATCCCGCAGATCCGGCAGCTCGCCGGAATGCGCGGGCTGATGACCGACCCATCAGGGCAGATCATTCCATTGCCGATCAAGGCGAACTTCCGTGAAGGCCTGACCGTGCTGGAGTACTTTATCAGTACGCACGGGCAGCGCAAGGGACTGGCCGACACAGCGATACGCACCTCCGAGTCCGGCTACCTCACGCGGCGCCTGGTGGATGTGGCGCAGGACGTCGTCATCCGCGAGGAGGATTGCAAGACAACCGAAGGGGTGACGATGGTCGCCGTCAAGGAGGGGAACGAGGTTGTCGTGGCCTTGAGGGATCGGATCATCGGCCGCACCGCGGTGGACGACATCGCTGCCCCGCGTTCGCGGAAAGTCATCATTGAGGAAGGTCAGGAGATCACGGAAGAGGCTGCCGACCAGATGGAGTCGTTGGGCGTCGAAGAGGTGAGGGTCCGCTCGGTGCTCAACTGCAAGAGTCGATTCGGCACGTGCGGCGCGTGCTACGGCCGCAACCTGGCAACCGGAAAGCGGGTGGAGATCGGTGAAGCGGTGGGGATCATCGCCGCGCAGTCGATCGGCGAGCCCGGCACGCAGCTGACGATGCGCACGTTCCACACAGGCGGTATCGCCGGGTTCGACATCACCCAGGGTCTGCCGCGCGTGGAAGAGCTGTTCGAAGCGCGGAAGCCCAAGGGACAGGCGATCATCGCCGAAACGGCCGGCCGCATCAAGTTCGCGGAGGCGAAGGGCGTCCGCAAGGTCGTCGTCGTTGGCAAGGACAGCGAGGAATATGCATCCACGGTGCCGTTCGGCGTGCGGCTGCGGGTGCAGGAGGGCGACAAGGTTACGGCCGGCGACCAGCTGACCGAGGGGTCCGCGCCGCCACACGACATCCTGCGCATCAAGGGTCTCCATGCGCTGCAAAGCTACCTGGTGCAGGAGATCCAGTCTGTA
>Ga0209889_1000213_pt1 | contig 14156 bp, 17 predicted proteins | sample GWRWN1_0_10_FD_187233 | JGI IMG/M metagenome (GOLD analysis project Ga0209889, IMG submission 187233) | Riverbed sediment microbial communities from areas with no vegetation in Columbia River, Washington, USA - GW-RW N1_0_10 (SPAdes)... | ecosystem: Environmental > Aquatic > Freshwater > River >... | reverse complement strand
ATCCGCAACCCAGGCGCAACCGGGCTCAGGCTGGGGTGCCGAGAATCCGTCTAACCCCTCAGCCGATCGAGCCGCTCCGGGCCCCTTCCCGCTACTTCCCGACGTTGAACCGGAAGTGGCAGATCTCCCCGTCCCGGACGACGTAGTCCTTGCCCTCGAGCCTCAGCTGCCCCCGCGCCCGGAGGTCGGCGAACGAGCCGTCGACCCCGACCAGATCGTCGTAGCTGTTGACCTCCGCCCGGATGAACCCCCGACTGATGTCGGAGTGAACGGTGCCCGCAGCGTCTTGAGCCCGCGTGCCCTCCGGGATCGGCCAGGCACGGACCTCGTCCTCCCCCACGGTAAAAAAAGATACGAGCCCAAGCAAGGCATAACAGTCACGTAGCACCCGGTGGATCGCAGGCTCCTTCAGGCCGAGATCGTCGAGGAAGGCGCGCTGCTCCTCCCCGTCGAGCTGGGCCACCTCGGCTTCGATCACCGCCGAGACCCACCCGATCCGAGTCCGTGGGCGTTGCGCCACCGCCTCGAGCCCGAACTGCTCGACCCCCCGGAGTCCGTCGCCAATCGCCTTCTCGTCGAGGTTCAAGCAGTGGAGGATGGGCTTCTGGGAAAGAAAGGTGAACCCTCTGATCGCGCCGGCCTCGTCCGGCGTGAGCGCCACGGCGCGGAGCGGCGTCTCGCCCTCGAGCTCCTTCTTCAGGCGGCCCAGAATTCCCTGCTCCTTGAGCTCGGCCTCTTTCCGCTGCTTCTTGATCGACGCCTCGAGGCGCTCCAGACGCCGCTCGACGACCTCCAGATCCGCGAGGATGAGCTCGGTCTCGAGATCCTCGATGTCCCGCTTCGGCGCCGGAGCCCCCAGCGCTTCGTCGGCGAAGGCCCGGACCACGTGGAGCAGCGCGTCGGCGTTCCTGAAGTCCTTCGTGTCGAGCCCCGCCCGCTCGCCCCGCTCGATGCCTGCGAGATCGACGACCTCGAACGTGGCATACGTCGTCTTCCGCGGTTTGAACAGGGCGGTGAGCCGATCGACGCGCGGGTCGCGCACGCGCGCGACCCCGGTGTGCAGCTCGGCGCGCCCGGAGTCGTAGCGCGCGGTGGCGATCATGGAGCCGGTGAGCAGGTTGAAGAGGGTGGTCTTTCCCGACTTGGAGAGTCCGATCAGGCCGATCTTCATGATGTGATTATGCCAGGTGTCGTATCCTCGAGAGCGTTCTGAGCCATCCGCCGAAAGACATGGACCTCAAGGGCGCGGCCATGGCCGTGCTCATCTCGATCCTCTGGGGCGCCAATACCGTCGTGATCAAGATGGGCCTCGAGGACGCCCCGCCGCTCCGCCTCGCGTGGATGCGCTTCGTCGTCGGAGGCATCGTGATCTGCCTCTGGGCCCGGCTCACGCGCCGCTTCGCCGGCTTCCGCATCGAGGCCGCCGAGTGGCGCCCGCTCGCGCTTCTGGGCCTCTTGTTCAGCGTGCAGATGGCGGCGACCAACGTCGGGACCTGGCTCACGAGCGCGGCGCACGCGTCCATCCTGCTCAACCTCTACGCCGTTCACACGGTCGTGCTCGCCCACTTCCTGATCCCGGGCGATCGGCTCTCCGTCAAGAAGCTCGCGGGGGTCCTCGTCGCCTATTCCGGAATCATCCTGCTCTTCGCCGGCCAGGTGGCGCACGGCTCGCCGACGCTCCTCGGTGACGTGGTCGTGACGGTGGCCGGCTTCCTCCTGGCCGAGCGCACCGTGTACCTGGCGCGGGCCGTTCATCGCCTGGATCCTGTGAAGCTGCTCCTCGCGCAGGCGGTCGTGGGGACAGCGCTCTTCGCCGTCGTCTCCTTCCTCGTCGAGCCGCCGCCGACCCGCTGGACCACCCGGCTCGGCGTCTCGATCGCCTACCAGGGCGTGCTGATCTCCGGGTTCAACTTCGTGGTAAACCTCGCGCTCCTGCGCGACTACCGCCCGAGCGCGCTCTCGGCGTTCTTTCTCACGCAGCCGATCTTCGGCGTCGTCGCGGCGGCGCTGGTTGCTGGGGACCCGCTCACGCCCGAGCTCGTGCTCGCCTGCGCGGCCGTGGCAGTGGGCATTGGGCTCACGAGCCGCTGAGGGTCCTTGGGTATAATCGCGCCATGACCACCGCGCCGTCGAAGACGCTCGAAGTCGTGCCGAACCCGCACCCGGACCGCGACTACGAGGTCGCGATGACGGTGCCCGAGTTCACCTGCCTTTGCCCCCGGACGGGCCAACCGGACTTCGCGACGATCCGCATCCGGTACGTGCCCGACCAGCACCTGGTCGAGCTGAGGTCGCTCAAGCTCTATCTGTGGTCGTACCGCCAGGAGGGCGCCTTCCACGAGGACGTGACCAACCGGATCCTCGACGACTTCGTGGCCGTCGCCAGGCCGCGCTGGCTCGAGGTGACGGGTGACTTCAACGTGCGGGGCGGTATCAAGACCGAGATTCGCGCGACGCACGGCAAGCGGCCGGAAATCTAGACCGCGGGCCTCGGCCCGGAGCTACGTCGCGAGCGCCAGCAGCACCGTCCCCCCGAGCATCACGAGCGCGCCCAGCGCCGACTCTCTGACCCGCTGACCTTCGCCGAACGCCAGGACGCCGATCGCCATCGCGTAGAGGATCTCGACCTGCTTCACGGCCTCGACGTACGAGGTGAGCGTCAAGGTGTAGGCCTTGCCCTGGCTCAGCGTGGTGAGCGCGGCGAAGAGGCCGAGCGCGACGAACTCTTTCCAATGCCGCGGGATCGCCCGGAAGTGCCGCGCCGACGTCGTCAGCGCGAGAGGCGTGACGAAGAGACTCGCGGCGAAGTACGGGCCGAACGTGCCGACGGCTGTGTTGGAGGCGAGGATCGCCTGCTTGATCGTGATGACCGACGGCGCGTACAGAAGGGCCGCCAGCAGCGTGTAGCGCTGGCCGCGGTCCGTGAAGAGGACGCGGAGCGGCGCCCAGAGCGAGATCCGTGCACTGCTCACGTTCAGCAGGTACACGCCGGTCGCGCTCAACAGCACGCCCGCCACACCGAGGGCGCTCGGCCACTCGCCGATCGTCACTCCCATCCCGAGGAGGATCAGGAGGCTCACCTTCCAGAGCGCGGTGACGATCGAGATCGCCGACAGCTTGAGCGCCTTCGAGAGGGCGAGGGTCGAGAGCGTCTGGCAGACGCCGAACGCCAGGCACCAGGCGAAGAAGCCGGGCTTGAGCTCGGGCCAGCCGCCCAATGCGCAGGCGACGAAGGCGAACGGCAGGAGGAAGGTGAAGCGGCCCCAGACGTTGATGTACTCGTCGAGCGCGTGCCCCAGGCGCTTCATGACCGTGTTGCGGAGCACCTGAAACAGCGCCGCCGCCAGGGCCAGGGCGAGCCACATGCCGACGATTCTATCCCGGGGGACCGGCGGGACCGGTGCGTCCCGCGAGCGCGCTAAAGCGTCGAGCGACTCACTGGGCGCGGCCAGCGGCGACGATGCCGCGCGCCTCGTGCATCGGGATCTTGTTGATGACCGCGTAGGGCATCAGATCTCCAGCGCGACCTTGATCGAGGCCGTGCCGGCGTGCGCGGCGAACGCCTCGCCGATCCGGTCGAGGCTGAACCGGTGAGTGATGAGCGGTGCGGTCCGCACCGCGCCGCTGTCGACGAGCCTCAGCGCCTCCGGGAACTCGTCCTGGTAAATCATCGAGCCTGTGATCGTGACCTCGCGGCGCACGACCGAGAAGAACGGCACCGCCGTCGGCTCGTGGGGAAGTCCAGTGAGCACGACCCGACCCCCCGGTCTCACCAGCTCGAGCGCGTGCGTCACGGCTTCGGCGGAGCCGGCGGTCTCGACGACGAGATCCACGCCCTCCCGGCCGGAAAACCGGCGACCGGCGTCCACGAACCCGACGTCGCCGGTCGTGTGCGTGGCTTCGGCGCCGAGCTCGCTCGCGAGGGCGAAGCGCCGCCGCGAGCGGCTCACGACGAGGACGCGGGCGCCGCGCGCGCGAAGCACCTGGAGGGCCAGGAGCCCGAGGGTTCCCGCCCCGACGATCGCCGCCGTCTCGCCTCGCCTCGGGGCGCCGCGCTCGACGGCGCGGACGACGACGGCGAGGGGCTCGGTGAGCAGGAGCGCATCGGGCCCGGCGGCCGGCGGCGCCGGCCAGCAGCAGCGCGCGGGCAGCCGGACAAGCTCGGCGAAGCCGCCGTCGACATCGATGCCGATCGCCGTGCGCGTGAGACAGAGATTGCGGTTGCCCTCGCGACAGAGCGGGCACCGCCCGCACGCGTAGTTCGGCTCGACGACGACTCGATCTCCCGAGCGGACACGCGTCACGTCGGACGCCACGGCCTCGACGTGGCCGACGAGCTCGTGGCCCATCACCCTGGGGTAGGCGACGGGCCGCTCGCCGGTCCAGATCCGGTAGTCCGTGCCGCAGAGCCCCGCCGCGACGATGCGAACCACGACCTCCCCGGACTCGGGTCTCGGCTCCCGCGCGGTCTCGACGCGAAGATCGCGCGGCCCGTGAAGGATGGCCGCTTTCATGGCGCACAATCTACTCGACCCCCCCCCGTCCAGCAACTCCCGGAGAGGCCCGGCCGGCACCCGAGACGCAAGCCGCCCGCGGCCTATGCGGCCGAGTGGCCGCCGTCGAGAAAAATCGTCTGGCCGGTCATGAAATCGGAGCTCGACGACGCGAGATAGACCGCCAGCGGACCGATCTCCTCGGGCCGCCCGATCCTCCGCGCAGGAACGTCACGCGTCAGCCGCTCGTTGATCGTCGGATTCGCAAAAGCCTCGTGGGTCATGTCGGTCGCGAACCAACCAGGCGCGATCGCGTTCACCTGCACGTTGTGGCGTGCCCATTCCACGCCCAGCGCGCGCGTGAGCGCGATGATGCCGCCCTTCGTCGCTCCATAGATCGTGTAACCCGGCAGGCCCACCTGACCGAGGACCGAGGCGACGTTGATCACCTTGCCGGACTTCTGGGCGATCAGGTGGGGCGCCGCCGCGCGACATCCGTTGAACACGCCGGTCAGGTTCACGTCGAGCATGAAGCGCCAGTCCTCCGGCGTCATCTCGGCCAGCGGGGCAACCCGGGCCACGCCCGAGTTGTTGACGACAATGTCGAGGCGACCGAGCTCGCGGACCGTACGCTGGACCAGCGTGTCCACCTCGGCATAGCGCGCGACGTCGGTGGGCGCGACGACCGCTCGACGGCCGGCCCGCGCCGCGAGATGCGCGGTCTCTTCGAGCGCCGCCTTCGAGCGGGCGGCGAGCGCAACGTCGGCGCCGGCGTCGGCCAGCGCCACGGCGATCGCGCGGCCGAGGCCGCGGCTGGCGCCCGTGATCACCGCGACCTTTCCGGCGAGCGCGCCGGCCCCTTCGGTCAGCGGTAGAGCTCCTCGATCGCGTCCTTGTACTTCTGCGAGACCACCCTGCGTTTCACCTTGAGGGTCGGCGTCAACTCGCCGCCGTCGAGCGTGAAGTCGGTGGCGAGCACCGTGAACCGCTTGATCTTGGCGTACGACTGGAGCTGCGTGTTCTTCTCCTCCACCGTGCGCCCGACGCGCTCCACGACCTTCGGGTGCTTGACGATGGCCGCCGCCTCGCTGGTGAGGATCCCCTGCTCGCGCGCGAACTTCGACAGCTCTTCGGGGTTCACGGTGATGAGCGCCACCGGGTACGGGCGTCGATCGCCGTAGATCATGACCTGACTGATGAACGGGTCGGCTTTCAGGAGGTTCTCGATGTTCTGGGGCGCGATGTTCATGCCGCCCGCGGTGACGATGAGATCCTTCTTCCGGTCGGTAATGACCAGGAAGCCGTCCCCGTCGATCGTCCCGATGTCACCGGTGTGGAACCACCCGTCCAGGTCGAAGACTTCGCGCGTCGCCTCCGGTTGCTTGAAGTAACCGAGCGTGGCGATGTTCGGCCCGCGCGCCAGGATCTCGCCGTCCGCGGCGATCCTCAGCTGGACGCCCGGCAGGGTCTGGCCGACGGAGCCGAACTTGAAGCGATCGGGCCGGTTGAACGTGAGGGCCGGACACGTCTCGGTGAGCCCGTAGCCCTCCAGGAGGAGGATGCCGGCGGCGTGGAAGAACTCGGCGATGTCACGCGAGAGCGGGGCCCCACCGGACACGGCCCACTGGAGCCGCCCGCCGAGGGCCGCGTGCAGTTTCGAGAAGACCAGCCTGTGGGCGAGCTTGCGTTTGAGCTCGAGCGTCGCGGGCACGGGCTGGCCGCGCTGCTGATGGCGGCTCACGTCCCTCCCGACCGACACCGCCCAGCCAAAGATCTTCCTCTTCGCGGGCGAGCCGGCCTCGACGCCGGCGAGGATCTTCCCGTAGACCTTCTCGAACACGCGCGGCACGCTGCAGATGAAGTGAGGCCGCGTCTCCTTCAGGTTCTCGCCGACCTTGTCCAGGTTCTCCGCGAACGCCGTCGTCAGGCCGTGCGCGACGCCGAGGAACGACTCGAGCCGCGCAAAGGAATGCGCCAGCGGGAGGAACAGGAGATGGACCCATCCCTCCTCGACGGGAGTCGCCTGTTTCGAGGCGGTCACGGCGGCGATGTGGTTGCCGTGGGTCTGCATCACCCCTTTCGGGGGGCCCGTGGTGCCGGACGTGTACACGATGGTCGCGAGATCGGTCGGGCGTGTCGACGCCACGCGCTCGGCGAGGGTGCTCCGGTGCGCGTCCACGCTGTCACGTCCCAGCCGGCGAAGCGTCTCCCAGGTCATGACTATCTTGGGGGGCTGCGGCGCGTCGTAGCCAGTGATGACCACGATCTGTTCGAGGCCCGGCGTCTTGTCGCGCGCCTCGAGCACCTTCGAGAGCTGCCCGGGATCCTCCACGATGATCGTCTTCGCCCCTGAATCGTTCACCACGTAGGCGATCAGATCTGGAGGATAGGTCGGATAGACCGGGACCGTTACGCAGCCGGCGCTGAAGATCGCAAAGTCGGCCTGGACCCATTCGGCCCGGCTGGTCGACAGGAGCGCCACCGCGTCGCCCGTGCCGCGACCGAGCGCCAGAAGGCCGATGGCGACCTCGCGCACCACGTCCCCGACCTCGCGCCACGTAATCGTCTTCCAGTCGGCGTTCTGCTTGAACTGGTGAGCAGGACGGTCACCGCTCCGCTCGACGCGGTCCCAGAACATCCTCGCGAGGGTGTCGGGTTGCATGCTGAGCCTCCCTGTAAGGCATCAATCTCAAAGGGATAACTGACGCTAACATACGCTTGATAACGCAATGCGTGAAAAATACCTTGACGCCCTAACGCGACGCGTTATACTCGATCTCGACGGCGGAGTGAAGTCGTGGACGCCGGGAAGAAAACGAAACAGAAGACGGAGGAGGGATCAATGGACGATCAGACGAAGGCCCAAGAGCTGCTGCTCGATCGGCTTGCCGGCACAGCGGTCAAGACAATGACGGTGTGGGTAGACGCCAACCAGCGCGTGCTGCGAGAGCTCGTGGAGTTCTCCACGGCCACGGCGAAGGAAGGCGTGAGGCTCTACGCCGAGCTTCAGCAGGGCGCCATCGAGGTGCTGCGCGACTCCCAGGCTGCAGCCGGGCGCTGGCAGGCATCCTGGTCCGACAGCGCGAAGGACCCGGTGCACGTTTATCAGACGGCGCTGATGGAGGGGGTGGACAGTGTCGAGAAGGCGTTCAAGCTTCTCGAAGGTCAGGCCCAGGCGCTCACCCGTTCGGCCGAGCGGTTTCAGGCGTCGGCGGAGCAGGCCGGCAAGGGCATTCAGGAAACGTGCACGGCCGTCGTCACGACGATGAAGGACGTCTATTCCCAGAACTAGGCTACTTCGTCTGGTTCTTCCGCTTCTCGAGCCGCTCCTCGAGGGAGCGTAGGCGTTCTCGGAGCGCCGAAACTTCCTCGCGGAGGCGCTCCGCGTCGGGCTCGGCGCCGTCGCGCTTCGGCTCGGCGCGCGTCCCGGCCATCCCCCAGCCGGCCCGCGAGGCCCAGTCCTGGAAGATGCGCTCCACCTCCCGCTGGCTGAAGACGATGCCCTCGAGGCTCGATTTCATCGACCGCTGGACGAAGTCCTGCCACGCCTCACCGTGCTTGATGAGCTGGTGAAGGAACGCGGTGGGCAGCGCGGCGCGGTGATTGCGCTCGTTCTCGAGGATGATCTGGGCCAGCGTCACCGAGGTCAGGTCCTCGCCCGAGGCGGCGTCGACCACGGCGATCTCTCGGCCCGCCCGGATCATCTCCTCGATCTCCTCGAGGGTGACGTACCGGCTCTCCTGGGTGTCGTAGAGCTTTCGGTTCGAGTATCGTTTGATGACGTACGCCATGACCCTCCTCGGCGGGGCGGCCCCTGACACTATGAATGGCGTAACACCCTGCGTCAAGAGCCCCGCGAGACGCGTGCTAGACTGGCCGCCCACGCTTACAGGAGGTGGCCCGTATGAAGCTCAAGGGGCGCACGGCGCTCGTCACCGGAGGCTCCCGCGGCATTGGTCGCGCGATCGCGCTGGCGCTCGCCGAGGAAGGCGCCGACGTCGCCATCAACTACGTCTCGAGCGAGCCGGCCGCCAAGGAGGTCGCCGAGCAGATCCGGAAGATGGGCCGCCACTCGGTGCTGGCGCAGGCCGATGTCGGCGATTACCCCGACACGTTCCGAATGGCGCAGGACCTCCTCAAGGAGTTCGGCCACCTGGACATCCTCGTCAACAACGCGGGGATCAGCTCGGACAAGACTTTCGTCAAGATGGACCACGCCTCCTGGCGCAAGGTGCTCGCGATTAACCTCGACGGCGTGTTCAACTGCACAAAGGTGTTCATCGACCAGATGCTCAAGCAGAGCTACGGTCGTGTGGTCAACATCACCTCCGTCATCGGTCAGATCGGCAACTTCGGCCAGGCCAACTACGCCGCCTCGAAGGCTGGGGTCGCCGCGTTCACCAAGTCACTCGCCAAGGAGCTCGCGGGCAAGGGAATCACGGTGAACGCGGTGGCGCCGGGCTTCATCGAGACGGACATGGTCCAGGGGATTCCTGAAAAGGTTCGCGAAAAGCTCCTGAGCCAGATTCCGCTGAAGCGTTTTGGAACGGTCGAGGAGGTCGGTCGCGCCGTCGTCTACCTCGTCTCGTCCGATGGCGACTACATCACGGGCGCGGAGCTCTCCATCAACGGCGGGCTGCTGATGTGATCATCGCGGCCCAGAGCCTCGCCGCCTGGGCCGCCAGCGCCCACGGCCCGAGCGCGAGCGCCGCCAGCGAGGCCGTCCGCCGGGGCCGCTGCTCGTAGACGACGCGCGCCTTCGACGGCATCACCCACGCCTCGCCCGAGAGAACCTCCTCGCTGCGCTGGTTGACACATACGGTCTGGAGCCGGATGCGATTGCGCTCGCGGAGCACCTCGAGGACGTCCACCCGGGCGGTGATCGTGTCCCCCGCCCGCACGGGCTTCACGAACTTGAGGCTCTGGGAGAGGTAGACGGCGCCCGGCCCCGGGAGCCGGGTGCCGATGACCGCCGAGATCAGCCCCGCCGTGAAGATGCCGGGCGCGATCGGCCCCTTGAACGGGGTCGTCGCGGCGTAGGCGGCGTCGTTGTGGACGGGGTTCAGGTCGCCCACCGCGTCGATGAAGCTCGCGATGTCGTCCTCCTCCACCAGGCGCACCAGGTCCGCGTGGTCGCCGAGACCGATCTCTGCGATCGTCCTGCCGATCACTTCGGTTCCTTGTCCATGAGGCGTCGAAGCGCCACGGCGATCGAGTCCTCGAGCCGCTCGATCCGCTCCTCGAGCTCCACGATCTGCTTGGCCACCGCAGTCAGCTGGCTCCGGGACGGCAGATTCAAAGCCTGGAGGGCTTGATCGACCTGCTGGTCGACGACCTTCTTCGCGGGCGCGTGCGCGACGAGGAACTGGTCGAGCGACTGCCCCATGAGCTTTGCGAACTGCTCGGTTCCCATCGTCTGGCCGAGCACCTTGGACCAGGCCTCGATCCACTGGTCGAGGAACTGCTTCCACTGCGTCAGGAGGTCCGGGGTGGTGGGCGTCTGGGCGAAGAGCTTCGCCCAGGTCTGCACGCCCTGATCGAGCACGGGCCGCCAGAACGCCGTCGGGTCTGGCGTGGGGGTCGCGGAGGCCTGGCCGACGAGGCGCGTCCAGGCCTGGGCGCCCTCCTCGAATTGTTTCCTCCACAGCTCGAACAACTGGTTCGGCGATGCGGCGTCGGCCATCACGTCAAATCTTAACCTTTGGTGACGCTACGCGTCAACGATAACGACGCCCGTTCATTATGGCCTCGCCTGGCTGGGGCCCGTGCCCCTGGCCGCGCTGCGGGTCGCTACGAGCGGGGCGCTAACCAGCCCGAGACCTTGGGCCAGCAGTGGACGGCCGCACCGCGCCCGGCAATGAGCGAGATGTGTCCGCCCGGCAGCTCGACGTACTCCTTGTCGCGACTGCCCACGGAGTCGATGAGCGCCCGGACGCACTCGGGCGGCGCGATGTAGTCCTCCTTGGCGCCGATGACGAAGATCGGACAGGTGATGCGCTCGAGCCGCACCGGCCGGCCGCCCATGACGAGTTCGCCGCGATAGAGCTTGTTGTCCTGGTAGAAGTCCCGCACCCACTGGCGAAAGAACTCGCCCGGGAAGGCCACGTATTCGTTCGCCCACTTGTTCAGCGCCTGGAATCCTTCGACGTACTTGTCGTTCCACAGGTTCCACCAGAGGTTCAGGTTGGTCGAGAGGTCCATCGTGGGCTTGAGGAGCTTGAAGCCGGCCTTCACCAGGTCCGCCGGGACCGAGCCGAGCGTGTCCACAAAGCGGTCGACGTTGAAGTTCTGTTTACTGAGCCAGAGCCCGAAGAGTCCGACCTTCGCGAAGTCGATGGGACCAGCCATGTTGATGAAGTTCTTCACCGGGACCTCGGGATGCGAGGCGACGAACGCCGCCGAGATGGGCGCCCCCATGCAGTAGCCGAGCACGGAGAGCTCCTCCGTCCCCGACGTCTCGAGCACCCGCCTGGCCATGCGCGGCAGGATCCGCGTCACACACTCCTCGACGGTGAGGTCGTTGTCCTCAGGACCGAACACGCCCCAGTCGAGCATGTAGAAGTCGAACCCCTGGCGCGTCATGTGCTCGACGAAGCTGCCGCCCGGCAGGAGGTCGAAGATATAGGGCCGGCTGATCCCGAGGTTCGGGACGAACAGCAGCGGAATCCTGTGAGTTCGCGCCGACTCGTACCGGTAGAGTCGGGACTTGTTTCGCTTGTAGACCTCCACGCGCGGTGTCTGGCCCGTCTTCGGCTCGACCGGGTTCATCACCATCCCGTGGAGGTTGCCGAGCCGGCGGAAGCCCCGCTCGATCTCCTCCTGCCACCGCTTGATCGTCTCGGCCGGCGGGTCGCCGGCGCCACCGGCAAACCCGCTGGTGAACCGCTCGACGACGTCGGCAAAACGCTCCTGTCCCATGGTCAAGGAACTCCTTCATCTGATTACATCTGGAACATCGAGCCGAGCTTCATGGCGAGGCCCATGTCGCCCTTGACCTTCAGCTTGCCCGACATGAACAGCATCTGGCCCGACTGCTTGCCGGAGAGCATGTCGAGCCAGTCCTGCGACGCGATCTGGAGCGTCAGATTCGGGCTCGTGCCCGCGCCCGACTGCACGAGGCACGTCCCGTCCTTGATGACGGCGTGCCACGTCCCACCGCCGTCGCCGCTCACGTCGTACTGGATCACCGCGTTCGTCCCTGCGGACTTGTCGGCCCGGAACCGGCCCGCCATCGCCTCGAACGTCTCTTTCACTGTCGGCATCGCTGCCTCCTTTTTGTCGGATTCACCCTCGGGGCGCCGTCGGGCTCGACGTTCGGCCACTCAAAACGTAAAGAGGTCCATTCCGCCGGTCACGGTCAGGACGGCGCCGGTGATGTAACGCGCGCGCTCCGAGCAGAGGAAGGCGACGGCGCTCGCCACGTCCTCGGGTTCCCCCTCCCGCTGCATCGCGACCCGCTTGACCATCCGCTCGTAGAGGGGGCTGAGCTTCGCGTTGGGCGCGATGATCCCGGGCGCGATCGCGTTGCAGGTGACGTTGTAACGGGCGCCCTCGAGGGCGACCGACTTGGCGAACCCGATCAGCCCGATCTTGCTCGTCGCGTAGGCGGTCTGGCCGAAGCCGCCCATGAGGCCGGCGATCGACGCCATGCAGACGATCCGCCCCCAGTGTCGCTCGCGCATGCCCGGAAACACCGCCTTCGTCACCTTGTACGTCCCGGTCACGTTCACGGCGAGATTGAGCTCCCAGTCCTCGTCCTTCATGTCCTTGAGCTGGGCCACCGTGTAGATCAGCCCTGCGTTGTTAACGCAGATGTCCACGGGACCGAGATCGCGCTCGATGCGGGCCACGACGTCCTGCACCTGAGGCGACTCGCGGATGTCGCACGCGTAGCCGCGGGCGCGGCCGCCCGACGCCTCGATCTCCCCGGCGGCGTGGCCGGCGCCGTCACCGTCGAGGTCGACGATCGCGATTGCGCACCCCTCCGCGGCCAGCGTCGTCGCGTCGGCTCGGCCGAGACTCCGCGCGCCGCCGGTGACGAGCGCGACCCGGCCGCGGATGCCCAGGTCCATGCTATTTCCCCTTGAAGGTCGGCTCGCGCTTGGCGAAGAACGCCTGGATGCCTTCCGCGGCGTCCTCGGTCTTGAGTGATTTGAGGAATGCGCGTATCTCGATGTCGATCGCCTTGTCGATCGGCGCCTCGAGGCCCTCGTCGACGGCCTCGATGATGAGCCGTGTGGCGATCGGCGGCCGCTTCGCGATCTGGCGCGCGAGGGCCCTGGCGTCGTTGAGTGTCTCGCCTTCCTTCGTGAGCCGGTTGGCGAGGCCGAGCGCCAGACACTCCTGGGCGGGCACCTGTGTGCCCAGGATCAGGTACTCGAGGGCCTTGGTCCGGCCGATGAGGCGGGGTAACCGCTGCGAGCCGCCAAAGCCCGGGGTGATGCCGAGGTTCGACTCGGTCTGTCCCATCCGGGCTGTCTCCTTCACCAGGCGGAAATGGCACGCCATCGCGATTTCACAGCCTCCGCCCAGCGCGTGCCCGTTGATTGCGGCGATGACCGGCTTCGCGAACCGCTCGATCTTCCGTACCACGCTGTTCCCGAAGCGGATGAACGTGTCGACGTCCCCCCCGGCGAACGCCGAGCCCAGGTCGGCGCCGGCGCAGAAGATGCGGTCGCCCGCCCCGGTGATGATGACGGCGCGGACCGAGTCGTCGTTCTCCACCGAGTTGAGCGCCGCGTTCAGCTCCCGCATGAGCAGCTCGCTGATCGCGTTGGCCGGCGGACGGTTGAGCGTGATGATCGCGAAGCTCTCCTCACGCGCGAACAGCAGGGTCTCATACGCCATGGGCACAGACTCCCTGGAGGAAGATTGTCGCAACCGGTTCGGCCGCCTCGGTGAGGCGATACCCGCGCTTGCCAAGAACCCAGGAGGTTGCCAGCTGGTCCATCGCACCGAACAGCATCTTGGTGGCGACCTTCACGGGCAGGTCTTGCCGGATCAGCCCGGCGCCGACGCCCTCCTCGAGCACGTCGTTGATCACGTCGAAATAGGCGGAGACTTCGTGCGCGGAGGCGCCGCGGAAGAACTTCTGCCCTTGCCGCAGCTCGACCTGGACGACCTCGGCGAGATCGGGATTCTCCTCGAGCACCTTGAAATGGAGGGCCACGATCTTCCGGATCTTCGCCAGCGGGTTGCGCTCGGCGGCGAGCTCTCGCCGTACCAACGCTACCCACTCCGCCATCTTTTCGCGGAACAGGGTGACGAGGATCTCGTCCTTGGTCTTGAAGTAGAGGTAGATCGTGCCGCTCGCGATGCCCGCCTCGCGGGCGATGTCCGAGACGCGCGAGTTGTAGTAGCCGCTGCGCGCGAAGACGCGGATCGCGGCGGCAATGATCTGTTGGGGCTTGTCGGGATCGCGCATCAGTTTCTGACTGAACCGCCGTTCATTCTACGGGCGCTCGAATGGAGAATCAACTCCGACGTCGTGTGGCGTCGGGCTCCGCGCGGCTTACGCGTCGCCCTGAAACACCTCTGGCCCGCACGAGGCCGATGGCCGCGCCCACAAGCCCCGCGATCTGGGCGTTGTGGCCGCACGCGTGGACCGCGCCGGTGGACCGATCCGCCTCCGGATGTCCAGCAACCACGAGCGCATCGAGCTCG
>Ga0209889_1000211_pt1 | contig 14210 bp, 18 predicted proteins | sample GWRWN1_0_10_FD_187233 | JGI IMG/M metagenome (GOLD analysis project Ga0209889, IMG submission 187233) | Riverbed sediment microbial communities from areas with no vegetation in Columbia River, Washington, USA - GW-RW N1_0_10 (SPAdes)... | ecosystem: Environmental > Aquatic > Freshwater > River >... | reverse complement strand
ATCCTCGCCGAAGGAGGTTGATCCGATGGGCGACATGGCGGACAAGATCCGCGAAAACCGCCTCCGTCGCATGGCGGACCAGCAGGGGTACGCACTCGTGAAGAGCAGGGGCCACGACCCGCACGCGGTCGGTCACAGCGGCTACATGATCGTGGAACCGTACACGAACACGATTGTGTACGGCGATATCGACTCGCATCAGGCGCTCACCCTCGACCAGGTTGAGGCGTGGCTGCACAGGCAGTCCCAACCCAGGAACGGAGAGCAGAGTGGCGAGCGCGGATGATCCTATCCGCAAGATCACTCTTGCAGTCGGGTCGATCGGGTGTCGCGCCGTCATCGACTGAGGCCAAAGGTCGGCAAGGTGACGGGACAATCCGTCGTGAACGCAGACGGCGGTGCCGTGATCGTTCGTGATCCACGGACCTTCACGTACTTCATGCTCAAGGAGCGGCGGAGTTGGTGTTCCGGCCTGCGCGACTCGGCTCGGGAGCTAGGCTTGGTGTGACGAAAGTGAGGAACCCGGTCCCGTCCTGGGTGGTGCAAAAGTACAGCGGAGATCTCCATCCCCGTTGCGGTGACCGTTTTTCCGGGCGAGATCTACCAGGCGCCACGCAGCTGGACAGAGCACGCCTACCGCGCTCATCTACTTGAACGAGGTTGACAAGGGCGGTCACTTCGCGGCGTGGGAGGAGCCGGAACTGTTTACGGACGAGGTTCGAGCGGCGTTGCGGCCGCTGCGGTGATCGGACGACAATGCTGCCCGTCGTTCCGCGCACGTCACGGCATGACGCCGGTTTTGGAGAGTCATGACCATCCGGATTCCTAACTTCATGGTCGAGCGTTGGGTCAACTCGGCGCCGCTGACCGCCGATGCGCTCCGCGGCAAGGTCGTCCTGGTCGACTTCTGGGAGTACACCTGCATCAACTGGATCCGCACCGCGCCCTATGTCACGGCATGGAATCGCGACTACGCCAACCTCGGCTTGGTCGTCATTGGCGTGCATGCGCCCGAGTTCGAGTTTGGCCAGCGCGCGGAGAACATCGACCGGGGAATCCGCGACCATGGCCTCACCTACCCGATCGCGCTCGACAATGACTTCGCGGTCTGGCGGGCCCTCGGCAACAACGCCTGGCCGGCAAAGTACCTCTTCGATGCGGAGGGAAGACTAGTCGATCGGTGGGTCGGGGAGGGCAGCTACGACCGCGTGGAGGCGGAGATCCGGCGCCTTCTGGTCGCGGCGGAGCCCGGAACCGAGCTGCCGCCGCTCAGCCCCGAGACGACGGCGTTTGCGTCGACCGGACAGCCCTCCTACGCCGGCATCACCGCCGAGACGTACGTCGGCACCGACCGACGCGTGCCGGACACCTTCGCCCTGGCCGGTGATTGGCAGAGCAGAGGCCAGTTTGTCGAACTCGAGCGTGGCCCCGGCGAAATCGTCCTTCCCTTCAAGGCCGGCGAGGTGAACCTTGTCGTGCAGCCAGGACCGTCGGGAGAAGCGGCGGTCACGGTGCTCCTCGATGGGAAACCGATCGGCGACGAGCGCGGCGTCGACGTCGGCCCGGACGCAGTGGCGCACTTCGACCGGGCGGGGATGATTCGCCTGGTCACTAGCGCGTCCCGGGAAGAGCACATACTGACCCTCGTCGCGAGCGAACCCGGCCTGCGAGCGTTCGTCTTCACCTTTGGCCCCTGAGCAGGATGGTTCTGTCGGCGACCCTGATCCAACATCGAAAGATCAGGATCGTTGGAGCGGCCGCCCGGAGGTTCGTGACCGCGCGGGACCTTTTTGTCCGCAGGACCGGTCTCGTTACGCCCGGCTGTTGTCGGTCGCTTGGCGCCGGGTGGAACCCCGATTGGCCGCCGTCCACACCGGGGCGGCGGCCCAGTGACACACCGCCTGCGACCGGCGGTCGTCTGACATCATGACCACGGTGCCGGACATGATCAGGATAGGCTCGCCGCCGAGGTGAGGCATGTCGATGCGCGTTGTGCTCGAACGAGGCCCGAAGGCAAGGAAGTTCGCGGCGTTCGCGGTCGATTGGCCGGGCTGGAGCCGCGGCGCGAAGACCGCCGAGACCGCGCTCGAGACACTCGCGGCGTACCGCGAACGCTACCGCCCGGTCGCCGTGCGGGCGGGTCTCGAGCACACGTTCGATGACTGCGGACCGCTCGAGGTCGTCGAAGACCGGGTCGGCCCGGGGTCGACCGACTTCTGGGGCATCTCGTTCGCGCCCAGCTCCCTCGAGCCGGACCCGATGGATGCGTCCGAGTTCGAGCGCAAGATCGAGCTGCTGCAGTCCTGCTGGGCGTACTTCGACGAGGTCGCGGCAGGGGTCTCGGCAGAGATGCGCAAGGGCCCGCGCGGCGGCGGGCGCGACCGCGACACGATCATCAGGCACACGATCCGCGTCGAGAGCGAGGACTTCGCGAGGAAGGTCGGCCTTGTGATCCCGGAGCATGGTGCCCTCGGCCCCGCCCTGGCGCCCTACCGGACCAGATACCTCGCGGCGATGCGCGCCTACCAGCGTGGCGAGATCAAGGGAGCGATGCGGTCGTGGACGTTGGCCTACCTCGTGCGCCATTCCGCCTTCCACACCATGGACCACGCGTGGGAGATGGAGGATAAGGACCTATCCAGTTAGTACTCCAGGGCAGTTCGTTGCTCTCGTGTCCAGCGGGCGGCCGGTGCCCTGCTTCACATCGCCGGTCTCGTCCAACACCGGCGGCACCGCGCCGCCAGCGCCGTGCCGGTCCACGACGTGGTCCCGCAGATCGTCGCGTACCGGCGATGACCGAGTCGATGGGGAGCCCTGCGGCGCCGCGGCGTATCGGATCCGGTCGCAAGTCTGGCCGCCGAGTTCGGCGACCTCGCCCTGGCCATGGCGTATGCCCGCTGGCTCGACCAGGCGACCGAACCGGGGTTCGGCGAGTTCGCCCGCCAGGCCCTCGAGATCCGGGGCGCGGCCGCCGCGCTGGGATCGCGCTGGGATAAGGCCCAGACCTGTGACCGGGCGAGCAGGTCCTCCGCCGCACATGCGGCCGGTTGCCTGCGCGACCTCTACCGATCGAAGGTTTAAGGCTGACCTCGATCTTCGAACTGCGAGGGCCCGAAGTGGTTGTCCGATGGCGCAACGCCGTGCCTTTTCACAAGATCGTCCCGACGGCCACGACGAGCGACCTCCTTGGGTACGACAAATGAGCGCACTCGCATCGTCCTGCGTCTGCGAACATTTGGCTGTGGCATCGAGGATTGGCGAGATCAGTATCGACTGTCAGGATCCCGAGGTGGCCGCTGCCTTCTGGTGCGCGGCCCTCGGCTACCGGATCACCGATCGCGACGATACCGGCGTCGCCATTGCTGGTGACTCCACCACGCCGACAATCTTGCTCAGCGCGAGCACAGACCCCAAGCGCGGCAAGACGCCGATCCACTTCGATCTGTGCCCCACCGACCGTGATCAAGCCGCCGAGGTTGAGCGGCTTATCGCGCTAGGCGCATCGCGCGTCGACGTCGGACAACGAGATGTCTCCTGGGTGGTCCTGGCCGACCCTTCGGGTCACGAGTTCTGTGTCATGGCGAAAGTCCTACCACCCGAACCGCAACCGTTTCACCACTTCGATCACCTGTCGGCGTGAGGGCTGACGACGGGCATCGGCAACCCTGCCAACCGACAGGCGACAAACGGGCGCCTCAATGCGCGCCCAGCCGCGCGCTTGGCGGCAGATGAGGATGGGCCTGTCAGAGTGCATGGCTTCGCTACTCTCGAGCGCACCATGGATGTGATCGAGACTAGCGGCGGGCCGACGCGGCCAACGGCCCGCCTAGCGGTCGTGGCGGCAATCGCCGCGATCGTGGTCGCCGCCTATGCCGTGTCGCGACTTAGCATCTCGACCGAGTCCGCCGCCGGCCCCACGGCGTCGGCTAGCGCCACGGCGACCCCCCGTCAGACCGCAACCAAGCCTGCGACTACCGTGAGCGACGACCTAGAGCGCACGGCGGCGGCTTGGGTGCGCAGTGGGCCGGGATTTGGACTAGCCCAGTCCGTCATCGGATCGAGCTATGTCAACGGCCGTGAGACGTACGGCGGATCGTTCGGCCTATCGGGAAGCCCCGACCGCCTCGCCGTCGACATGGTCTGCCTCGGCGACGGCTCGGTCGTTGCGCTACTGTCCGATCGCTCCGATGTCGATCCCGCGACGAGCGTCAGTGTCCCGCTCACCTGTACGGCGAAGCCGGGCACTCCGGTCTCGACACAGCTGACCATGAGCGGGGATAAGCTGTACGTCGTCGTCTATCCCGACCCCGACACCGTCGCGGTCTTCGCTCACCTCTTCCGCCCCGTGTAGCGCCGTGCGCCACCAGTACCGGTCGCAGGTTCGCTAGTCCTTCCTCGCCCGTGCCGTGTACCGATGAGGCGGGCAGAATTCGCCTCGCGAGATCGCGCAGCCATACGCACTGTCATCGGCATGAGTGCGCGGATCGCGGCATGAGAGGGCGCCCCCGCGGCTGAGCGGGGTCGGCCGTGCTCGGCCACGGCCGACCCGCCCGGATTTCCGACCATGGTGAGCTGGTGGAAGGCGGCCAACACGTCTGGGGGTGGTGAGCCTTAGACGAAGATGCTGATGTTCACTCCGTCAACGTTGTAGACGATCAACTCTCGCGTCGACTCGCAGGCAAGGTGCCCGTCAACGCTGGTGTTGGCCGGTTGCACTATATCGTGATGACCATTATATTGAGTCCGTGTCGATGACCGAGCCCACGTTCTTCGTGCTGACCGCGCTCTGTGGACCGCCGTTGCACGGCTACGGGATTGTCGGCGAGGTTGATGCGCTCTCCGAGGGGCGGGTCCGGCTAAAGATCGGCTCCTTGTACGGAATTCTGGACCGGCTCGTCACCGAAGGGCTCGTCCAGCACGACCGGGAGGAGTGGTACCAGGGGCGGCGCCGCCGCTATTACCGGATCACCGACGAGGGCGCCCAGGCATTGCGTGCCGAGGCGACGCGCCAGGCCGCGAACGTCCGAGCGGCCACTCGTCGGATCCGGTCCAGGCAACCACGCTTGGGGGAGTCCTCGTGAGCAGTCGATTGGAGCGTCGCTACCGACGTGTCCTACGGCTTCTGCCGGACGGGTACCGCAGCCGATGGGAGGAGGACATGGTGGCCGCGTTCCTGGAGAGCACCGAGACATCGAACACCGGCGGGCCCACGTTGGCCGAGCGGCTCAGCGTTGTCGCTCTCGCCGTGCGGCTGCGGCTCAACGGCTCGCACGCCGCGCCGCGCTGGGCGCAGTGGTACGACGTTGCACACGGGTTGGCGCTCATGGTGCTGCTGTACCAGGGCGTCGCCGCCACGGTCTCGGTCGCGGTCGGCATCGGCATCGCCGCTCGGTCCCCAGTGGACACTCGCCAATGGTACGAGGGTGTCATCACGTGGTCCCGACTGGGCGGTCTGCTCTGGGTGGCGGCGTTCGGCTGCTTCGTGCTCCGCCAGACTATGGCCGCTCGGTTGTTGGCCCTGTCGGCCGTTGCCGCCGCGATCGCCGTCACCGCGACCATCGTGGCGACATATGGCGCGAGTCCGGAGCCGCTTGGCCTGGGCGACCTGAGCCGGTGGGGTTGGCTTGCCGTGTCCGCCGCCGTCGTTTTCGTGGCCCCGCGTCGGGCCACGGCCTCGCCCCGGCTGTGGTTCGGCGCCTACCTAGTCGGGTCGGTGCTGGTGCTGCTGGTCAGCCTGCGGGCCTTCGTCCCGCTCATCGCCAGGTACTGGCAGTGGGCCCGATTCGGCGATCTCGCCGACATCTCGGCCCTTGCCCTCATCGTTGCGATCGCGATCGTACTCGTCCGTGTTTGGTTGGGCCGACCCGGGTCACTTAACTGGCTGCTCGCGCTGGCCATCATGGCTGGCGGCATCGGGGGCATGCGGCTTGCGCGGTGGTACAACCTGACGATCCCGCCGTTCGGCCAAGCGGCGCCCGCGTCGTTGTCTACGATGCTCGACGCGACGTTGGTCGGACTGGCCGCGGTCAGCGTGGTCGCCGCGCTCACAGCCAAGCGTTGGCGCCTGGCCGAGGAGGCATTGACCGGCGACCGCTAGATCTTCGCCGACGTCGCCCGAGCCGGCGAGTTCGTGCGTGGCGATGGTCCGCTTAGACGGGGAGGGGGAGCATCTACGTTCATGGATTTTCCAACTGCGCGACACAATCCAGCAGTTCATGTACGGCGTTGATGCAGTGAATCTCGCTCAACCCCTCGGCTCGCATGGCCGCCAGGACCGACTCGAGGTCACCCCCTATAGCAAGATTCGCTCTCGCGTCGTCAGCCGCGGCTCGGTACCGCTCGTCCTCCACCGGCCAATCCTGACATCCCACCGCGCGGTTCGGTTGAACCCGAACCTCACTTCCGCCGGTGCGCCCGTCGCCCGGGCTCGACAAGACACCCGCACATCGTCTGTGTGCGCGCGCATCGCGGCCAGATGAGGGTGACTTTGGGTGGTCATCCCTCCGCCGTTAGGTCGCGTCCGTGGAGCCAGATCGCGCCCAGGCATTCGTTCCAGAGGGCAGCAAACGTAGGGCCGCGCTCATGCACTGGCTCTGTCTCTACGGTTCGGTCTCCACGCTGAACACGATGATCATCGAAAACGACGCGCCGTCCAGCTGATACGCATAGCAACCGGGCCCGGACACGTAAGTCCCCGACGGCCAATCCTCATCCCAATCCGGAACCGGGAAGACAAGGGCGTCGCCTCGAGACAATGCGTCGTTGTAATTGAGTCGCACCAGACCGCGGCCGTCGCCGTCGAGTTGGGCGACCCTAACCACGACCGGCCCAGGCGAACCGGCGGCCGAGAACCAGACGTTTTTCAAGCCGTAAAGACCGTCGGGCTCGCGCGGCAACTCCGGTATGATCTGCAACCGCCGAAACCACGGGTACAAGGGACTGGGACCGAGCGGGCGCGAATCGTCGACGGGGCACGCCTCGCCCCGTGCGATCTTTGGCGGCTGAACGGGACGGGCCAGCAACTCGGTCACCAGAGCCTCGAATCGAGGCCCACTGGGCGGAACCGGGATGGGATCCACGCGCGCCGCCTGCGGAACCGCGCACCCCGCAAGGAGCCCCACGATGAGGAGAACCCAGCCTACCCGCATAACCGGATGACTCCCCGGCGCGCCGTCAGGTTCCATCGGCGGCTGGAACTCATGGTGCGCGACCACGGTCATTCCGAAGAGTCGGTTGCGCCGTCCCTCGTTGCGCGGCATCGGCGGTTCGCCAATCTAGATCACAACGGAACGCACTCATCTCGGCCATGAGCGCGCGTATCGCGGCATGACCGAATGTCTCGTTCTCGTTAGTCTCGCATCACTATGCAGCCCGCACGGTAACCATCACGATCTACGGGCACGCGTAGCCGCCGTTCTGTCCGTCCTTTCGCCCCTACCCGCGCTTCCGAGTCGCGCGCCGGCTTCCGATGTCGCCGACCGGCTGCCCGGGATCTTCGAGGACCATGACCTCGTCGGTCCGGAAGACGACGCGCTTCAGGAGATAGCCCGCTCGATGCGGCAGAACGGCACTCGTAGCCGTCGGACTCGTGCAGCCTCACAGCCGCGATCTCAGCACGGCGACCTCGGGCCACGGGTCGAAGCCGTGCTCGACCAGCCAACGGACCGCCCGCAGGCTTCGCAACGACCACCACGCGCGGATCACGTCGAGGTCGACGTCGGTGCCGTAGCCGGCGACGACGTCGCCAAGGTGCTCCTCGTGTCCGAGTGTCAAGCTGGCGAGGTCGTACAGGGCGTCGCCCTGGCCCGCCTCGGACCAGTCGACCACGCCGGTGATCTCGTCACCGTCGACGAACACGTGGGTGACCTGCAGGTCGCCGTGCGTGAACACCGGTGTCCACGGCCGGAGCGCAGCCTCGGCAACCCGGCGGTTGCGCGTGACCACGTCGGTGGGAAGGACGCCGTTCGTGACGAGCCACTCGCATTCGCCGTCGAGGTGCGATGCCAACTCGTCGAGGCTCCAACCGGGCCATGGCGGCAGCGGCGCGTCGTGCAGCATCCGTGCGGCGGCACCCGCCGCGGCCCACGCCGCCGACGACGCGATCGACGGCTCGCCGAGGCGGCCGAGTGCCGTGCCTGGGAGGGCGGCGAGCGCGAGCACGGGCGGCTTTCGCCACAGGACCTCCGGAGTCGGGATCGGCGCCATAGCCATCGCCTCGACCTCGACGTCGGTGCGCGTCTGATCAGCGTCGATCTTCAGGAACACGTCACCGACGCGCAGGGTCGCGCGCTCGTGATGGGCGACGACGACCTCGACCTCCTCCACGTCGGCCATCATCGCGGGGATGACCACCGACGTCACCGGGTTTATCGCGTGCGACTGCACGGTTGACCGCGTCCCGCTGCCCGGCGGCCTCGTGCACGCCACCGACCGCTGACGGGTCGAGCAATGCCTCGGTCCGCCGGGCCTCGACACGTGGATCGTGAAGTCCAAGCGGCATGTCTTCGCGGTCGGTGACCTCGACGCGACCGAGACTGTCGGTCCGATGACGTCGAGCGACCGCTGTCGCGCATGACCCGGCTGTGCTCACGTCGTCCGGTTGCACGTCGGACACACTTGGCCTATGCCTCGGCGCGCCCGAATCGGCGATCTGGTGGCATTCGCTCGCTCGGAGTACGAATCGGCATGCGTTACGGCTCATAGGCATGCGACCTAGCCGACTCGCTCACATCGGCATGACAGCGCGCTTCGCGGCATGAGCGTGTACTCGTGCGCCTTGGGCGCGCGGATCAGGATGATCTCGGCGGGCCGTAAAACGAACACTACTTCTCGCCCGTCCGGGTCCTGGTACGTGACGCCGTTGGCCTCCCAGTAGTCGGTCTGCACAACCGGGTGGACACCGGCGGCGGCGAGCCGTGCTGTGAGGCGCTCCTGTGCCGCAACATCCGGCAGGTAGAACACAAGCTGATCACGTCCGGGTGCCGGCTGCGGCGCATCTCTCAAACGGACGATCTCTAAGTGAACTGGGCCCCGGGCAAGCCGAGGATCGTCCCGTCCAAGCCGTAGCTGTTGTGGAAGGTTTCTAGGTCCGGTAGCCCGAGGGTGTCCCGGTAGAAGATGACCGTCTGGTCGTAACGCGCGCTCCACCGCACCACACGCAACGCACCCACGGGAAGATGTTCTGGCCAGTGCGCGTGCCGTAGCTCTGCGGAACCCACGGGGACAGTCTTCATCGAACCGCGCCAGGCCGCTGCCAGACCAGTGTCCCGCATACCTACTCGCGGCAGATGAGGAAGCTCCAGCCCTGTCGCGTGCGCTTCCTAACGGAGTGTCACCCCGCTTTTCTTGCGGCGATCTCCCAGATGTGGCCGCCGGGATCGCTGAAGCTGGCGGTTCGTACTCCCCACGGCCGATCCATCGGGCCGTTCAGCAGCTCGACTCCGCGTGTGGTCAGCTCCCCGCACATTTCGTCCACGTCATCGACGTCCAGGGTGAACTGAAAGCGGGAGCCGGCCTCGGGACTTGCGACGGCGGCAGGTTCGATTAGCTCCGGAGCCGCAGAAGCTCTGAGCAAGTTGATGATCGTGTTCCCGAAGTCGTACACGGCCGAGTCGTCGTCTTCGAACGCAACCGGTAGACCAAAGACCTCCCCGTAAAACCGCTTCGCAGCGTCCAAGTCCTCGACGAACAGAGTGATGGCACCGATACCACTCGGCCACGAACCCATTTTCTCAACCTCTTCCCGAACTACCGACCACGAACGATTTCGTAGATCGCGCGCTGTGCAATCTATGACACGACCCCGCGGGCTCGCTCGCCCGCTACCGCAGAGCGGCGTATGAGCCGGGTCGTGGAATGTCCGCTCATCGCATGAGCGCGCATCGCGGCAGATGAGATGACATGCATCGGCTTCGCTCGGTGGGGCCGCGGAGCTGCCGAGGTGTTGCGGGCGCGGGTTGTCTTGACAAGCGCGGATTCGGGGGGCCTCCTCAGCTCAGACGCAGGAACGGGAGTGTTGGGCTCTCGGGTGCGTTGGACATCGACTGTCACGGAGCTTGAGGAGGTCCTTGCGACATGAGGTCGCACGTAGTGAGTGAGTCCGCTGTTGGAGGTCGACTGATGTCGATGACGTGACTCCGAGTCAGTGTCCGAGACTCGTCCCCACCGTGACATGCGCGACGGTAACAAAGGGTATGAAGCTCACGGGAAAGGCCAAGGGCTCCTGCTCCGTCCAGGGGCCAAAGGCGAGGGGAAGGCTGGACATGGGTGACTAACCGGAAACCCTCGCTGTTGCCTCGTGACTCAAACTGTCCGGGACGGGCGGTAACGCTGGACAGATAGGGACTTTGCCGTTGAAATACGGCAGGCGGCGGTCGCAGACGACCTGCGGCCGCGTCGACACCGTCGTCCCCGGGGTAGAGAGGGCACCCAACCCCAGCTGTGTCTCACGCGTGCGGAACATGGAAACCCCGTCAGGGTCCGACATAGCCACCGGGCTTCGCCCGGCAGATGCCGGTAAGCCGACCGTAAGGGGAGCCCAAATCCCTGGCGGGAACAGGATGCCCAAGAAGCGAATGCCGGTGGCCGAAAGGCCGCAGGAAACCAGGGCGTTGTGGTCGCTGCTCCAGGCGGCTGTCCTGGATAACTTGCCGGATACCAAGCCGTGTGCCTTGGCTGCGAAAGCGGGCTGACGTGGGCAGGTGAGCCTTTGAGGACGAACAGCTCGAACCCCCCGAAACCGAAGGACAAGTTAGACGCGATGACAGCTTTTGCTTTCGCCGTTTGCGTCTCGTCAAGTGATCTGGCCCCACTTGTCGTCATGAATCTTGGCTCCAGCGTCCCGGCAGAGTTGAAGGCCTGGGGTGATAATCGGCGGCATTGACCGGCTAGTTGACCTTGATGTTGTTGCGGCAGAGCTGACGCGACGTCGCCCGCATGGTCAGTTGCGGGCTGAGGTTGGTGAGTTCACCTGGCGTGATGCGGCGGCAGCGTGGGCCGCAGCGGCACCAGCGCATGTGAGGATGCCCAGATGTCATCTCGCGCACATGCCGTGGATCCGGCCCGCCTTGCTCAGTGGTGCATGGAGCATCTCGGTAGCCTGCCAGCGGATGAGATCTTCAGATCCGGGTACCTCTCCGCAGTCGTCGGGCTCCGGCTGGCTGACGACCGGGCGGTCGTAGTCAAGGTGCGTCCGGACTCGCCGCGGATAGCGGCCTGCGTCGAAGTCCAGCGCCGCATGTTCCAGGCCGGTTATCCGTGCCCCCAGCCGCTCACCGGCGCCGTCTCTTTCGGCGAGGACGTCGCGACCGCGGAGGCCTACGTCCCCGGCGGCGCCATGCTCCCGAGCGCGGACCACGCGGCCCGGGCCTTTGCTGAAGCGTTCGCGCGGCTGATCGGGCTAGCCCCCCGGCCGGCCGAGGTGTCCACGCTCGACCCGGCACCGTCGTGGGCGGCCTGGAACCACGCCGAGGACGGACTGTGGCCGTGTCCGGAGGACCCTGACGTCAGCCTCAACGAGGTGGCCGGTCCGGAGTGGATCGACGATGCCGGGTGCCGTGCCCGTGACCGGCTGCGAGCCAGCGAGTCCGAAGCCGTGATCGGCCACTGCGACTGGCTTGCCGGTAACCTGCGCTGGAGCGGAGACGCGCTATTGGTGGTGCACGACTGGGACAGCATGACCGCTGATAGCGAAGCCGTCCTCGTCGGCTTCGCTGCCGCGCTGTATTCGACCGTCAGCGCGGACGAGCTAGCCACCGTCGAGGACACTGAGCGGTTCCTCGTCGCGTATTGCCATGCGCGTGGCCGGGAGTTCAGCGCCGACGAACTCGAACGGTCGTGGGCGGCTGGCGTCTGGACCAGGGCCTACGACGCCAAGTATCAGCACACGGTCGGGCAACCCATCACCTCACTGTCCGAGAGTGAGGCCCGCGAGCGCCTCCGTCGTACTGGGACCGGCTCGCGGAGGCCATAACCGGCCCGCTGCGGAACCCACTGGCGGGGCCAGAGTTCGTGCAGACCAACGTCCCAGCCGGGGCCAGTTCAGGTGACCACACTCAGCCGTTGCGAGTAAGTCTGGCTGCCTCCCGCCCCACCCCCGACTCCGTCGACGACCACACCACGCCAAACATCAGGAGCCGCCCCACCCGCCACCAACGTCTCGCCGACCGACCACCTGACTGAACCGCCCACCCCCTGGCCGCCCGATCATCCGGGTGTCAGCGATTGCATCAAGGGCGCCTACAGCGTCGCTGCGCGACCGCGCTCCGCGCGGCCCTTGACCCAACCGGTGACACCCGGAAGACAGCAGCCATCAGCGGTAGGCAGGAAACTGGACTGCGCCCCGAACCGCTCAAGACCGTCGCCCACAACCCGCCAACAGTCTGTTGACGCTAGGGCTTGATGCAGGTAACCGCGCGCGGCCGCGTCCGTGGTACGGCGGGGCATGATGTTCCGATGTCGACCCATCCGCCGGCGGGACCTCGACTCAATGACGGCGAGCTGCGCCAGCTCGCTGTCCTGCTGGCCCGCTACGTCACTCACGACCTTGATCAGTTCGATCTATGGCGCGTCGAGACGCCGCACGCATCAGTCTTCGTCGACATCAGCCTTCGGCCGCGGGCAGATGTATCGGAGGGTCTATACCAGACGATCTGGCCGCTCCCGCCTGGCCTGGCCAAGCAGGACAGTTGCACGTGAGCCGGATAGCGGCAAATTCGGATGGGTGCTTCGGTCGCTGGCTGATTATTCAAGCCGGTACTCCCAGCCTTCCTCTCGCCAGTCGAAGTCGGCGACGACGAGATCCTCCAGTGCGATCCCGTTGGCCACATGCTCCAGGGCATGCTGCGTCGCGACGTGGCCGATCAGCAGCACCCGTTGCCCGGCCCATCGCGCCGGCAGATCGGCAAGTAGGCCCGAAACTCGGCGCACTGCCTGCCGTCGACTCTCGCCGCCCGGATAGGGCTGATCGAGGTAGTACACGCGATCCTGGCGCAGCTCCGAGGCCGGCGTCCCGTTGCGGAGCCCGAAGTCGCACTCCCGCAATCTCCAGTCGTACAGGATTGGGATGTCGGTCTCGCCAAACGCGATCTCCGCCGTCTCGACCGAGCGGCGCAGATCCGAGCTGAACACGGCAGCAATGCCATCGTCGCGCCTCCGTCGACCCATCTGCGCGGCGTTGTCGCGGCCGCGCTGGGAGAGGCGCCCGGGCAGCCAGCCGGTAGCGATGCCCCGTTCGTTGTCCTCGCTCAGCGCATGCGTCTCGAACACGATCTCGATCGACACACGACGAGCGTAGCGATGCGGCTCCCGGACGTGACCGCCCCGACGAGGGGACGCTCAGAGCTGCGTAGTCGGACGACGCGCGCAGCGGCATGAGCACCGTAACGCGGTTTAGTCAAGTGGGGCGGGGGCTCCATGCCGTCTCCTCTGCTCTGCCTAGCGTTTCAACCGGGTTCGATTCCCGACAGCGTGTAATCGAGCTTGGTGAGGGACGGGTGGGGCTGCCCATGCTCATGCGCGAGGTTGGTTCCTCGAGGGACGTTCGGGCTCGCCCCGCCCAGGCTGACGGTGCCGCGTGGCGGCCCCCCTACGCGGCTCGGGTCTGTGGTGCGGCCTCCGCCTCGCCGGCGGCGATGGCGGGATTCCAGGGCACGCGTTGGGTGACGATGACGTGGAGCCAGCGCAGCAGAGCGGCGGCGCACGCGGCCCGGGCCTGCTGAGCCGCGAGCTTGTTGTCCTGTCTCGTGGTCAAGTGCGTAAACCGTCCTTTCAGGACACTGTTATTGAGCATGGCCGCCCACACCGCACGCCAGGCGGCCAGGCGAAGCTCGGGTCGGCCACGCCCGGAGATGGTGGTCTTGCCCTGATGGTGACCGGACGCGTTGTCGCGCGGGCACAGGCCGGCGTGTTTGACCACCGCCCGTGGACTACCGAAGCGGTTCAGGTCGCCGGTTTGGGCCAGGATCGCGGCCGCGCCGACGGCCGACAGGCCGGGGATCGAGCAGACCAGCTCGGTCAGGCCCAGCTCGTCGAGGACGGCCACCATGAGCGCTTCGGTGTCAACCAGCCGTGCCCGGTTGATGTGCCAATCGCGCATGACCATCGCCGCGCGCTCTAATGCCCCGGGCCGGTGCGTCGCCACTCCAGTGGTGTCGGTCAGGGCATCGAACACGGCGGTCACGATGCGAAGCCGTGGCCGGGTCGCCCCCCAG
>Ga0209889_1000209_pt1 | contig 14252 bp, 17 predicted proteins | sample GWRWN1_0_10_FD_187233 | JGI IMG/M metagenome (GOLD analysis project Ga0209889, IMG submission 187233) | Riverbed sediment microbial communities from areas with no vegetation in Columbia River, Washington, USA - GW-RW N1_0_10 (SPAdes)... | ecosystem: Environmental > Aquatic > Freshwater > River >... | reverse complement strand
TCGTCTCCAGGCCAGCGAACGCGAACACGACCGAGAAGATCGCCAGTAGGACCGGTCGCAGGCGCGGTTCTCGCAGCGCGCTGCGAAGAGTAGCTAGTCCCGTATTTCGCAGGTGGGGGATTGTCGGGCGTGGGTTGGTGCGGGCGGTTGGTCATCGCCTGGGGTGCCAGCCTTCGGCGTCCTCGATGGCTTGAACTGAGAGGGCTTGGAGTTCGCTGACTAGGTCGTGCAGTCGGCGGGTGTTGTCGAACCAGGACCGGTACTGCTGTTCCTGTTCTGGGGTGAGCTTGCGGGTGATGGCCTTGCCGTCGGCCTTGCGGATCCAGCTCAGGTATGGCCCGTGCAGGATTGGCGGGTCGGCCTGGCAGCGACAGCCGGGCTTGCCGCAGGCGGTGCTGCGCTGGACGACACTTCCGGGCAGCGCGTACCCGATCTGGGCCAGCTCGCGGGCGATCTGGCGCATTCGTGACTGTTGTTGTGGGGACATGGATCTGACTCGACCTCCTGATCACGCGTGTCGCTATCTTGAATCCATACACATTCAAGATAGCGTACGGGGCGGTGGGAACGCCGCAGACACACGGGAGGTGTGGTGAAGGTTCGCTACGGTTCAGCCAGCGTGGAGCAGGCGTTGGGTGCGTTGCCGGTGGTGGCCGGGTTCTGCCAGCGGCTTGACATCGCCGGGATCGTCGACCGGGCGGCTCCGATCCGCGACATCGCGCGGGCCAGCCACGGGCAGGTCATCGAGGCGTTGGTGGCCAATCGGCTGACCTCGCCGACCCCGATGGTGCACGTGGCGGACTGGGCCCGCGGCTGGGCGGTCGAGCATGCCCTGGGCGTCGATGCGGACGTGCTCAACGACGACCGGATCGCGCGGGCCCTCGACGCGCTCGCCCCGGTCCTGGAGGAGGTGACCGGCTCGGTCGGCGCCGCCGCGATCGCCGCGTACGGCGTCGACGTGTCGCAGATGCACTGGGACATGACCTCGATCAGCCTCTACGGGGCATACCCGGCCACGGATGCGGACTATCTCGAGCCTCGCTATGGACATCCCAAGGACCGCCGACCCGACCTCAAGCAAATCCAGGCCGGGCTGGGGGCAGCCGGCGACGGCGGCGTGCCGGTGCTCTCCCGCGTCTACCACGGCGGCGCCGGCGAGGTGTCCCAGGTGGTCGGCGCGATGGAGGCGCTGCGCCGCCTCGCCGGGCCGCGCACGTTCTTGCTGGTCGGGGACTCCAAGCTGCTCAGCTACACCAACATCGCCGCGATGGTCGACGCCGAAGTGGCCTTTCTCGCCCCCGCATCGAAGTTGTTCGTGCCCGCGCAGGTGCTCGCTGGCTGCGACTATGACACCGCCACGCCCGTGGACTACGTCGCCGACCGCGACGCCGGGCGCCCGGCCGAGCAGCGGGCCCACTACCGGGTCATCGAGGACACCATGAGCGTGCACGGGCGGCGCCGCCGCGACCGGCCCATCACCCTACGACGGGTGTTCGTCCACTCCTCCGCCCGCGCCGACGCGGCCGCCACAGCCCGAGCCAAGAAACTCGACCGCGCCCGAGCAGACCTCGACCGGCTCACCCGCGGGCTGGGCTCACGCCACTACCCAACCCCGGAAAAGGTCGCCGACAGAGTCGCCACCATCACCCGCACCCGCCGCGTCGGTGACCACCTGCGCACCACCATCGGCACCGACCACAAAGGACGCCCCACCCTCGACTGGCACTACGACCAGCAAGCCCTCGACACCGAGGCCGCCACCGACGGCTGGTACGCCCTGCTCACCAACCTCGACCCGGCAACGGTGTCCCCCGCCCAGATCCTCACCCGCTACAAGGACCAACCCACCGTCGAGCGCCGCAACCACGAATTCAAAGGCCCACTCGCGGTCGCACCGATCTTCCTACACACCAACCGGCGTATCACCGCACTCATCGGCGTCATCTGCCTCGCCCTGCTCATCTACAGCCTCATCGAACGCGAAGTCCGGCGCAACCTCGCGCCCGAAACCAAACTCGACCAGCTCTACGCCAACCGCCCCGCCAAACCCACCGCCAGACTGATCTTCATCGCCCTCGCGCCACTACGCCTCAGAACCACAACCGAGCACGGAACGCCAGAGAGAACCCAACCAAGCCCGCTCCAGAAACGCCTCCTCGACCTGCTCAAGATCGACCCGACCCGTGCCCCCTAACCCCCACCCACCTCACCCCACCTGCGAAATACGGGGCTAGTCCGTCGTCGGGATCTCGTCATGGCGTCGCTGACCCATCGGTGGGTCGACCCTGATGGCCGGCCAGCGTGGCGAGACTCAGTCGAGGAAGTTTTGGACCGCCGCCGTCGGTGAGGCAGTCGACAGTGGTGGCGTCCGCGTAGCACCGCGTCGGCGCAGTTGTTGGACCGGCTGCCGGTCAGTTCCGCGTGTCGGGTACTCGATCTCGACAGCGGCGTGGGACGTTGCACAACCTGCAGGCGTTTGGCAGCGCAACCGAGCACCCCGTGGCATTGAACGCCTACGGTTTGCGTCCGACGGCACAGATCCCGTCCACCGGGGCAGGGACGTCTCCGGGGGGTTCGGGCCGCCACTGCGTTAGTGACACCACACCGGGTTCGAGCAGCTCCAAGCCGTCGAAGAGACGAGCGAACTCCTGGCGGTTGCGGTAGGTCATTTCCGGTTTGCCGTACTTGTTCCAGTACGCCAGCATCGCGGCCTGCGCCTGGGGGTTGACTTCATTACTGCCATGGGTGATCGCCAGGTAGCTGCCTGATGGCACCGCGTCCAGCAGTCGCTTCACGATCGCCTGCGCCTCGTTGTCGTCGAGGATAAAGATCACGACTCCCAACATCATGATCGCGACCGGCTGGGTGAAGTCCAGCGTCCGGGCCGCGGCTTGCAAGATGGTGTCGGGGTCGTGCAGGTCGGCGTCGATATAGTCGGTGGCGCCCTCGGGGGTGCTGGTGAGCAGCGCGCGGGCGTGCACCAGCACGAGGGGATCATTGTCGACGTAGACGATCCTCGACTCGGGAGCCACCCGCTGAGCGACCTCGTGGGTGTTGTCGGCAGTAGGCAGGCCGGTGCCGATGTCCAGGAACTGGCGGATGCCTACCTCCCCGGCCAGATACTGAACAGCGCGGCGCAGGAACGCCCGGTCCGCAAGAGCGATGTCGACGATGGCCGGGTTCATCGCGCGGATCTGGTCGCCGACCTCGCGGTCGACGGCGAAGTTGTCCTTGCCCCCCAACCAGTAGTTCCAGATCCGAGGCGAATGCGCCACGGTCGTGTCGAGCTTCGGCGCAGGCGCCTGGTCGGGGGTGGACGAGGTGTCCGTCACAGGGGCTCTCCTCGGTGTGCCTGAAGTCACGACCCGACGAAGACCTTAACGCCTTGCATCCGAATTGGGAACGTCAAGCTCCTCATCGGCGCCCTCGAATAGATCGTCACACAATCCACACCCGTGACCGTTCCCGCCCGTATTGTCGATCGGCTCCGCCCAGCCGGGTTCAAGCCCTCGCCGCAATGGTGTGAGCCGCCTGCCAAATCCGCGGCGACGAAGGTGGATCAACCCTCGACGACCAGGCCGCGTCGACGCTGCCGGTGGCCTCCGCGGTCGACGCGAGCACGGCGACGTGGTCGGTGGCCCGGTGCCGCGTTCGGCGGGCCGGGGAGCGCACCGCGCACCCCGACCTGGTCATCGGTGCTCGGCGGACGCGGGACACTGCGCTCACGGTGGCGGCGCTGGTCCCGGCCGCCCTGTTCCTGATCATGGTGATTGCCGGGTCGATGCACGGGCTGGTCGCGTTCGGCCGTGACATGCTCGGCTGGCGCGATGGCTGGGAGTATCTGGTCCCGGCCACCCTGGACCGGGGTGTCGGTCGCGTTCGCGTTCCTGGCGTTCCGGGCGGTGCGGCGAGGTATGGCACCGGACCGCTGTTACCGGGTGGTGGGGGGTGCCGCCGGCGCCAGCGCGTCGATCAACTTCAGCTACGAGTTCGACCAGTCCGGCAACGTGCTCGCCGGCGGTTATGTCGGGCTGCTCAATGTGCTCGGTATGGTGATGTTCCAGGAGTTCCTGTCGCAGTTCGAGGACGGCGTGGATAACCGTCGGCTACGCCAGGCGGTCCTGCCCGCGCCGTACGCCAACAAGCCGAAGACCTCGGTGTCGAACTGCCGGACGGATTCGTTGATCTACCTTCGCCGGCCGCCATCGATCGTGCTAAGCCGACCTTGAACATGACGGTGAAAGGCTCTCCGCCGGTCGCTACTGACTTCGCGCACAGAGCTGGAAGCGGCTACTGCCCAAAGTAGACCGAGGCGGCCTGCGCGGGGGTCGCGTCTGCGGTGACGTATAAGGAGATCCCGGCTGTGGTCTTGGGCACTGGGCAGGCCATCGTTAACGCGTCGCCTTGCGCCAGGCGCTGTCGAGGAAGGCGATGAGCCTGGGCTCTTCGACCGTGATCCCTTCTGCCAGACGGGCCGCCGCGTGCGTGATCGTCCACGAATGAACCTGCGTCAAGGGATCGTGCGTGCGCTGCCGGTAGGTCCGCGCAAAGGCACGGGCGAACATCGAGCGCCCAGCGGCCATCACCCCACGAAAGAGTATCGATGTGCCGGGCAAAGGGTCTGCCTGTTCAAGCAGCAAAACAGTTCGCGCAAAGTCGGCTTCGGGGACACCACGGGTGGCGTTCGCCCAGTCGATAACACTGACCCGGTCGGCGCCGACCAGCACGTTGCCGGGATGAAAGTCACCGTGGCACAGCCGATCTCCCGCCGGGAGCCCGTCAAGTATTCGCCGGGCGAAGTCGCGCAACTGTGGCCGCAGCGCTGCGGCGTCGATGCGGGTGGCAAGCGTGTGCCTAGCATCTGGAAGCTCCGCTGGCGCCTGGACGTGGTGGATGCAGATCTGCGCTTCGGCCAGGGTTCTGGCATATCCGAGCAACCGCCATGGCTTTCGTTCCAGCATCGCCAGCATGTCCAACCCGTCAAGGCGCTCTAGAAGCAGGCCGTGGCGTCCATCGATTTCTAGGACGTCGATCAGTCGAGGGGCCAATCCGCCACCACCTAGCCGCGCGAGCGCAGCCGACTCCGCCATGTGCCCTGAGTATCCTGGCCGGTAAAGCTTGAGAACCGCCGCGGCATCACCGTTCCATGCGTACACCTCGGCCTCGCGGCCCTCCGCAATCTTGAGCCCGATCATCAGACTCAGCCGCTCCCTCCAGTTTGAGTCGAGCTCCTCGCCAGCCGGGGCGTATCGCCGAGCAGTACGCCGACTTCGGTTACTCCGGCAAGGTATCGCTAGCGCAACGCCCCCAGGCTGCGGCGCTACGGACGGTTCCAAAGCGGACACGATGAAACTCCCCGTCCCCCACCTAGCTCACACTGCGGCGGTACACGCGCACTGCCAGCGGGACGAAGACGGCGAGGATCGCGGCGGTCCAGACGAGGGCGAGCTCGGTTTGGCCAGCGACAGTCTGCCCGGGCGCGAGTGCGTCGGGCCCGAGCAAGAGCCCGCGCAGCGCGTTGGCGACCACGGTGATGGGTTGGTGTTCGGCGAAGACCTGCAACCAGCCGGGCATGGTTTGGGTTGGGAGGAAAACTGAGCTGACCAGGGTGAACGGGAACACGACGCTGTAGACGGCGGCCTGGATGGCCTCGGTGTTGCGCACGGCCAGTCCCAGGGTTGCCATGATCCAGGAGCAGGCGTAGCCGAAGGCCAGCGCGAGGCCGAGCCCGGCGAGCAGGGCAAGGATGCCGCTCTGCCAGCGGAAGCCGAGCAGGATGCCGACGCCGAGTTGCAGCAGCAGGATGACGCTGCTGCGGGTCAGGTCGGCCAGGGTGCGGCCGGCGAGAACGGCCGAGCGGGCCGTTGGCAGGGATCGGAACCGGTCGATGACGCCGCTGACGCGGTCGTTGTGCAGGCCGTACGCGGTGGTGCTGGCACCGAAGACGGCGAACTGGGCCAGGATGCCGGGGATGAGCCAGTTGGCGTAGGAGCCGCCGGCGGCGGACGGCAGGGCGGTCTCGATGGCGCCGCCGAACACGTACAGGAACATGACCATGAAGATGATCGGTTGGATGGCCGAGAGCAGCAGTACATCGCGCAGCCGAACGTTGGCCAGCAGGCTGCGGCGGGTGAGTACGCCGGTGTGGGCCAGCGCGCGACCAAACCGTCGCGGCGCGACCGTCTCGCGTGATACGACCGTGGCCGTGGTCATACCGTTTCCTTCGCGGTGTCGTTGAGGTTCTGATCTGTGCGCTCGGTTCTGGTGAGGGCGAGGAACACGTCGTCGAGGGTCGGTCGGTGCAGGCCGACGTCGGTGGGGGTGATGGCGGCGGCGTCCAGCACCCGCAACGCATGCTGGAGGGTGACCACTCCGTCGGTGGCGCCCAGGACGAGCCTGCCGCGGCGACGGTCGTAGGCCGGCGGTTGCGATGCGATCTGGCCCAGGGCGCGCATCGCCTCGTCCTTCTGACTGTCGGGAATGGACAGTTCGAGCACCGCGGGGCCGGTGTGGTCCTTCACCTGCTCGGGGGTGCCTTCGCTGACCAGCCGCCCGTGGTTGATCACGCCGATGCGCCCGGCGAGCTGGTCGGCCTCGTCCAGGTACTGGGTGGTGAGCACGACGGTGGTGCCGCCGTCAACCAGGTCGCGGATCAGGTCCCACAGCTCGCGCCGGCTGGCCGGGTCGACACCGGTGGTCGGCTCGTCGAGGAACAGGACTTGCGGGCGGCCCACCAGCGAGGCGACCAGGTCGATGCGGCGGCGCATCCCGCCGGAGTACGTCTGGACCTGCCGATGCGCTGCGTCGCCGAGGCCGATGCGGTCCAGCACGACGCTCGTACGGGCCTGTGCGTCTCGCCGCGATAGCCCGTAGAGACGTCCCACCATCTCGACGTTCTCCCGACCGGTCAGGTGGTCATCGACCGCGGCGTACTGACCGGCCAGCCCGATCCGGGCGCGCACGGCCTCGGCCTGGTGGCGCACGTCGAACCCGGCGACGCGCACCACACCCTCATCGGCGGCAAGCAGCGTGGCCAGGATGCGGATGAGCGTGGTCTTGCCCGCCCCGTTTGGGCCAAGCAGCCCGAAGATGATCCCAGCCGGAATGCGCAGGCTCAGCCCGTCGAGCGCCCGAACATCGCGGCCGAACCGCTTGACCACGCCCTCGACCGTGATGATCGACTCCACCACGACCTCCCCATTGCGACTCTCTGAAGTACATCTTGCAGTCAACATAAACTGTTGTAGACTACGAAGTCAACAAGCTGGAGGGTGAGCGGTGACAGCAGCGGGCACTAGGACGGAGCGGGTGCGGCGGTTGCCCCGGGCGCAGCGGCGGGAGCAGATCCTCGCGGCGGCCACGCGGGCGTTCGCCCGCAACGGGTTCGCCGCTACGAGCCTGGATGACATCGCGGCCGAGGCCGGGATCACCCGAGTGATCCTGTACCGGCACTTCGACTCAAAGACCGACCTGTACCAGGCGGTGTTGGACCGGTTCTGCGGTGTGCTGTCCGCCCACGTGGCGGAGCCGGTGGGCGGGTTCACCGACGCCAGCATCGGCGGTCTGGTACGGGCGGCGGCGGCCGAGCCGGCCGGGTTCCGGTTGCTGTTCCAGCACGCGGCCCGGGAGCCGGAGTTCAAGGCCCAGGCCGAGCAGTTCCGCCGCGACGTCACCGACGCGGCCTACCTGCAGATCTCGGCGATGCTGCCGGATGAGGCGTGGGCGCGGTGGGCGGCGCAGTTGGCGCCAGCGGCGGCGATCGAGGCGGTCATCGCCTGGCTGGACGCCGGCCAGCCGGACCCAGACCACGCCGCCGACCGGGTCCGCCACGTCATCGCCGGGGTCCTCACCGCCGCCGCGGCACGCTCCGATCTGGACAGTCTGCCCACCAACCCGTAACCCGTACGACCCTGATGCCGGAGGACGTTGTGAGCACAGAAGAAGACCCGACCGCCAAGGCAGTACGGGTGTGGGAGAAGATGGCGCCCCGCTACGACCGCGACATCCGCTTCTGGGAGAAGGTTCAGTTCGCCGGTGGGAGGGAGTGGATCGGCGCCCGGGCCGAGGGCCGGGTGCTGGAGGTGGCCATCGGCACCGGCCGCAACCTTGAGCACTTTCCAGCCGACGTGACCGTCACAGGGGTCGAGCTGAGCCCGGCCATGCTCGCCATCGCCCGCCAGCACGCCGCCGAGCTCGGCCGCGACGTCGACCTGCACGAGGGGGACGCCCAGGAGTTGCCGTTTGGCGACAACGCTTTCGACACGGTGGTGTGCACGCTGTCGCTGTGCACGATCCCTGATCCGGCCGTGGGGATCGCCGAGATGAAGCGGGTACTGCGCCCTGGCGGGCGGTTGCTGCTGCTCGACCACGTCGGCAGCACGTGGCCGCCGATCTACGCGGTGCAGCGGCTTGTCGAGCGGTTCACCATCCGCTCGGCTGGGGAGCACATGACCCGCCGCCAGCTGCCCCTCGTGCAGGCCGCCGGCTTCATCATTGAGGAAGCCGAGCGGCTCAAGGCCGGCACGATGGAACGCGTCGCGGCCCGCAAACCAGCTACGGGCTAAAGCCAGGCCGAGCGGGTCCGAGTACGGACGTCAGGCGGCGACGGGCAGGCCGGCCGTGCCGGCGGGTAGAGGTTGGGGCGACGGCTGCGCGGACCCGGGGCGGGCGTGGGCGGCGTTGGAAGGCGAACGGCGCCGCCACACCGGCGAACAATGCCTCGGCGAGTGCCGGTCGCTGCGCGGTCAATGCGCCAGCCTGCGGCCGTTCGTTGCCGTCGAGCGCTTTACGGGTCCAGCGCAGCACGCCGGCCAGCGTGTCGGCGATCGGTTCGGCCTCCCCGGTCGGCGCGCTGCCCTCGACATCGGCGGCCACGGAGGCGGCTCGCCGCCAGGTGCGGGCGGCGGAGGTGTGGTCGGCGGGGTCTTCTCCAGCGAGGAGGGTGACTGCGAGGCCGAGCTGGGTGCCTAGGCGTAAGTGGGTGCCGTGGTGCTGGGTCGGGTTCTGCCAAAGCCAGGTCCGCACCGCCCGCAGGCTCGCGACCGCGTCGTCGATCGTGCGCACGTCAGCTTTGACCGGGTTGGCAACCGGTGCGACGTCCAGGCCGTGCAGAAGCGATGGACCCGCCGGCGCGGCGGCGATGAAGTCGCGAAGCAGCGACGGCAACTCTCCGGTGGTGGCCTGGCGCGACGCGGCGGCCAGCTGCTCGCCGATGGCGCGGTGCCGATCGTCCGCCGTGTCGATCCAGTTGGGCAGCGCTAGGTCGATGTGGATCGTGTCGAACGCGACCCGGGCCAAGTCGGCCAAGGCGGACGGGACACCGCCACCCGCGCGGATTGCCGCGCCCTCCGGGGTGCGTGGGCGCTCGCCCGGTCCGACGTGGGTTGCCAGAACGTCGGCCGCGATTGCGAGGCAGTGCGTGGCCGCATCCAGTGACGTACCCGCTGGCGAGGTGGGTGAGGCAGGCGGAAGAGCGTCGGGTGCGCCGGCCGCGTTCCGCAACTCATCGCGGAAGGCCGCAGCCATCTGCTCGGCCGAGTCGGGGCGCCCGACCGCGCGTGTCCGGCGCGTGTGCAACGGGGCAGCGGCGACCGTGGCGAGCAGGTCGACGTGGCGGTGCAACTGCCGGTACACGCTGCAGCGGCCGCGTGCCACCGCAAACACATCGACGGCCGTCTCGGGGCCTGAGCCGGCCGACAGCTCCCGCGCAGCGGCACGCAGATGGGTGCGGGCCTGGTCGATCCAGAGGCCGTACGTCAGGCAGTGTCGCCACGGCACGGCGCAGTTGCCCGGCGGCGGCGTCCCAGTTGAGACGGTCGACCAACGCGCCGCGGCCGTGGGCGGCGCTGCGGTCAAGGTGCGCTGCCAGCGCCCGAACCAGTCGGGCGACCGCCGCGGGCGCCTCCGCGTCGTCCTTGCTGGGCGGGTCGCACACCACGGCCACATCGGGAAGATCGCGCAGCAACTCCTCGACCGCGAGCACATCCAAGCCGAAGCGGTCCCACGCCACGTCGGTGTCGCCGAGCTCGCGCCAGGCTAGCAGCGCTAGCCGCAGCCCAGCCCGCACCGCCTCGCCCGACGCGTCATCTTCAAGATCAGAACAGATCGCTGCAACGGCCTTCGTGTACTTCACCTTCTCAGCGTCGCCGATCCACGCCGGGCCAGTCCAGCGCCCACGCACAGCGTTGTGTAGACCAGGCGACAACAGCACCTCGCCAGCGCTGCTGCAGCGTGCTACGCGAGGGTGGCGTCAGGTGCGACGCTTGCGCGGCTTCACCCCGCCCGGTGCCGGCGGCACTCCGTGCTCGCGGGCGAGCACCCGCACGTACGCCGGGCTGAAGGGCGATAACGCCACGACCTCGGCTGGCGGCACACCTGCGCCCAGCGCCCCGACCACCGCGTCGATCACTGCCTGCCGGGCCGCCTCATGGCGTCGCTCAGTCTCCCGGTACTGCTCGGTCGCGCGGACCAACGCCTGACGTGGATCACTCACCGGCACACGGTAGCGCCACCAGCCAGCGCATTACACATCCGAGTGGCGCCATTCCTAGCGCTTATCGATGGCGCTATGCTAAAGCGCCATTCGATTGCGGCGTGAACCCCGGAGCAGATTGCTCGCCGCGAACCACCGAACACGACCTTGAGCCACCCGAACAGAGGACGGCGATCCATGCGCCCCACGCCCACCCACCCGTACTGGTGCGAGCACCCCCAGGCACCCAACGATGCGACCCACTCCCACACGGCCGCGATCGGCACGAGCTACATCGCCCGCGACGTGACGGTCGATGTGGTCCTCGTGCAGGCGCCGGAGGCGAGCACCCCCATGCTCATGCTGCACATCAACGCGCTGGTCGCCAATCTCAGCGTCGACGTCACCGGCGCGCAGGCGTGGTCGCTTGCCGGGCTGCTTATCGATGCGACCGTCGCCCACGCCAGGGCCATACCGCATGGCCGACCGGACGGGAACGATCACGAGAGGGCGCGCCCTACATCCGGACGGAATGAGAACCGGATGCGGTCTCGGCCAGCCTCCTTCCGCCGACGGGCAAACCGGGATGGGGGGCAGCATGGTCCGCAGTCCGTGCGCCGGTCCTTCCGTTGCTCGCCAGGCAGGCAGCGTCCTCGTGATGATGACCGCGCAACGGATACATAGAGGGCTCGGTGTTCCCCTTCGACCAACCCCTCTTGGCGGGCTTGAGCGGCGGTGTGAGGGCAGGCGAAGACGCTCCTCGTGTCCAAGTTCGGCTTAGAACCGCCTCGGTAGTGGTTGTCTGAATCGATGGCGTGCAATGATGCGCTGGCTGATGGCCGCCAGCTGTGTCACCCGCGCCTTGGTGAGGGGATTGAGGACGAGGCTGCGGGCCGCTTCGACCGACCCGCCCGCCGGATCTTGCCGACCACCATCGCCAGACCGTCCGACCCAACCACGCCGCCCGCACCCGACGATCAAGACATGCCGTGGCTGGAACCGATTCCCTATGCGCTACTGGACTACCGTTCGACGTGGTACCACGCCGACGGGGTCAGCTCCGCCAAGACGGCTGAACATCCGATGGGCGGCTCTCCATCTCCCGCCCGGCCTCATCGGCTACGTCATCGTCCACGAACTCCACATCGAGCGCCCCACAGCACACGCGAGATTTCTGGACAGCCGTCGAGTGCGCAATGCCCGACTACGAGCGTCGCGCCGCGAGCGTGTCGAATACAAGGCTCTGAGATCGATCGAGCAAGTTCGAGCAAGCTCATTGCCAGTGTCTCAGCAGGTGCCGGAGACTCATGCCAAGTACGAGCAACCTGACCCGGAGGGACGGTTCTTACATGGCGGCGCTTCGACTCATCGGCAAGGACCCCGACAGCCCGAACAACGGATCACCTACCGTGTGGGTGGACGAGGACGACGGTTCGATCGTGGTTCAGGGGTGGAACCTCGGACCCGAGAGCCTCGCCCAGGTCGGCACCGTCCCGGCACACGAGGGGGTCGTCCGGTTGCCAGCACGGATGATGCCCTTCCTGAGAGAGGTCGTGAATGGCGGTACTCCCGGTACTGCTTGATGCAGCATCTTCATCCGCCGTTCACCTGGAGATGAGGGATACCTACGAGGCCATCGACCCCGACTGGTTCGACTGGCAGCGAGGTGAACGGTTCGATCCGGCTGTGCGCTGGTCAGGTTGGTTCGACCTGGTCCGGCGCAAGGTAGCCCGAGGCGTGTCCATCCGGCGTGCCCGCATCATCACCGAGCGCATGACCGACTACATCCGTTACGAGCACGACGTGACGGCCGCTCACAACATCGCCGCCGGCGAGGAGGTGCGCTGGCTCTACCGTCGCTCCGCTCTCGGTTTGCTCGTTCCACTGACCGACTTCTGGGTCGTCGACGATGCCGTGCTCGTCCTCAACCATTTCGACAGCACCGGCGCCATGACCGAGGAGCGTCGGGACGATCCCGAGCTGGTCTCCACCTATGCCAGTGCGTTCGAAGCTGTCTGGGAGCGGTCCGTCCCGCACGCCGAGTTCGTGATCTAGCATCATGGCCGAGTCTTCGTCATCTGCAGCGCAGCAGGCCCGCGTCGCTCTGGGGAAGCGCCTACACGAGATCCGTCTCGATGCCGGGCTCAAGCAACGCGAGCTTGCTGCGCTTGCTGGGTGGCAGGAGTCGAAGGTCTCTAAGATCGAACACGGCAAGCAGCTTCCCTCGATCACCGACATCCGCGCATGGTGCAAGTTCGGCGGAGCGGGCCAGCAGGCCGACGAGCTGATCGCCGCCCTACGTGCCGTCGAGGGCATGTGGATCGAATGGCGACGTATGGAACAGACCGGCCTAGCCAAGGCCCAGCAGTCAGTGCTCCCGCTCTACGAGCGAACCCGCCACTTCCGGTCCTATTGCTCGTCGTTCCTGCCCGGACTAATCCAGACCGAGGATTACACCAGGACCGTCCTCACCGCCATCATGCGGCGCCGTTCCCTGCCCGACGACATCGACCAGGCCGTTGCGACCCGCATGCGCCGCCAGCGCTTCCTGCGCCAGCGCAACCGCCGCTTCGCCTTCCTGATCGAGGAAGCAGCGCTACGAACAGGCGTCGGCGGTGCCGACATCTGGGCCGCCCAGCTCAAGCACCTAGTCGAGTTCGCCGGTCAGTCCAACGTCACCCTCGGCATCGTCCCGTTCAGCTTGAGCCGGGATGCCTCCTGGCCCGTCGAGAGCTTCAACATCTTCGACGACACCGAGGTGAACGTCGAACTGGTCTCTGGTTACCTCACCGTGACGCAGCCGAAAGAAGTAGGCCTCTACGTGCAGGCGTACACACAGCTGGCCGAAGCCGCCGTCTTCGGCCCAAAGGCGCGCACGTTGATTGCAGCTGCAGCACCTGCGTCTGCCCGCTGACTTTCTGGAGCAAGTTCTCGCAAGTTCGTTGATTCCGCTGCAGCGTCGCTCATAGCGTTCACTCGAACCTCGACACAGTCCGATCTCTCCGGGTCAGGTGTGTCGAGGTCCACCTAACCCTCGGTCGGCCACGCGAAGGCACGCTGGAGCAAACCGTGATCGCAGGTGTCGCAGTTGCGAGCGTCGTCGCCATGTTCCTCGGCGGAGTGTTCGGATTCATTGCCCGTGGCCACGTCGCACACTACTGCACCCGCTGCGGTTGCAAGCTCGCGTGTGCCTCCTGCGCTTCGGTGGCCACCCGTGATCGACGCACCTAGTCAGGTCTCAGCGCGAAAGAACCCGCTGTCCGCAACACAAGCGTGGAGGTGGAACGGGTGAGCCACATCAGGTCGTTGACGGCGAAGCCTTGGATGTTGGTGTTCGCGGTGCGACGGGACTGGCCGGTGGACGGAACGCACGAGTTCGTCGGATTCAGCGCGACGGCCGCGGAGGCAGGCTGGTTCGCGTTGGCCGATCGGTCGTACTGGCGTCGGGGTCCGGTGCGGCCCGGGCACTCGGTGGTGGAGATCAGCGCCCGCGACTTCGACCTGCACACCCGCCGGCGGGAGTGCCGGGCGCCGGACTGTCCGGTCCCGGCGCCGGTTCCGGTGCGAGTGGACACTGTGGAGGGACGAGGGTGAGCCGCAGATCGGTGGTGTCGGCGCCGGTGGGGCTGGACCGGGGCACGCTGACCGGGCGGGGACTGTTCTTCTTTGCCGTGTCGGCGAGTGCGCCGATGACGGTGCTAGCCGGCGGGATCGTGGCCGCGTTCGCCAGCGGCATGCTCGGTGTTCCTGCGGCGTTCCTGGTCCTTACCTTGGCGTTGGG
>Ga0209889_1000208_pt1 | contig 14325 bp, 10 predicted proteins | sample GWRWN1_0_10_FD_187233 | JGI IMG/M metagenome (GOLD analysis project Ga0209889, IMG submission 187233) | Riverbed sediment microbial communities from areas with no vegetation in Columbia River, Washington, USA - GW-RW N1_0_10 (SPAdes)... | ecosystem: Environmental > Aquatic > Freshwater > River >... | reverse complement strand
GTCCCAGGGGTGACCGGCAACGCATGGGCAAGTCCACGACCAGCGGAAATAGATCGGCGGCTGGTCCTCGAGGGCGGGTTTGTGGTCGATGGCGGCCGCGATCGTCGCCTGGAGGAGCGCGCTCGAGTGCTGGGCTTCGACGAGCTTCTGGCCTACCTGCAGGCCCGCTGCGACGCCGGCCATAGCGTGCCGCAACTTGCCGCAGAGCTCGGGCTGTCCGACTGGCAGGTCGGCGCGGCGTTGGCGCGGCTGGCGGTGCGGCTGGCGCCCCGCCCGCAGCGGCTGGCAGCGCAGCGACGCCGATTCACCGAGGAACGGATCGCCGCCCGCGTGGCCGCGCTGGGCTTCACCGACGTGGAGGCCTACCTGGGCGACCGGGTGGTGGAGCGCAGGTGGCTGCTGGCGGAGGTGGCGGCGGAGTTGGTCGCGCATCGGCTGACGGTGCGAAGGTTGCTGGACCGCCACGGGATCCGACGGATGCGACGCACACCCGCCGAGCGGGCGGCGTCCGAGTCGGGGCGTCGGGTGCAGGCGGTGGGGTGGCAGGCGCGTCGGGCGGCGAGACTGGCGAAGCTCGGCTTCCAGGATCTGGCGATCTACCTGCGGGTGCGGCACGTCGAGCAGGGGTGGTCGGTCAAGCGGATGCAGGCCGAGCTTCGGGTCGGCCGCAGGTGGCTGGTGGGGGAGCTGGCCCGGCTGGGGCTGCGACCCTGACCCGAAGGTTCGATGGTGGCCGCACGGATACCAGGTGAGCGTCGGGCTGCAACGGTGCTGCGGCAAGGGCTGGCGCTGGGTGTTCTTGGCTGGGTTCACAGGTTCGAAGCCTGGACAGGGACCCAACAACAGGGACTGGGCGCGACCGGCGACCTCGACCCGAGCTGACCGTCGATGGCGGTATCGAAGAGCCGACAACGTCCGCGGTAGGCGTTCAGTTCTTGATCCGCCGGGGTGCCTGACCGGCTGGTGAACGAGTCGTGAACGAGCACGGCGCTTCCATCGACCACGCTTGAGGGTCGTCACCGTCCAGCATCGCCGGGATGCCGCCGGCCAGGTCCTATCGGCCCGTCGGTCGGCCTGGCCGGCTGGTCCCGTGGGTTGGTACGTCACCCCAGCCGCTCGACGAGGCGGATATCGTCCGGGTCTACCACCTGCACCTTCGTGCCCAAGCGCAGGCTCCGCCATCCTGCTTGGGCGGCGTACGTCCGTGGCTCACAACCCCAGTTCGACGAGGGTCGGCGGCCAGCGGTCCCGCCACGGCGCCGCGGCCTCGAACGCCGCCGAGGCTCGCAGCACCAGCGCGTCGTCTTGCCGGCGTCCCACGATCTGCATGCCGATGGGCAGGCCGTCCTGGGTGAACCCGGCCGGGACCGTCGCCGCCGGCTGACCGGTGAAGTTGAACGGGAACGTGAACGACAGCCAGTAGAACGCGTCCACCTCGCGCCCGTCGATGGTGGCAGGCCCCTGCAGGCCGTGCTCGAACGGCGGCACCGCCAGCGTCGGGGTCAGGAGCAGGTCGTAGGAGCGGAAGAACCGCCACGCCGCGTTGTACACCGCCTTGCGCCGAACCACGGCGTTGGTGAGCTGCTCAGCGGTCCAGTCCACGCGCAGGACATCGGCCAGATGCGGGGACATGCGCTCGCCCAGCTCGTCGGCGAGCCGGCGCATGCCCGCCAGGTCGCTCTCGCAGATGATCAGCGGCAGCAGCGCCTCGTAGGGGTCTTCCCAGCCGGGGTCGGCGCGCTCCACGGTGCAGCCGAGATCGCGCTCGAAGACCGTGACGGCCTGGTCGACGATCGTCCGTACCGCGGGGTCGACGGCGGCATAGCCGAGGTCTGGGCTGTAGGCGACCCGGACGCCGCGCAGGTCGCCGTCGGCGGCGCGGAGCCAGTCGACGTCGTCGGAGCGGATGCTCAGGCGGTCGCGGTCGTCGTACCCGGCGATCACCGACAGCACCAGGGCGGCGTCGGCGACGGTGCGGGTCAGCGGTCCGATGTGCTCGATGGACTCCCAGCTGGACACGCCGGGATAGCGGTGGTCCTTGGTGCCAGGGTAGAGCGGGACCCGGCCCATCGTCGGCTTGATGCCGTACAGCCCGCAGAAGCTGGCGGGGATCCGGATGGAGCCACCGCCGTCGCTGCCCAGCGAGAACGGCCCCACACCGGTGGCGACCGCAGCGCCAGACCCGGCTGAGGAGCCACCCGAGGTGCGGTCGAGGTTCCACGGGTTGCGGGTCGGGGGGCCGATCGGGGTCTGCCCGGTGCCGGAGTACCCGAACTCCGGCACCTGTGTCTTGCCGATCACGACAGCGCCGGCGGCCTTGATCCGCTCGACCACGACGTCGTCCTCGTCGGGCACGAAGTCGGCGTAGGCATGCGACCCTGACGTCGTGCGGATCCCCTCCGTATAGATCAGGTCCTTCACCCCGGTCGGCACCCCGGCGAGCGGTCCGACCTCCCGGCCGGCGGTGATGTCGGCCTCGAGCTGCTTGGCGTCCTCCCGGGCCTGGTCCGGCACGACCGTGGTGAACATGTGCAGCGTCGGGTCCAGCCGGTCCAGCCGCTCCAGGACTGCCTCCACCGCCTCCACCGGCGAGAGCTCCTTGGCCGCGATGCGCCGCGCCAGAGTGGCGGTATCCATCTGGCAGATCTCGCTGCTGGCCACCATCGTCTCCGCCTCCTCGCGGTCCTGCCGGTGCCCCGGCGGCTGCCCGGCCCTCCATACGCGAACCACCAGCCCGTCGCAACAAAGGGTACGACCGGAACGCTCGGTTCAACAGGTTGTGATCCAGTGACGAATACCGCCGAGCTGCATGAACACCTTTACGCCCTTTCACGCCTCCGGCGACTTCACCGCCAACGACCGGGCGCTGGCCGCGGCCGGCTGATCAGCCTCTCACCGCCCGTGCGGCGTCACGGCGGACCCGCTCGTAGGTGGTGGTCCGCTCCGCGGGACTGCGCCCGATCTCCCGGATGGCCTCGATGAATTCCTCGGGCTCCTTGCGGATTCCCCACTCCGCCCCGGCCATCCGGGAAATGGTCTCCTCCATGAGCGTCCCGCCAAAGTCGTTGGCCCCGCCCCGGAGGATGAGCTTGCAGTACTCCATGCCCATCTTGACCCAGGAGACCTGCACGCTGGGGATGCGGCCGTGGAGGAGGATCCGACCGATGGCGTGCATGCGCCGGTTCTCCTCCAGCGTCGGGCCGGGACGGGCCTTCCCGGCAAGGTAGATCGGCGAGTTCTGCCACACGAACGGGAGGGGCACAAACTCGGTGAACCCGCCGGTCTGGTCCTGGATCCGCGCCAGACGCCGGATGTGGGCCACCCAGTGGGGCGGGGCGTCAACGTGGCCGTACATGAGCGTGGAGGAGCTGCGGATCTCGAGCGAGTGGGCGGTCTTGACGATCTCCTCCCAGGTGTCTGCGGGGAGCTTGCCTTTCGTGAGCACCCACCGGACCTCGTCGTCGAGGATCTCGGCGGCCGTCCCCGGGATCGTGCCGAGGCCTCGGCGCTTGCACTCCTGGAGGAACTCCCGGAAGGAGATCCCAAGACGGGTGGAGCCGTTCAGGACCTCCATCGGGCTGAAGGCGTGGACGTGGATGTCGGGGATCTGGGCCTTGATGACGTCGAGGATCCGGAAGTAGAAGTCGCCCGGCAGGCTCGGGTGAAGCCCGCCCTGGATGCAGACTTCGGTGGCGCCATAGTCCCAGGCCTCCTGGGCGCGGTCGGCGACCTCCTCGAGGGACAACGTGTAGGACTGGGAGTCGACTTCCCGCTGGGCGAAGGCGCAGAACCGGCAGCCCGTGTAGCAGACGTTGGTGAAGTTGATGTTCCGGTTGATGACGTAGGTGATGTCGTCCCCCACCACCTCCCGGCGGAGGTCGTCGGCCACCCGGGCCAGCGCTTCCAGGGCCTCCCCTTCGGCCTCGAACAGGGCCAGGGCCTCCTGGTCGGAGAGTTCGTCGGGGCGGCCGTCGGCCGCCTTCGACAGGGCCCGCTTGATCTCGGTCGCCAGGCGCTCGGGGGGCCTGCGCACCCGCTCAACCCAGTCCTGTGTGACGAGGATGGAGTCGAAGCTCCCGTAGACGTCCTGGGCGTCGACACGGAGGCCGGTCCCCGGCCCCTTGGCGAAGGTCAGGGCGGTGGTCCGGGGCTTCCACCGGACCTTGGGGTCCTGCCATGGCGTGGGCTCGGGCTTGATGCCGGGCGCGGCCAGCCCGTCCGGACCGGCCAGTTTCCGGATCGGTTCCTGCATTTTCCCGGCGATCCAGGGGTCGGGCTTGAGCGCGTACTCGGGATAGATGGCCAGGCGCTCCCGCAGCGTGTAGCCCTTCTCTGCGGTGCGCCGCTCCAGGTCACCGAGCTTCGGCCATGGAGCCTCCGGGTTCACATGGTCGATCGTCACCGGCGAGACGCCGCCCCAGTCGTTGATCCCGGCGTCGGTTAGGCGCGGGTAGTGCGGCTCCGAGAGGTTGGGTGGGGCCTGGACGTTCACGTACGGACCGAACACGACCCGAGCCGCGGCCACCGTGGCCAGGAACTCCTCCTCGGAGGGCTCGGGGGCCTGCCGCATGGCCGTTCCCGGCTTGGCCTTGAAGTTCTGGACGATGACCTCTTGGATGTGCCGATACTTCCGGTGCAGCTCGCGGATGGCGAAGAGGGACGCGGCCCGCTCCCGCGGGTTCTCCCCGATGCCGACCAGGATCCCGGTGGTGAACGGGATTGAGAGGCGGCCGGCGGCCTCGATGGTCCTGAGGCGGACGTCCGGCACCTTGTCGGGTGAGCCGAAGTGGGGACCGCCCATTCGGGACAGCCGCTCGGAGGACGTCTCCAGCATGAGGCCCATGGAGACGCTGACATGCTTCAGCCGGGCCATGTCCTCCCAGGTCATGACGCCCGGGTTGAGATGGGGGAGCAGGCCCGTCTCTTCGATGACCTGGATCGAGACCGCCCGGAGGTAGTCGAGGGTCGAGTGGTAGCCGCGCTCGGCCAGCCATTGCCGGGCGATGGGGTACCGCTCCTCGGGCCTGTCGCCCAGGGTGAACAGGGCCTCCTTGCATTCCTGCCTCTGGCCCGCCTCGGCGATGGCCACGACCTCGTCGGGGGTGAGGAAGGGCTTGTCAAGCTTCGCTGGGGGCTTGGCGAAGGTGCAGTAGTGGCAGTGGTCCCGGCAGAGCATGGTGAGCGGGATGAACACCTTGCGGGAGTAGGTGATGGTCCTGCCGTGGCCAAGATCGCGGAGGGCCGAGGCGATCTCGCAGAGGTCCTCGAGGGCCGTTCCTCGGGCGGCGAGGAGCGCCTCGACTTCCTCGAGGGATAGCGACTTCCCGGACCGGGCACGAGCCAGGGCCCGGCGGGGTGTGTGGAGCTGGACCAATCCCTGCCACCTGGACCGACGCCTGCCACAGGCTACTACGGCTTGTGCTGGAGCGTATCAGCGCTGGACGGAGAGGCAATACGGGGACGGTCGCCATGCTGAGCCCCAAGCTGACCCGGGCTGGGGGCCTTTACAGGTCTCGGGCGCGGACTTACGCTAACCCCACTCGCTGTCCGGCTGCCGAGGGTACGGCACCCCGATTGCTCGCATCCCGCAGCAGACGAGGAGAACCGCACGTTTGCCCGCACCGGCCCCCTGGAGACTTGTGGGGGCTTGGGGTTACTCGTTCCGCAGATCGCCATCCGGCTCATCGCAGGCCCGTAGCGACGATTCTCCCCTGAGACATTCGATCGACGTGCGCGGAGTGGCATCCACTGGAGAGGGGGTGGAAGCCAGCCTAAAGATCGTTGGTAGTGGGTCCGACCGTTCCAGGTGCTGTCGGGAGGTAGCGATGGCGGTAATGGAAGTGACCGAAACGCAGCGCCAGCAGCTGAAGCTGTTCTTCGAGGAGACCCGCCCCGTCGGGCGGTTGCTTGCCACGACCCGGAGTCGGCGGGTTGCGCGCGGCTATTCGATCGAAAGTGGCGATCCGGAGCCGCGAGGGGCCACGGGGAGGACAGTGGTGCAGGAGCGCGGCCCGCTCGCCTTCAAGTCCGAGCACGCCGTTCTCCCGCTCACCGAGGTCGAGGAGGCCATCGTTGCCTGGTCGGCGTGTGGGCCGAACGGGATGATCCACTGGGACATCGCCGTGCATGGGGGGTTCCACGAGCTCACGGCCATCTGGGGCCGCACCGTGCCGACACCCGGGAACTCCTGCGCCAGCGATCTGTTGGTCATCAAGGATGATGGGGCGTTCGTCTACAACCCGGGAAACGAGCGGGAGAAGATGGTCGAGATCGAGGGGGAGGAGGACTACGACAAGGTCCTTCGCTGGTATCGGGAGGGCATGCACCGCGTGTCGGACACCCGCCCCGACATCGACTGGAATACCCGCGCTGCCGGGGCGCCGAACGCGTTCCTGTTCGGCCCCTACCAGTTCAACCTGAACCGGGAAGGTCAGACCTGGTTCATCCCGATCACCGACATCGGCTGGCTCTATTTCAGCATCCTCACCAACCTGTTCGACATCTGGCACCTGTACTTCGTCGATGACCAGACCCAGGAGCCGGCCGGCCTCGCTCCCTGGGTCCGGGAGGGGCAGCTCGAGTTCCCGATCACGATCAGCCAGATCGAGCAGTTCATCTACCAGGTGGAGACCTACCCGCCTGGCGGGATGGTCCAGAACATGCGGCTTTCCGCCGAGGCCATGGGGCTGGGGAACTGGGTCTTCTGCGGCTATTTCGACGATGTCCTCATGGGCGCCTATCCCGAGGTGGCCAGGGGCCTGCAGTTTCAGAGCGAGCCGCTCAACGAGAAGGCGCCCCTGGCGTGCGGGGCCCTGAAGATCTACGGCGTCCAGGGTGTCAAGGAGGCGCACTACGTGCCGTCGCCCCGCTTCCCCAACGGGGACGCGATCATCAAGCACCACATGGACGAGAAGTACGGCAAGGGCGGGACCATGTCCTCCGGGGACGACAACTGGATCCTGACCCACAAGGGACCCTGGAGTGCCGAGACGCTCAAGACCGTCCTGGCCGATCCCGTGACCAAGGTCTCCGAGTGGGCGATCGAGGCGGCCATCGCCTACGTCGACTACTGCGTCGACCGCTATGGCCAGTGTCCCGTCTACTTCAACCCGATGCAGTGCAACTTCGGTGGCGTGGTTCACCACGTGGACGAGGCCTTCTACGACAAGCTCTATGGCGGCGTGACCGTCACGCCCCAGCTGCGCGACCACATGAGGAACTGGCACTGAGGAGGGTGGACGACACGGATCCCTAGGGGATGATTCGAGGTGGCCAGGCGAAGGACCGTTGAGGTGATGTGACAGAGAGGGGTAAGGATGGAGTTCAAGCAGCTGGTCGGCAGCCGGCGGTCCATCCGCTACTACCAGCCCTGGCATCCTGTGGAGCGGGAGAAGGTCCAGACCGTCTTGGAGGCGGCAAGGCTCTCGTCTCGTGCGGTCAATGCGGACTTCGCCAAGGCGATCGTCGTGGACCGGGACTCGCTGTCGGACGAGGACCGCGACTCGCTCAAGACGCCGACCACCCAGGCCCAGCTCGACCTGGCGCCGGTTTGGATCTTCTGGTATGCCGACCTCGACGCTCCCAAGGTTGGGGAGAGCTCGCTCAAGCTGCTGGTCGACGCGGGGGCGCTGAACCCGAGCCACGGGTGGAGTCACGCGTACGTCGACGAGGTAGTCTGGCCGCAGGTGCTCACGCCGATCATCAACAACCCCGGTGTGCTCGCGGTGGTGGTGTGTGTCGAGGCGGGTCTGGCGATTTGCCAGTCCCTGCTGGCGGCCGTCGACGAAGGGCTCGGGACCCAGCTGACGGCGTTCAATAGCGAGGCCGCCAAGCCGATCCTTCAGGTGCCCGACCACTGGCTCCCCCTGTGGATCCAGCTGTTGGGATACCCGGCGGAGTCACCCGACGGAGGAGGCCAGCGGCCACGAGGCCCGTTCGAGGAGATGTTCTTCGAGGGCAGGTACGGGACGCCGTTTCGCCGGGACCCCGCCGTTGTGGAGGAACTCAAGGCGGCTCGCATGATCCAGGAAGCGGCGCCGCATCCATGGAGGCAGGCTGAGATCCGAGGCATCTCGCGGATGTTCGGGCTTCCGGAGTGACGGACGCCATGGAGGGCGCACCCGGTTTGCGGCCCGACGACCTGGCCGAGCTGGGCTCGGTGCAGCGGTGGCTCCGGGCCTACGGGGCGTTCTGGGGGGAGACGTCCACGGCGGACGAGGTGCTGCGCAAGCTCCAGCTGCTCGCCGACTTCTGCGGCTTCTGCGACGGGACCCCGGACGATCTGGTCGACAGCCTCTTCAGGCAGACGCCGGAGGGGCCACGGATCAAACTGAAACGCCGTCGGGCCGTGATGGCTCAGATCGACGAGTTCGAGCGCGAGTTCGGCAGAGGAGACATGACGGTAGGGCGGGAGGCCGGCAACGTCGTCCGGAGCTTCCTGATCCACAACGGGGTGGCGCTGACCGCGACCCCGCTGCGGTGAGGTGACAGGCGGTGGAACCAAGCCAGGAGGCGGCGGTCCTGGGACGCCTCGTGGCCGCGCAGGCCGAGAAGCACCCCGACCGCCGGTGCTTCGTCTTCGAGAACGGCGAGCTGCCTGACGAGATCGTTCACTTCAGGGATCTTGCGGTCAGCGGGAACCAGCTGGCCCACGCATTCCGAGGTGCCGGCCTGACCAAGGGCAGCCGGGTCGCCATCATGCTGCGCAACCATCCCGAGCTCATCTACGGGCTGGTGGCCAACTCCAAGCTCGGCATCGCCACGGTCCCGATCGACCCCCGGGCTCGGGGGGAGAAGCTCCGCTACTTCCTGACCTTCGCCGAGTGCTCCGGCCTGCTCACCGCCGACTACGTGGTGGCCGACGAGGCCGCGGCCGAGGTCATCCGGAAGACGGGCGTCAGGACGTGGGTGGTGGCCACGCCCGAGGGGCGGGCCCAGGGCCTCGACGTTCCGACGGCCTGGCCGACCGTCAACGAGATCCTGGAGGGCCCCGAGCGGGAGGATGTGGGCCAGCACGTCGACGACCTCACCAGCCCCTGGTTGCTGGCCTACACGTCGGGAACCACCGGCGACCCCAAGGCCATCCTGTTCAAGTACGACCGGATGGTCTTCTACCAGCTCATCCCGAGGTTCTTCGGGTATCGCGAGGACGACATTCCCTACACGGGCCTGTCGCTCACCCACGGGAACGCGCTGGTGGCCACCATGATGCCGGCGATCTGGGCGGCCGTGGACCACTCGGTGTTCAGCCGCTGGTTCACGAAGAGCCGGCTGTGGGACATCTGCATCGATTACGGGTGCACGACCTGGTCGAACCTCGGAGGGATCGCCACCGCGATCTACAGCGAGCCACCGTCCCCTAAGGATCGCCAGCACAACGTGCGCTTGGTGGTGAGCGCGGGCATGCCGAGGGAGGTGTGGAAGCCATTCGAGGACCGGTTCGGGGTGAAGGTCCTGGAATGGTATGGGACGATGGAAGGCGGGTTCGCGTACAACCCAGTTGGGGTCGGGCCCAGCGGCTCGTTCGGCAAGCCCCCCGAGGGGCTCATCGACATGGACGTCTTCGACGACGACGACCGGCCCATACCACCAGGAGCTGTCGGCGAGCTGGTGGTCCGGCCAGCCGCCCAGCCCGCCGCCCTGGAGTACTACAAGAACCCGGAAGCCTCGGCGAAGAAGACCCGCGGGGGCTGGCTCCACACCGGCGACATGTGCTGGAAGGACGAGCAGGGCTGGCTCTTCTTCGGGCACCGGAAAGAGGAGGGCGGTCTCCGGAAGATGGGGGAGTTCGTCTCCGAGGGGTTCATTCGCCGAGTCCTCGCGGAAGCGTCCGAGGTCCTGGACGTGCACATCTATGGGGTCCCTGCGCGGTCGGGCGCGCCGGGGGAGACCGACATCGTGGCGGCCATCGTGGTGCGCGACAAGGAGCACGTCGACGTGCGGTCACTGTGGGAGCGCTGCCAGCGCCGGCTCGAGCGATCCCACGTCCCGGACTTCATCCAGGTGGTCGACGAGCTGCCGAAGACGGCATCGGAGAAGGTGCAGGCCCGCTTCCTGGTGGAGAAGCTGGACCCCTCGGATCGGTTCGTCTTCCCTCGTGAGAAGCTCGAAGTCTGACCCAGAGATCGGGTGAACAGGAAGGTCCAACCATGCGCGATGTGGTGGTTACCGGGGTCGGGATGACGCGGTTCGGCAAGTTCCTCGATCGGGGTATCCGCTCACTGGCCGAGGAGGCGGTCCGGTCGGCTCTTGAGGATGCGGGAGTCGAACCGGCCGGCGTGCAGATCGCGTTCTTCTCGAACGCCGTGGGTGGCCTCATCACCGGTCAGGAGATGATCCCTGGCCAGGCGGCCCTTCGCCACACCGGGGTGCTCGGCGTGCCGCTGTTCAACGTGGAGAACGCCTGCGCGTCCGCGTCCTCCGCATTCCACCTGGCCTGGATGACGGTGGCCTCGGGGATGAACGACGTGGCGCTGGCCGTGGGCGCGGAGAAGCTCACCCACCCGGACAAGACGGTCTCCTTCAGGGCCATCGGGACGGCGGTCGACCTCGAGCAACTCCACAAGCTGACGGCCACCACGGAGGGGGACAAGGGTGGCGGCGCCCCCCAGGACGGGCAGGAGAAGCGGTCCTTCTTCATGGACGTCTACGCGACGATGGCCCGGGAGTACATGCGGAGCTCCGGCGCCACTGTCGAGGACTTCGCCGAGGTAGCGGTCAAGAACCACCTCCACGGCACGCTCAATCCCTACGCCCAGTACCGGGAGGCCGTCACCCGGCAGGACGTGCTGGCCAGCCGCGAGATCGCCGGGCCACTCACGCTCCTGATGTGCTCGCCGATCGGCGACGGCGCGGCCGCGGCGGTCCTCTGTTCGCGGCAGGCGGCCCGCAGGCTCGAGGTGAGGAACCCGGTCTATGTGCGTGCCTCCGTTGTCGTCTCAGGCCGGGACCGCGATCCGGACGAGGAAACGGCCGTCGAGAGGGCTGCCGAGCGCGCCTACGAGGCGGCCGGCGTCGCCCCCTCGGATCTCGACGTTGTCGAGGTGCATGACGCTGCCGCCCCTGCCGAGCTCATGGTGTACGAGGAGCTGGGGCTCTGCGGGAAGGGCGAGGGCCCCGGTCTGCTCGCCAGTGGGGACACCCGCCTAGGCGGGCGTCAGCCGGTGAACCCGAGCGGTGGGCTGCTGTCGAAGGGACACCCCATCGGCGCCACCGGGATCGGGCAGATCGTCGAGGTGGTATGGCAGCTGCGCGGACAGGCGGGAGACCGCCAGGTCGACGGCGCCCGGATCGGCCTGACGGAGAACGGAGGGGGATTCCTCGGGACGGACCCGGCCGCAATGTCCGTGCACCTGTTCTCCCGCTGACCCGCTGGGCGGCCCGGTCGCCTCCCGCCGATCCACCGCCTCCAGGAGGCCTTCCGTGCGAGCAGCCGTCTACGACCGGTTGGGTCCTGCGCGCGACGTGCTGCGCGTTGTCGACCTCGACCGGCCCGAGCCCGCCCAAGGGGAGGTGCGGGTCCGGGTCCGCGTCTCCGCGGTCAACCCCACCGACTACAAGGCCCGCGCTGCGACACCCGGCAAGACCATGCCCTTCCCCTACGTGATCCCCCATCAGGACGGGGCAGGCGAGATCGACGCGGTCGGGAAAGGCGTCGATCCGGCGCGCCTCGGCGAGCGCGTATGGGTGTACTTCGCCGGCTTCCGCCGGGCCCACGGCACCGCCGCCCAGTGGGTGTGCCTGCCCGAACGCCAAGCCGTCGCCCTGCCCAAAGCCGTCGGCTTCGATCTCGGCGCCAGCCTCGGCATCCCCGCGCTCACCGCTCATCGGGCCGTGTTCAGCGACGGCCCCGTCGGCGGACAGACGATCCTGGTCGCGGGCGGGGCCGGGGCGGTGGGCCACTTCGCCATCGAGCTGGCCCGTCACGGCGGCGCCCGGGTGATCGCCACCGTCAGCTCACCGCGGAAGGCCACCCTCGCCGAGGCGGCCGGGGCCGACCTGGTCGTCGACTACCGGGACCAGGACGCCGCGGCGGTCATCCGCAAGGCGGCCCCCGAAGGGGTCGATCGCATCGTCGAGGTGGCCCTGGGAGCCAACCTCCGTCTCGACCTGGGTGTCATCGCCCGGGGCGGCACCGTCGTCACCTACGGCGCCGACAGCCCCGACCCATGCATCCCGGTCCGGGACCTCATGCTCGCCAATATCACCCTGCGGTTCCTGCTCATCTACGGCGTGCCCGAGCCCGCCCTCCGCCAGGCCATCGCCGACGTCACGACCGCGGTGGGCGACGGCGCCCTCACCGAGCTGCCGGCGCACCGCTACGAACTCGACGAGATCGCCGCCGCCCACGAGGCGGTCGAAGCGGGCGCGATCGGCAAGATCCTCATCGACGTAGAATGAGATCGGTTCCTCTATCTAACGAGCCTGGCAGGCAGCCTCTCAGTTCTTGGGCGCGGCCAGGTCCTTGAGTGTGTGAGCAAGGGTCACGGGATCCAGTAGATCAGAGAGAACCGGCTGAAGCCCGAGCGACCGGACGTCGACCTGCTCCTCGGCGTCGGCCCGGTCGAGGACGAAGTAGTCCACGAGCCCGATGTAGCACCCCGCGATGGCTCCAGGCTGGTCGGAGCACCCCTCGCTGGCCAGGATCCTCCGGCGGGCGAGAGCATGCAGTCTCGTGGCCTCGTCTGGGGGGTCAATACCGACAACCACGGGCGACACAGCGATCCGAAGAGGGACGCGGGTGACGGCTTCCCCCATCCCGGACAGGACGAGGATGGCACCAATGCTCGTGATCGGGTTGCTCGGGCCGAGCACGACGGCGTCTGCATCGCGCAGGGCTGCCAGGGCAGCGGGCGACGCGGGACCGCCTGCCAGGTGGACGCTCCGTACGGCGGGTCGTGCCCTCTCCCTCACGTACCACTCTTGGAAATGCACGTTCCTTCCGTCCTCCAGTCCAAGGTGGGTCTCGCTCGGCTCATCGCTGGCAGGAAGCACCGTCGCCCTCTCAACCCCGAGTCGCCGGGCCAGCTCAACGGTGGCTTCGGTCAGCGTTCGCCCCGACCGCAGCAGCTCGGTGCGGAGCAGGTGGAGCGCCAGATCGGCGTCGCCAACGGCGAACCAGGGGTCCGCACCCAGGGGAGCAAGGGTGTCGCGGGTGCAGAACGTGTCGTCCGCCCGACCCCACCCACGAGCAACGTCCCACAGTCCCGCCATCGCGTAGAGGTTGGCATCGACATCAGGACAGATCCTGACCCCCAGCCAGGTGAGGTCGTCGCCTACATTGGCGATAATCGTCAGTCGACCCGGCCCAAGAACGTCGGCCAGATGCGGAACGAGCCGCGCTCCACCGGACCCGCCGGTAAGGAGGACGAGGCGCGGGCCAAGAGACTCCATGCTCAATGAAGACACCATCCGGTTGCCGTCCCTCGAAGGGATCGGCAACCTAGCACACCAATCGGTGCCGTTGCGTCCGCCGGAAGGCCGAGACGGGGCTGTTGCATCTGGGCAAGGACGTCGCCGGCGAGTAGCAAAGTTCAGTCCGCCTTCCACCCAGAGGGCCGTGATAACCACCCAACGGCCCATCCTGAGTACCGTCGGCGACGTTCCGGACCCCAATGGGAGGACGTCGAAGGCGGTGATCGCCAGAACAACAGTACCTTGCGGACCTCGCGGCATACCTGCAGGCGCGGCATGTGGAGCAGGGGTGGTCGGTGAAGCGGATGCGGGCGGAGCTTCGGGTCGGTCGTTCTGCGCCTGCTCCTCGCGGGTGAAGACGCGGGCGGTCACGGAGCGGGCGCCGGTGAGCGTGTTGAGCTGGTCGCCGAGTTGGCGGAACGGGACGTAGTGGTCCTCTACACCTGCGAGCAGCAAGACATCGGCTCCCACCTGGCCGGAGACGTCCGCCGTGACGAACCGCGTCAACGAGGCAAGGTACTCGTGCTGGGTCCGCACCCCAACGACGTGCTCACCCTAGGACACGCCCCAGGTCGGCGAGCAGGTCGGTTACATCGCAGCCGGCGCGTGACAACGACCGGATTGCCAGAGGGATTGCCACCTCCGCGCGTCTTGAATGGAGCCGGCGGCTTTGGGGACACTTGGGGTGGCCTGGTTCCGTCACCATCCACAGGAGGTTCACGATGGTCGAGGTCGGTGACCGGGTACTCGTGGAGTCGGAGAAGGTCGGCAGCGTCACCCGCAGCGGCGTGGTCACGGCCGTAGATGACCGGCTGATCACCGTGCGCTGGGACTCCGGCTCGGAGTCGGTCTTCGTCCCAAGCGCCGGGTCCCTCCGGGTCACCGGCCACGAGGCGCCCGCCGGCGAGGCCG